>Ga0307514_10004453_pt1 | contig 12879 bp, 7 predicted proteins | sample 16_EM_MG_FD_203088 | JGI IMG/M metagenome (GOLD analysis project Ga0307514, IMG submission 203088) | Populus trichocarpa ectomycorrhiza microbial communities from riparian zone in the Pacific Northwest, United States - 16_EM | ecosystem: Host-associated > Plants > Roots > Unclassified | place...
CTCAAGTAATACCCCGCTCAGAAGCCAGCTGGCTTGTCTTACCACTGCTGTATGTCTCACTCAGCTGTGGGTTGGCGCTGCATAATATGCAAGGGGGGTGCGCCATAACTTTCACCCACGCACTGTAGGTACTTATAGACTCCCTCCCAAAAAGAGAGGGGTAACACCACCTACCTACCTAACTAATCTCATGTTGGACTGTTCAGCATCTAGATTGCAACGTGATATAATCTTGTGCTATTGAAAGTTCATCAGCAAAAAAACTCGTGCGTTGCAACGCGCCACCAGGCTTTGCAATGCTACTTCTACGTTACGTCCGTTCATACCCTTGCCAACGTTCCTCTTCCTTACGTCCGTTCTCAATTCTTTTTCCCGCTGAATTTGCCCTGCAACGCCCCACGTCCGATCTCTTGCCCTGGTTACACCTACTTTACGTTATGTCCGTTCTCAACGCCCTATGTCGCTTGACTTAGTGAAATTTCGTCTCTCAACTCACTGGCTAGATAGTACTAAACTCTCCTACTACTCAGCTGCTGGGGTTGCGCTTTAAGCAACAACTCTCGCAGTACTTGGCAGGTGGGGGAATACACTCGCCAGACTTAGGTATCAACTCTCTCACTACTCACTGGCTGGGGCAGCAGTTTAGCACAGGATAGCTAACAGCTCTGCTAGAACTCGCCGGCTGAGGCTGCGATTTCGCCAGACATAGATAATAACTCTCCTACCACTCAGCTGCTGGGGTAGCGCTTTAAGCAACAACTCTCCCAGTACTTGGCGGGTGGGGGAATAAACTCACCAGACTCAGGTATCTACTCTGCCATTCCTCACTTGATTTCGCACAGGATAGCTAATAACTCATACAGGTCTTGACTACGCATAGCTATTTACTCCCCTGCTACTCGCCGGCTGAGGCTGCGATTTCGCCAGGCAACTCTATTCACTCGCCCAATACCCACCAGCTATGATACCGAATTCACAATTACTATATTGGGATATTGTCGCCTGGAATTTAGAGGTCTAATTTGGGATCAGTTCCATCGGATGTGATGAATCCGACTGAACCGGTGGGAGGTTGGGGAGGCTGGGTGTAAGACAACACAGCAGGAGGGTGGATCCGACGCAGGATAGTCAAAGATACCCCTTTCTGTAGGGACTTAGAGAATTTGAAGAGCCTGGTTAACCTAGCACTCGCCCACATCTCTACCAGTACTCACCAGCTGTGGCAGCTATTTTGCCAGGCATAGCCAGCAACTCTCCCAGTACTCGGCTGGTGGGGGAATAAACTCGCTAGACTTAGGTATCAACTCTCTCACTACTCACTGGGTGGGGCAATAATTTCGCACAGGATAGCTAACAGCTCTGCTAGGACTCGCCAACTGGGGCAATCAGGTCGGTATTTACTCTCCTCTTACTCGGCAGCTGGGGCAGCAATTTTGTGCAGTATCAGAAATTTCGTACAGTATAGCTAAGAGCTCTGCTAGGACTCGGCGGCTGAGGCACGCAAATCGGTATTTACTCTCCTGTTACTCGGCGGCTGGGGCAGCAATTTCGTGCAGTATCAGAAATTTCGTACAGTATAGCTAACAGCCTGCTAGGACTCGCCGGCTGAGGCACGCAAATCGGTATTTACTCTCCTGTTACTTGGCGGCTGGGGAAATAATTTCGCTGGAAATTGGTATGAACTCTCCTGGTACTCGCCGGCTGGGGCAGCAATTTAGCACAGCATAGCTAACAGCTTTGCTAGAACTCGCCGGCTGGGGAAATGATTTCGCTGGAAATAGGTATTAACTCTCCTGGTACTCGCCGGCTGTGGTAGCAATTTAGCACAGGATAGCTAACAGCTCTGCCCGCATTCGCTGGCCGGAGAAAATCTAATCATTGTTCATAGGACTCAGTGGCTGTGGCAAGGTGAAAAAACTAGCGGGACCTTGGGATAGGGGAACGCAGGAATATGAGTTTTATGGAATATGCGTTTATTATGTAGATAGATTTAGATAGGATTAGCATAGAAATGGAAGCGCAAATAAAAATATATGTCACAGATTATACAAGCGCCAGTACCGCGGATGCCGCCAGTGATAATGTAGGAGGATTGGGAAGAGCAGCAGCAGGAGAGAGAGTATTGGCAAGGACGCGATGTGGGAGAGAGTGTTAAGAAGGACTTTGTGCGGGAGGAAGCCTTAGCAAGGACTGTGTGGGAGAGAGTGCGTTGGGAAGGAGACATGCCGCGTCCGATAGCTCAGGGAGGGGGTCAACTGCGGGTGGCGTTCACAACGCAAGAGCGTTGGGAAATGGTAAATAAGGAAGCGCCATCTTTGCAATGCGCACACAACGCGGGGTTTTGTAATATGCCGTTGGGGCCCCAGCGAGGTCGCAACGCAAACTATTTTTTTTGCTGATGTTATAGCGCCTCTTTTTATGCAGCGATCTGCTCCCAGTGAAACATGAATGAAGCATATGTATGTATCACAATGGGTTGAGAACTAGTCTAATCAGATTAAGCATGATTGTATCCATCACCAGACTGTATTTACAAGATAAAATGTACATATCTAGTATGATACCATCCCTCAGCTTTGATGACTGCAGCAACTCGTCGAGGCATAGGTCTTGAAAGAGAGTCCAACAGGTTAGTAGGAACCCCCTTCCATGTTTCTGTCAGACATTTAGCTATTGTCTTGCTGGTGGTTCTTAGGGTAGCACCTTCAAAAGCATCCCCAGACCATTTCAGTAACTGTTTAGCTGTACGGTGTACTAGAAACCTGTTAGAATAGTATAAAAATAGCTAAGAGTACGGAGGTGCAAAACAAAAGTCCTTTCCCCTTCCTAGCTAGGATCTGCATATGCACGAGTATTCACAGCACCGGGCGAGCTACCAAATTATTAGCTTACATTCTTTCCTGCCCCAACCTCTCAATATACTAGATATCATCGACATCTCAATTGGCCAAATATCAATCCTTGTACACTATGGCGCCCTCCAGATATCAACCCTTCCCCCTACTCACAACCCTTCAATCAACTCCATAACATCTTCCATCAGGTATATTGCCTGTCTCCGCCCCCTCAATTGCCTATTTTAACCTTCATTACTCTACAAGACCTCCAGTCGAGCACCTCCAAACCTGCCGATCGAGCACCCTTAATTGCAATGTTCTTCGATGTTGTATCTCGCGCTCAGGCGGTGATCTTGCGATCTATGGGAGAAGCTCTGGGTATTATCCAGCAGCAGACTGGAATAACTCCAAGACATGTCCGTAAGCTCTATAGTGGAGCCCAGGAAAGGGGGTGAGTTCCTGGCACCTTATTGAAGATAGAGCACGTTAAGGACAGGAATCGCCGTGGGAGGAAGAACAAGATCACTTTAGCAGTGGAGGAGACTATTGTGGATGCAGTCACTAAGGATCGATATGGTCGGGAGAAAATACTTGTCCAGCTTGGCTCACAGCTCAATATCTCATCCCAGAGCGTATTTCGAATTCTCCGCAAAAAGAAATTCCGCAAAACAAAGCCCACAAGGAAACCCGGTCTTACCAAAGCTATGAAGGTGGCTAGATATCTCTTTACCAAACGATATGAACATTGGACGCTTGAAGATTGAAAGTCTGTGATATGGACGGGAACATATTGCTGACAGCCGAAACAGGGGGCCCTTACTTCCCGCACGGCAGCTGAACAAGCATGGAGGGATGCATGGCGTGACCTTGAGCAATGGAGAGTTCAACGTTGGATTGAACGCATTCCCCACCATATCCAAGAGGTCATCAGACTGGAGGGCGGAAATGAATATTCTGAGGGACATCCTCCTATGAAACGGGATAAAGAGTATTGGATTGCAATCCGTCATGGGAGGCAGCTCCGCATTAGAGAGACCAACTGGGTTCACAAGAATGCATGGTCGCTCTTCCAATGTGCCACTGCTGGATTGCCAGCCAAGTACGTTGCGCATCAAGTCTTTGGTTGGCATTCAGGAAGCTGTTGATATGGAGGAGCTTAACACTGATGGGTGGAGGCATATGCCGGAGACTGACCAGATTGTCAGTGTTGATCCAATGGATATGTGAGCTTTTTTTTTTGGGGGGGGGGTCATTAATCATGGATATGTGACCCCAGCTGGCCGCAAAGGGCGTAACAAGTACGGTAGGGATGGTGTTCAGAAGTGCGGGAGGCCTCCGGCATACAAGGTGCGTTCATGCCACCATTAACACCAGGTGTGGGTTGGGAAAGGGTGAGGTGGGAGCACGGGTAGCTAGTAGTTAGTGTGCATCAGTTTTCCCAGATAGGAACTTTTGTTCTGCACCTCCGTACATACTTGACGTTCGGGTCTTCGCTCCGTGCCCACTTAGCAGTTTCGGTATTACCCTTCAACAGTACACTCATCGCTCCAAATATATTCTCCAGATAGACTCACTCTTCGTTGTGAAATGTAATCACGTGAGCGCGGGGAATCATGGGAAGTGTCGTTTGTTTTGGGTAGGGGAATGGATGATATATGAGGCAGTGTTTTCTCTCTTCCTTCGTATCCAAGGGTTTAGGGGAATAAGTCTTCTATCTTTATACGAATTCAATTAGCCTTCTCCCCATAATCATCACACTGTGAACAGTGTGATAGTAATCATCGTTCTACGTAAGGAATACTTGGCTTTTCCACTGCGAACAGTGTGAATTCTCCGTGCGAACCCCCCCCCGGTGTATTTTTATACTCTTCACCTACCGCTTTAAAAAGTTTTGGGTTGTCCCCTTCAGTTACCTTCATCATTCCATCCTCCAATCCGCCCTTTGTTAAATTCACCCATTTCTCCCTGGCAGCGAATGCCAGTGGTACTACTAGTACCACTTGCACTTACACTGGTAGTTGCCGACACTGTGTTCTGATTGAATATACAAAACCTCACGAAAGTATATGTACAGATATCACAATCCAGACTGCCACGCCCACTCTAACCAGCACTCGTTAGCTGACCGGCTGCACAGTTGGATGCTGTACCGGTACCACCTCGGTTCGTACCTACATCCGTGTTGTTTTCTTTTGGTGATGCGATACGCTATACCCGAGTAGGTAGGTATACGTACTGTAAATAGCTACCAACGCCAGATTAGCCAAGAAAGACCACCAGTCGAACAGAGCTGCCGCCATGATGCCTCAGCGTAGAAGTATGTAGAGTACGATGTGAGTTTACGATGTTCAATATACTCATTCAATATGCCTATCGATATCGCTCAGACACGCCCTAGCCCCAAGGCAAAGCCGGCGACTCTATCTACAGCCTCGGGAGTCTCAACTTTCTGAATCACAAATCAAGAAAAACGCGGAAATCCTATACCCAGGAGGTCAAATTGAAAGCGCTCTCTATGCTACAGGAGACTCGACTGGATGAGAATGATGGAGAAGTTTCGATTGGTACGACATTAGTAGTAAACAGTTTGGGATGAAGACACTACATATTACACCAGTTTATATTCCTGAAGGATGTAGGTACTATATATCCCCAGCCACAATCGTAAATAAGCTTCTAAGAGCTAAAATTGGGGATATGTTTTGGGAGAGGGAGCGGAGAGGACCATGATGCTAGTGTTGCTATAACTCATGTGGTTACATTCAAATAAGCAAACTGGGATATCGCTTCTCGTGATGGCAGCCAAGACCACAAGTTAAAAATCTGACTTACCTCTACCGATATCGGTCAGATTAACGCTAGGATAATAGAATATGCTGCATCTTTTGCCAGGGCTTCTGGGCAAGATCGGTGCCAGGCTACACCTGGGGCGTCCGTGATACCTGTCTTACATCAGATTGGTAGTGTATCCCGCGTTAGATTTATTTACCAAATTGAGTAATTAAATACATTGCTCACGAGCGACCCAGAACATATATACGTGGGCCTGTTTGTTGGTACATGATAGTGCATAGCAAGCCTGTGAGTGAATATACACTGTGTAGACTTTCTACCCCTCTGTATATACTAATAGTTAAGGTCTCTCTGGCTAGGTATTTTTTTTCCCTTCTACTGTGATGTACAACAGATAAACTTGTGAGTTCAGGGTAAATAGCACCACCGATGGAATTTGGTGGAAGAGCATTCATTATGCAATAAGAAATGCAAATACATGTGGAACATTAGATGATAGGTTGACAAGTGAGGAGGATGGCAGCTGAATATTGAGTAACATGAAATACTCCCACTGAGTGAGGATAGTTAAAATCAAGAGAAGAAATGTATGCCTAGCCTATACACCAAAATTCGCGCCACAGTCAATGTGAACCCACAACTGAAGATGGTCCCTGGAACCTCGCCTTCACCGCCTCGACGCAGTTAAGTAAAAGCTGCAGCTCGTCGATTAATTGATTTCCTTTACTCATTATTTGGATCTAAGCCTCCTTCCTTTAAATTCTCGCGGTAATCCGCTCGAATTTGACTAATACTAATCGTTTTCGAACTTTCCTACCAAAAATGAGATATTCGGGGAATCATTCAACAGCCAGGTGCGACAAATGCGATATCAAAAGTGAAATGGACCGCATTGAATGAATAGGTTGTCAGTAAGGATAGGTCGAGGAAATCCGCTGGCACTGGTCGGAGAATGTGTGAGAAACAAGAACTGAGACACAACACATATAATCTTGTTTTTCTCGCGAGAATACTTACCACAGGCCGGGGGTTATTTTTTCTTTTGAGTCTATACGCCTTTCCCCCGAAGGGAGCCGTAGGCTATGAGGCGGACCGCAGGCCAGGTACTTAAGTGGAGAGGAAGTTAAACGCGTCAAGAGGAAGCACAGAGGATAGTGAGATAAAACAAGCGGGCTATGGAGGCTCGATTAGTTTGTAGAGACTAAAGATTAGGGCAAAACTGGCCAGTTTTCAACCATAATCACTCACTCAGAAGGAAAGCAATCAGCCTGGAGCTTTGACAGTTGATTTACTATATCAAAAGTTATTATATAATAGAAAATCAGAATATCTCTCCTACTAGTGGTGCAAAGGAGGTGAAATTTCAAATTTTGGTGTGCTCTTGGCAAAATTTGTAGTTACTCATGGTCAGGCTCTTGATTTACGAGAAAAGTCACCTCCGCATCGTTGGAATGTTACTTGCAGCGGTGGTAGAAATATGAGTGAGATAACCGAATGTATTGAAGGCTTGAATAACTTCATTGATTGATCTATTGAGGCGGGCTGCTCTGCCCTATATATACAGCTCTCAACTAGAAGACATATGATCCCTTCAATGTTACTCCCGTAACTTTCATTCCTGACTTTCATTCCTGACATAGCTTCACATGCTATAGCTTGTGAAGCTTTAAGCTTTGTGAGTTCACCGAGTATGTCCAACACGCATCATATATTTGGGCCTGGGAAACTATGGTAGGTAATTGGAATCAAGAATCATTCGTTTTGATTGTTCTTAAAACCCCACTTTTGCCAATTTTCTGCAAGTATCTGGAGACTAATAGAGATACATGGGTATTACAGTCTGCTGAAATATTAATACATTGTCATGCACACCTGTCAGTGCAGCTGCAATATTGATATAACAGGAGTTTTGTTGACCGCCTGTTTATGCACTCACCGTGTAACTAGTCTTTCACGTACTTGTAGATTGCGCCCACCTGACAAGATTACTGTTTGCATCTGCCCCTCATGAGACTTTGACTCCTGCAGGTTTGTTTGGGCGCTAGGGCTAGAATTGGGAAAGTGCCTTCACAAGATACCGTCTACATAGGCCGAATGCGAGTAATGATTAATAAAAAATAAAAAAAAAGGCAGTTGTGTTCTTGTTCTTCTCTACAGGTGTGTCACAAATCGCCCAAAATTTCCCCCGACAACTCAAGTCCCCCACAGTCATTTTCAACCACAGAATATAAGTGTCCCTCCAATTTGTTTCTAAATGCTCCTTCCAAATATATAATTACCGACTTCGTTGTCAGTATCAATTATTACCCTGAACCTCCAGTGACCAGGCGAGGCTACTTGCATGCCTAAAATGAATCATTTGCACCTAGCCTCGATCCATATTAACATTCACATCACAGTATTCTTCCAACACTTTTGGACTAGTGGCACTGTTTTATGGAGAGAAATCAATTCTTCTCTAATCCCTCCGTGTCAAACTTCATAACTCCCTAGATATAAGCTTATTACCGGCATCGCTAACATGAACTTGAAAACAAAAAGCCCAGGAAATTCCCACAGCGACAAAGAATACCCAATATAGCCTTACGCTTCACTGGCCCCCAATGAAATTCCTGCGTCTAAGTGGTGTGAAAAAAAAAAATTTGTTTCAAGTTCCCGTCCTCACTGCCCTGCACCCATTAACTTGCCTCCCAATACCTCGGGCTTTTTGAGTAGAAAGTTTTGCTACACGTAGCTCAATAGAATGTCATGACTCATATATATGCAGCTGAAAATCCAAATCAAAAACACATATGAGACATTGCTGGCCGGCAACAAATTTTGTGCAAACTAAAGTTTTCATCAAGCTATCACACTTAACCTGGTGACTCCAGGAAAATATCATAGTCAATTCTGGTCAATTACCGCAACCTAGGCCTTTTTTCCCTGGGCCTCCTTGCTCCAAGGGAAAGGGAAAACCTTGACAATTCCGTTAGGTTCTATGCCCCAAACAGGTTAATCAATATGAGTACTTACCGGGATAGTGAAGAAGCTGTTCGACTCATCGAGCAAACCAGCCATTGCGTTCCACCAACAGCTGATTGAACACGCAATGCCAAACCCCCCACCAAGGCGGGTGAGACCCTGGTTCACGGACCCATCAGGGCCCTGGTGAAAGTGTGCAAGAGAGAGGAGGAGGAAGGTAATGTCCAGAAGGAAGAATAGTGAGAAGAACGCCAGGGAGGATTTGAGTGTGCAAAGTGTGCAGAGAACGCCAAAGATGCACCAGGCAATAAGGAAGAATCCAATTGCATTATTTAAATCGGCCTGAGTGGTATATGCTGCCTGGATCCCCAAGCCACGAGTTTCGATGAGGGCAAAGGAAAGCCAGAATCCACCGCATGATGATAGTGCTGTGGCAGCAAGAGTTTCTGTTGATTCACGGGGTTATCATGTGTGCAGAGTAGCGACTACAGGACCACAAGGAGATTCTCACCTCCCAAAGCGTACTCCCACATTCCAGAAAGCAATTGAACCAAACCACCATACGCGTACGCTGCCCCAACCACAATTGAAGGCTCCGATACTCCCCCTGAGTTGAGATTAAGTAAACTGAGAATAAACAATGTCAAGGCCGATGCGCAAAGCCCTAATGGAGCAGGATCACCGAATTTCCGGAACTGGGGCTCCTGGGGCTGTGCAGGCTGGTTAACGGATGCACCCCATGCTGGAATCCAGATGGCCGAGTGCCTATCCAGCGGGGCTCGACTTCCATGTAATGTTTCCTTGGTTCTCCAAGATTCGTGGCCTACGAAAGGAGCCTGGCTAGCTGCAGGAGACCTGGAACGGTTGAACCCAGTCTCGAGATCAACCTTCTCATCAGTTGCCTTGTATGCCATCGCTGTGGAAGCCGGTGTGGATTCGCCCAATGCTAGATCGGTCAATTGACGACGGTTGGCAACGGGCTATACGATGAGTTGGAAGATGAAGCGGGAAAGAGGAAGAGTATGACCGATGTAACCTCCCAAGAGATGGATGTTTGATGGGGGAGAGACCCTTTAATGAAGATTCCAATACATGTATTCCGCCCGCCACTTATGGAAGGTCTCTGGGGATCAGACCCCACACACACCCCAGGGCTTTGGGGAAATGCCGCCCTCGCATCCTGATCCTGCGGGGTAAAGCTGACCCTACACTTTGTTTGGGGAAGGGTAGTGTATTGGAAGCAGCAGCAAGGGTAAACAGCGGAACGAATGTCGCTGCAAGCACTGTAACACCGCCAAGTCGACCGCAGCTGGATTTTGGGCGCATTCTTATGGCTGGCACTATAGTTGAAGGGCAACAGACGCGTGTTTTCAACCTCGCATGTGCATCGCAATTATGGTACAGTCAGGGATCGGAGGCACATCCCCTCTCGCTCCATGAATCAACAAATCCGTCTTGCAGATGGATCGAGTGATTTTCTCTGGTGCTTCTAGAATACCTAACCCCGTAAGCACCCCGGACCCAATGATTGCATATGGGATTGTAAGGGGGTGGGTACGTCCAGGGTGAGGACCCTAATGACCCCACGAAGTGGATAGTCTAGTGACCAGAGAGACTGTCGGTGCAGGCTTTAATATTTAATATATCTGAAACAATCTGCAGACGAATTAGTGGACCCATGTTACTTCAATAGCCATGTGATTCACCTAAAATCAAAGCAAAATTAAACAATGGCTCTAGTGATTGCATTGACAAACAACCACAGCACGCCTGATTCTAAAAACACACTAGAGCATCTGGTTTCTTACTATCCCTTCGCAAGTCCAGGGCGGTAGAATCATTAATATTATTCCAGTTGGGCCCGCTCCTTGTTCTTACGAGCACGCTATTCCATTTGTTGTGGGGGGTACCTATAAGACTCGTACTGTATATTGAAATTCAATACATCCGGAAATGAATCAGAAATGCGATAGATTTGTATGGCGCAATTCCAGCACATCCAAGCTGGATAAAAATGGGATCGATACTCAGGTTAACCCATGCATCTACACGTGCACGTTGATGCCGAAACTCCAAAATACATAGCAAGCCAATTGAGCCATATTCGGTGCCCGCAAAAAATGAGCAAATTGCAAGGGTATTCAACTGGAGAAGACCCTCGCCATGGCAGTAGGCCTCATGCGGGTACACCTATAGGTAGCTTTCTAAAATAAAAAATAAAAATAAAAAAATCAAGCACGTATGGCCCTGGTTTTAGGCGCAGTTATGATCGTTAAAACATATGCAATAATCCGTAACCACCTTGCCTAAAAATTGATTCATATTACTGTACCTAGGGGTTGTCAACTCAAACCTTAGTTTATGTTCATGTCTTTCAAAACTAGTCTGGTTCCAAGTTCCAAGTTCCAAGTTCTGAGCAACACCGCAAATACTACAAATCAGCGACCATGGACCTGAGAGGAGGTAAAAATCTGTTGATATATAGGCTCCGAACCACGCACATATTCAACGCCTCTATGGTCCCAATATCCCCTCCTTCCACCAGCTTGAGTCAATATACTCGGGGCAGGCAAGCAAGAATCGGGGCAGGCAAGCAAGAATCGGAACGCCGTGGCTTGACAGAGGTAGGCGATTGACATAAGCTATTGCCAAATTAGTTATGGTCACTCATGAGAACTGTGAAGAAAGGTTCAGCAATCCTTGACCAACTCCCCTGTCCGCCTGTGGCCAAAACGCCACATTCCGATTCTTTCTTGCCTGCCCCGAGTATAAACAACTGAAATTTTGATGCCAAGCAAATACGCCTTACCATCTACGGATATTTGTTGTGTCTCTATATAGTGGCAACCTAACGTTAGGATGTTCTCGAATGCATCTTCTGACCCCTGTTTACATTATGCACGATCCCAGAAAATCACATGATATAGTCGGGTTTCTGTGGTTATATATATACAAGGAAATTGACAAGGGTATAAAACCTCTCTAATATACATGTCTCTCAGCACGAGTATCATGAGATAGAAGAAGGTCCTGAATATGCTCCTCTTCCTCCTCTGCTCCTCCACCTGCGCCACCTCGCCTGATGCCAATAATTAAGAACAGGCTGCAATCTCGATTGCCGCGTCAATATGTAGGCTCTTTCTGATGTGTGAGGCATGCTTGCGATAATAGTAGTTATATAATTTGTGCGATTGTGGTAATATTGTACGGTGCATGACCAAACATTGTAGTATCCGAGGTCGCTTGCACTACTGAACGAGAACATAAACCAGGTTCCACATGTCACGTCATGAATTCCTTCGTTAAAACCCCAGCAACTTTGCCGAATATTTATTCGCAAATTTAGAGTGTGGTTCGACTATTCGCATTTATTCGTGTTCGGGCCGAGGTCGAGAATTGGCCGATCACCAGTGCCGAAAACGCCCGCCAATTTAAACCTCGCCCAAGTGTTTGCTTCATACTTTCCATACTCCAGGCTGGAGGATAATGTGGAGTTCGGATCTTCATAGCAAACGCACGATGTCCTACAGTCCACCCTTGCTATAACGGACGACCCTTTCTGTTCGGTATATATACCTAGCAAGGAAATGACAGGGGTTGAGCTTGGCATATGAGTAGTGGGTATATACAGTACTCCGTATGGGTTCCGGAATCGAATTCAGCGGGTGCAATATTTACCCTATACCTAGATGTAGTTCTAAGCTGTCGCCCATGAAGTGGTTGCAAAATGGAGAATTCGCTGGATGCAACATACCGGTACACCCGCATGTGGCTCATATCCATATAGTCACTCATTCCTTAGTTAGAGGTATAGTAATGCGGGGAATTTAGATTAAGCCGAATATTCTTGTGGGGTGATGCATGTCTTCATACAGTCCACCCTTGCTATACCAGAGGCTTCAAGCTTTCACACCAGCAAATTACCCCTCGCTATACCAGACGGCCATACAATACCGTACCAGACAGAGTGTAGGTAAAGGTTTTCATATCCCTGTTCCCATACATTTCTCCCTTGCTAATTCTTCTAGGTACATGCGTCAACTGCGGTTTTAATTTTTCGGCCCACTGTTTCGCTTACTTCGCTTGCTTCCCTTGCTTCCCCTGTTTTGCTTGCTTGCCTTGCTTCACTTGCTCTGGTTGATGTGCCTAATATTCATCTGATTTGGGGAGCGCATCAAGCGGATCACGCTAAAATTTTTACTATCTCATAAAGGAAAAGCCGTTGCTTGGATATCTAGCCCCTTTTGGATGCAAAATAGGGGCTCGTCATGACGAGTTATTATTA
>Ga0307514_10004454_pt1 | contig 12878 bp, 16 predicted proteins | sample 16_EM_MG_FD_203088 | JGI IMG/M metagenome (GOLD analysis project Ga0307514, IMG submission 203088) | Populus trichocarpa ectomycorrhiza microbial communities from riparian zone in the Pacific Northwest, United States - 16_EM | ecosystem: Host-associated > Plants > Roots > Unclassified | place...
CCCCCCGCCCCCGTTGAGTTAGCCAGACTATGTTGAGCTTTGGTAAAGAGAGAAGAAAGAAAGAGAGGAAGGGATGAGATGCGAAGTTGGTGTTTAGCTGAGCGGGAGGGAGGGTGTGGTCACACTGAGTAAAGTCTACTTGGTACTTTAATCTTGGAAGAGAACTATACAACTTGTGCTTATAGACTGACAGACTGACAGTTTCGTTACTAAGAGGGCTGCGTGCTCTTGCCTCTGTAGCAAAATGGGTTTCAACCAGACTAGGTTTAATATTGCTATAAAAATGATGCTGCTCCAACCTAATCGGTTCAACCAACCAGTGAGTAGGCAAATAGGAATGGAGACATGGATGGATGGATTGGAGGGGGGCGGGGCGCAGGAAGCTTGTGGGCTGGCGGGTACAGTACATAGGAGTAGGGTACTGTACCTAGGGAGCAAGACAGCTGTGTAGAGTACATGTTATGTTGTAACGACAGAGGACTTGAATAACTAAGATACTTAGTATTATACTTTAATATGTGGATGTTGCTGTGGAAGCTGTTCTTGCTTGGGCATATGTGTGGTGGTGGGTGTCCTGGACAGGTACAGTACTTAGGTATGTACAGAGCAGGTACTTAATTACGATAATTACGATAATTACGATACAAGTAGGGAGTAGTCTAATTATGATGCAGAATTATACCCCATACGAGCACAATTGATTGCTTCCACGATCGTCGGACACTCTTCCCGAGCGATTTTCGGCTACAGCACCAGAGTGAAGTTTACCCCAGCATGATCCAGGGCATTCAATGGATCAGATCTTGGGGCCTTACCGTGCCTTGAGGATATGGTATGTACCAGTACTGTGCATGGTATCTATATATGTATGTACGTAAGTACATTATATATAAATTAGTCCCATTCGAGGGAATAATATATACTTAACAAGAGTAGGTACGTATGTACTCTACATACTTTAGTAAAGCCTTTCAGGGAACATGCATATTGGCGTATGGAAAGAGGCGGGGTTGTATGTCCATCGTAGCGTAAAAATGAATACAAGAATGTGCAAGTACCCGGGCGAACACAAAACTGCACCGAGCCAATTATACAGACAGGTTCAGTATTACAAAGGGACCAACCATAAATGCAAAGCAGGAATCAGGGAACAAGCACTACCATACCTAGTTATTCACGGAGTATTTCGAGCTTCTTTTCTCCAAACTTTAGGGAGGTTAGTAATTGTTGTGTATGAATCGTATGACTTGTACTATCATAATTGCCTGTTGGCAAGTATTGTAAGGTATGATCTTATATGAGATTTCCTTCATAACTAGCACATATGGATACTGTATATATATAAGTACTGTATTTCTTAATGTCAATAAGTATAAGTTGTATCTTTCTTCTATATTGTATTATATATTTTCAGGCAAGTGTTTATGGACTATGTATAGGCACTGCATGATCTCGTGCCAAGACCGATTTTTTTTTTTGTAGCCTCGTGCCCAGGCGTTACGTCAGCAAACAAGTTGCTTAGACAGTGTACGGAGTATGGACTTTACCTCATCCTCGACTACCTCCTGTGATACCAACATGCTGACGTAACGCCTGGGCATGAGGCTATTTTTTTGGGGTGTGTAAATGGTAGTTCAATTGCTTTCATGATCCTAAATAACTGATCTCGTGCCCAGACTCTTTATCTACCTACACTAAAATAAATACGCTGCGTTTGAAATCTGCTATCTATCCTCCCATAACCAAGAACTGCCCCATGGTAACAACCCGATCCCATGACATACCCCAACCACATTTTGCCTCTGCTCTCCCACGAGATCATGCAGTGCCTAGGTTATAAGCCTCCTGCTTTACATAGTCCAAATAAACACTTGCCTGAAAATATATAATACAATATAGAAGAAAGATACAACTTATACTTATTGACATTAAGAAATACAATACTTATATATATACAGTATCCATATGTGCTAGTTATGAAGGAAATCTCATATAAGATCATACCTTACAATACTTGCCAACAGGCAATTATAATAGTACAAGTCATTACGATTCATACACAACAATTACTAACCTCCCTAAAGTTTGGAGAAAAGAAGCTCGAAATACTCCGTGAATAACTCCCAGTATCTCCATGGGATAATCTCCATATAACATTCCCATACATCTTGGGCAAGCCACTGCGTACAATTGCCTATTCGCTTCATGTTTGAAGAAGCTATTGACCACAGCATCCAACTGCTTCCTTGCCTTAACCTCAGCTTGGTCTATCTCCCTTATCTTGGGGACCTCCTTCACCCCGGTACATTGCTGGATCAATTCCGCCACTGCAGTAACCATCGTTTCTTCAACGCTAAGTCTTTCTCCGCTCACCAACTTGTGCACCAATTTATTCAAGACGATATTCTCTCATCTCCACCCATTTCGGAACTCTCCCCCCTTATCCTTCCTCTTCTCTCGTTTTTCAACCTTCTCTCTCTCATCATCAGACTGGCCTTTCATGCATTCGTCCTCCAGTATCTGCAGTTGCTGAAGGGGAAGATTCGGAGGTGGATGATACATCAGGGGGTGCTATTCAACTGCTAGTATGTATCCTTCCTTAGCTCGGCGCCCGCTACACAATAATACTCCACTGGATATCCATAATATACTCTGCATTTCCACAATCTGCATGCTCTGGGCACGAGATCATCAAAATACCCATAAACAGGTCCCCTTCAATGCATACAGTTATGTCCAGTATGTGAGTGTATAGTTTGGTAAAAAACTGTACGAAAAACCCAGTTGGAAAACGTTTTGAAGTAAAAGTGTGCTATATATCACTCGAGTCTGTTTAGTACAATTGCTCGTAAGGCTCTGAATTATAGACCTTACAGAGTTTTTGTACATATATCTGCGAGGCCAGGTATATGTAGGATACTCAACGCATCGCGGGACACTAAATGGACTTCCTGAAGGGCGCAGATTTACTGTTTGGCGGTAATGGGGGGTGTGGCCAGGCGGCTGCTATACAACGTTATTTGACAATAGCCAGTGTTAGGGCCAACTTGGACTTGGAAGATATATATATTGTGGGCCGCTCGCGGGCAATTTATTTAATTACTCAATTTGGTAAATAAATCTAACATGGGATACACTACCAATCTGATGTAAGATATAGACCGTATATAAGGTATAGATAGAAAATACGAACGGGATAAATACAGTAGAAGTTGAACAAGAGGTAGATTCTAGGGAAATTCCTTCAGAGAATGAGGATATATATACTCAGTAGTAGATTTGCGGTGGTTGTGGTTGCCCATATATATCATCAATCATTACCCCCACATAGTTAGGTATAGCAAGTAATTTCTTACTAATTACAGCACACTCCCGAAACAGACTACTTGCAGGCCAGACCACAGGTACTAAACGTATCACTTTATCTTGTTTAGGTTTCTCCACGACCCCTACTTACAAACGACCTTGAATATGCATTCGAATCAATGATGTCTCAAAGTTCCCGGCACGGAAGTGCCCCACTTGCCCCAGGCGCATCTCTGAGGGAACACGAAAGTACCACTGAGAGTTATCTGGATAAGGAGGACTCTCTTACATTTAAAAGGGCCATGGGCTCCGCACCTCCAAGCAGCTCATCAAATATAGCAGCACTCCCAGACCGACGAAGGAACAAGCCTCCTGGGCAGGTTCCTTGCCGGTACTTTAACACCGGGTTTTGCGCTCGTGCAAATGAGTGCATTTACAAGCATGACTTCGAGGAGGTGAGGCTCCAGAAGGTACAGCTCAGGACAGTCTTAAAATCACAAGAAGATGCAAGGCTTCGAGAAGAGGCCTTAGGGCAAGACCCCCTTCTTCCGAAGGAATTCATGGTACCAGGCCGTCACCAAAAGGCCCTGAGTCACTGGAGAAATGATTATTGGGAAAGCAAGATTCTCCAAGCAAGAGCCCACCAAACTCAACAGGCTAAGCATGATGAGGATTGCAAATCCGAGAAGTCTAAGGTCAACAAGGATGTGAAGAGGCTACAGAATAAGATTGATCCTATTGGAGAATCCGCAAGGAAATTAGTGGGAGCAAAGGAGCAAAGGAAAACAGTTTTTGTTAAGGGAAACTCTGAAGGTACCTCAGACTTGCCTCTCAATCAGATTCCTTCTCAAAAACTGAGACGCTCTGAATACAGATCCAGGGGTTCCTATTCCACTGGAGGCCGAAGGCTGTCCAATATGTCATGATGAGCCGCGAGCAATCAAAATGTACGGTTTAATGAAGAATTGTAACCATGTGTTCTGTTATGGTAGGCAAGTCCACTCATACAATGAATATCTTGGTATTAATGTTAGACCATGAACAGACTGCATCATAGGCTGGCGCAAGGCACATTTTAGGAACAAGAATTGTCCAATATGCCGAGCCAAAAGCCCTTTCATCTTGAAGTCTTCTGTATATCCGTATACCCCTGGTGTGAAACTCGAGGATAACAGCAAGCCTGCTGATGGTCCTAAGATGGCCCCAGAGTCAAATAAGCCTTCTAGAAGCAAGGCAAGGGCTCAGGATGGCAAGGTAGAGAGTGGTACAGCGGCTCTCGCCAACTCGAATGACACTGGTACAAGCACTACATACCAATTCAAAACGCGGACTCAGGCCAAATCTTCTGGTGGACCTGAAGATAGCAGGTTGCTCTTGGATACCCATGAAGCCGGGGAGCCGGGTCCCTTGGTTAACGCAGATATCACAAATCACTCAGCTAGCATCAGTCCAGGCAACGAGGAGAACCATTCGAGTGACGAAAATGGTGACCATGATTCAGCGCCAGTCACAAGTGCCTCCCAATTGCTGAATTCAGGCCGCGAGACTTTTAGGAAAAAGCGCAGCAGAAGAAAACCAGCAGCAGATCCAGATGATCCCAACCCCGCCAAAACCATTCTCCTCAAGAACTTTCTTGAAAAGTGCAAGACCACCCCTTGCAAGTACTTCTGTAACCCGAAGAACGCTAGAGTTGTTGATTTAGATTGCTCCTGTGCAGATACGCAGAGCAGCTTGTGGGGTGAACAAAATGCGGGAGAAAAAGAGGGCTGGGAAGATAGTTTCTGGGGGGATGTAACATCTAGAAAACGAAAGATTCCGTACTGCAGGTATGGGAATAATTGTAACTTCGCGCATCCCCACCCGGAGCAGCCAGATAAGGAATACAAATATGATGATTGGGAGAAACGCATTTTGGGATTGAGAAGGAGGGGTCCTCGCACTCAGGATGTAGAATACGGAGAAGAGGTGCTTGTTATGGATTTTACCTTATTGCAGTTCTGATATCAATGCATCAGAGGGGTGGCCCTATCTGAGAGCCATTCTATCACGCAAAGAAATCTAACCCTCTTTTTGGGTCACTCTTTGATGGAGTGGAGGCAGTGCTTGGGTTTACTGTTTGATTACTTTTGGCGTGTTTGGTTTTTGAGGCTTTTGAAATGGCCTCTAGATTCTGGGTGGGAGTGGAGGAGTTGTAGTGTTCCGTTTTTTTCGGATAGATCTCCTTGCTCCTGTCATATATATGGTTTCTGGGATAGGCCGTGATGCCAAATCAAGTACATTGCAAACAGTGGTTCTTGCCAGCCTCAAAGTAGCCTTTCCTATCTCCATTTTCCCCAAGTATATATACATGTATACAATCTAACGCAATGTCTTCAAGAGTGCCTGGACTTAGAGTTTCACCTTGACATTTGCTCTTGCTCCCACCGCAGTCTTGTGGATCTGCAACCTCCTATCCCATGCTGAACTCCTTCCCTCGACAACAGCAACCACCTCCTCTGCAAACCTCTCTGCAAACCTCATCCTATCTTTCTTTCCGCTCGACACAGTCAACATCCAATTTATTGCCCTTCTCCTCCTCTGCCTCTCATTTAGAGGTTCCGGGACCTGATTCGAGAACCCACCCGACGCCTTCATAGTTTTCAACCTCAGCAGGGGCGCTAGGGAGTCAATTGCTGTTTGTAGATATGCGAGGGGATTCCTAGGGAGCGAGGCGAGGGGCGGGTGGTTTGAAATTAGATTGTACTTTGACTGTTCCTTTGGGGGGGCTTTAGTCCGGAGGATATCGAGGACTCTTTGCACGTTCTTTTGCGCAGTGGCCTTCTTCCCGTCGCGCATGAAGAGATTGACGACTTGGTCCAGTAGCGGGGAGTATCGGTGGTGGAGGTGGGAAGTTGAGGGGAGGGGGAGAGATGGGAGGGGGAATTTGGAGACGGGGTTATTAGGGTTCATGCCGTAAGGGGTTGAAATGGGGTGGAAGATTTTGGGATAGTTGAGTTGCTCGGTGAGGAGTGGTGAGGAGTAGGCGGTCGTGAAGGGTTTCTCTGCTTTGATTTCTCCTTGTACTGCGTTGGCTGGAGCCTGCTGCTGTTGTTGATAGTACTCCTGCTGCTGCTGCTGCTGCTGCTGCTGTTGTTGTTGTTGTTGATCGTACTGCTCCTGTTGTTGATAGTACTGCTGCTGCTGCTGCTGTTGATCGTACTGCTCCTGTTGCTGATGATACTGCTGCTGTTGGTGGTACTGTCCTTCTTGCCCTCCTTGTCCTTCGCCTTGGGGATAGCCTTGGGGATAGGCATTGTTGTAGGCGGCATCACCATATCCATAGCCGTATTCTTGCGTCATGTTCTCGGGGGCATTATCGTAAAAGCTCTGTTCATGCTGGATTACCTATACCGTCTCCGCCCAATATCAGTCATGAACTCCAATGCCCATCCATCTGTAGCAATTCCTACGGCCCCACCACCCCACTACCACCACCACTACCACAACCCCATCACCATCACCACCATCCCCAGGATGAAACACCACCAGCAGCTCACCCCATTAACAAAGCCCGCATTATTCATATCTGGCCCCTCCTCCCCCACAACCTCATTCACACCACCAGTTTCCTCATTTATCTGCGGCAAGTTTGGCCCTACTGGTCGTTCATCCCGCAAACCCTTCTTTCTTTTATAAGTTGCATAGCCTCTTCTCCCAGCGGAGCTGTACAAGCCCACTGTTGCGTGCGGTACAAATATGGCCCGCCGTCGAATGATAGGCACGAGTTGTGGTAGTGATGGCGGCATTGGTGTATATTCCAGGGGCTTGACGGGGGTGAGGACTTTTATGCCAAGCATCCCTAGGTCCCATTGAATTACTATCACTGATCACCATAAAGTCACACCAATAGAAGTTATTTGTTGTATTGAAAGCAAAGCCCTGATCACACACGCCAAACTGTCGTAAAATGTCGTGTAGATGCCTTTCCGTTCCTCCCGAATACTTGAGCTTCACAAGCGTAGCATGGTTCACACTGCAGTCTTTACGCATCCCACCCAGCAAATTGAAGAGAGAAAGAAAGGCACCTGGGCGACATAGAGAGAGATAGACCCCGTAAAGCATATGGAAACACATGCAAAAAAATTGACAACCCAGTCCCAAACCATTTTTGAGCCACAGACATGAAAAAAATAAAAGAAAACAAGAACCAGCGAAGACATAAAAAAAGACTCACCGCGACCGCCAACCATCCTCAATCTAGAAACGAGACCCCAGAACCAGAACAAGACAAAAGGAAATCATGACATGGTCACAGTCTCAGGACTCTTATATAGCCGCAAATACGTCAACCAAGAGCTCCATACACACATATTAGGCAACAGAGTAAAGTAGATCGCGAGAGCGTATGTGGGTTGAGTGGTGGTCGAGAGACTGAAGACGGAAGTAGTGCGAGGGTTTACTTTTCCTCTCTCTTTTCTCCATTCTCCTTTGCAGCTTCAGGCTTAGCAGCCTCGCCTTCGGGATCACCATCCTTTCCCTTGACATACTCGTCGTAGACCTTAAGAGCCTCGTCAACTTTTTGGCGAAGAGCAGCTTGATCGTCGATCCTGTGCTCATGTTAGAGAGGTGCTACTTCGAGATTAAAGTGTGGGTACTTACAAAGCAAGGAGCTCCTCGTTGCTCATCTCCAACAACATGCCGGTGATCTTTCCGGCCAATCCAGGGTTCATCTCGTGAATCTTAGGGTACAAGGCTTCACCAAGCATTTGTTTTTGTTGCGTAGTTGTAGCTGCGCTTAGTGCTTGAGATGTAAGAGCGGCGGGGATAGCACCTTCTTGACCTGGGAGTGGGCCAGTCGGCATATGAGGGCGGGCACTACCGCGGGGGCCTCCGGAGGCGGGCACAGCCCTCTGATTTGCTGGAGGAACAGCTGGTCGACCGCCCATTGGCATTGCCATGCTTGGTGGGGGCATCCCAGGCACTGGGCCACCACGCCCAGCGGCACCGCGAGCTGCAGCGGCAGCAGCTTGGGCCTGAGCCATGTAGAATGCATTATTTTGCATAGGCTGACTGTACATAGGAGGCATGTTGGGTTGCTGGGGTCCGCCACGACCTCCGGGTGGAGGTGGCATTGCCTGCTGCTGTCCAGACCAAGGGCCACGCCCTCCAGCAACTGGAGGAGGAACCATCATTGGGTTTGGTGGGAAAGGCATCCCACGTGCGCCAGGGCCACCACCGGGAGGAAGGAAACCTGACTGCTGGTTTGGGAAATACATAGGAGCTCCAATGAACTAGAGGCAAAATTAGTAAAGAGACCTTTCGTAAATACTAGGAGATATATCTCACCTGGTTGGGGGCAACTGCAGCAGCCACTGCCTGCTGCATCAGAATCTTGTTCCTCTGTTGGATGTTGGCTTCCAGTTGAGACTTGCGGACATCCTTTCGCTGGGCAAGAGCAACATACAATGGTTTGTTGTTGATCATTCGTTGGTTCATCTCGGTGACAGCCTTGGTAGCTTCATCAGGACTATTGAAGCAGACGAAACCGAATCCCTTGCTCTTTCCGGCTTCGTCTTTCATGACCTTAGCACTGGTGATCGTACCGAAAGGGGAGAATTCATGGCGAAGCTTGTCGTCATCAATCTCATCGTCTAGGTTCTTGATATATAAATTGACGCCTTGATACTTTTGAGCCTTCTCGAGGCGAGCAGCTTCATACTGCCTTCTAAGCTCCTCCTCTCTCTCATGCTTCTTCTGGGCACGCCCAACATAAAGCTTTTGTCCCTTGTACTCCATCTCGTGGAGTGCATCGACAGCTTTAGCTGCAGATTCATGGGCAGTAAAGTTGACAAATCCGAAGCCGCGCGAGGCGCTGGTCTCAGCATCACGGGTGAGGGATGCTGAAGTAATAGCGCCATACTTCTCGAACAATTCCCGGAACTCTTCGTCAGTAACCGAAGGATCGATGTTCTTGACATAGACATTGGTAAAATTGGCCTTCATTTCCTCAAACTTGCTCTGGCGGTCCTTCTTTGGGATATGATGGCCGACAAAGACCTTTTTCTCGTTCAACAACATGCCATTGACATGCTTGATGGCGTTTTCTGCAGCCTCCGCCGTTTCATAGTGGACGAACCCATACCCACGGGAGTTTGCGTTCTCGTCTTGAGCAACCTTGCAGGACAATATGTTTCCAAAGGCAGAAAAGGTGTCGTGAAGAGCCTTATTGTCGATGGCAGTGTCCAAGTTCTTAATGAAAACATTTCCTTGTCCAGTCTTGCGGAGGGCTGGGTCTCGCTGGGACCACATGATACGGCACGGGCGTCCCTTGATGAGAGTGTAGTTGAGCTCCTCAAGAGCACGCTCGCCATCGACGGTGTTGTTGTAATTCACATAGGCATAGCCCAGAGAACGGTGAGTGACAGCGTCACGGCAAACTCTGATGGAGGCAACTTGTCCAATGGAAGAGAAAAGCTCAAAGAGCATGGCCTCAGTGACAGACGGGTCGAGTTCCCCAACATAGAGAGATGCTGAGTTGTTTTTTTGTGCTGGGGCTCCCGAGGGGGTGGCAGTAGCCGATGGGACGTCGCTGTCGGATGGGGGGTCAGAACTATCCTTTCCATTCTCGACAGCCGGAACAGCCTCAACTGGCTTCTCCTGAACAGGGACGGCAGTAGCAGTCTCAGTAGACATCTTGCTTATGATAATTGAGTCTGAAAATTGCAACGTGGCAGATGTAGTTAGCAGGGGGTGTTTGACATTCCAGTGGAGATCACGCTGTGAGGTGCAAAGGCGAAGGGCTCACCAAGTTAGTAGAGTCAATTAGCAGAAGGATTTCCTCTTGAAGCTGGAATAACAAAGGCCTACATGACACAATGGCGAGAAGTCAGCAATCGAGTCTTTAGAGAGGTGGTGAGAACAAGCATACGTACTTGCAGCTCCTCTGGGCGTCTCACGAGATCTGATCACAAGTGGAACGTTCGTGACTTGAGCGGCCAAGACGTGAGAAAAGGTCGGTGGGTTTAGAGATGAAAGCGGGGTGGCTTTCCGACGGTATCAGAGAGGGTTTTCTGGGTTTTACGATTTTTTTTGGCGGTTTTTAGAAAGTAGAGGGAGAGGTGACAACGACGGTTGGAGCCAGGGTTTCTTAAGGTGAAGAAATCTGGCTGGGGTTGTGGGTGTTGGAGGAAAGATTTGGCTTTGTGATGCGGCTTGTGAAGACGACAAAGACGGAGAAGAGGTGGGGTGGTATGACCACTTCGATATATAAAACCTTCCGAACTGTATTTTCCTAAAAAAAATAATATTTTTTTTGTCCCCTCTTTTTTCCCTCTTTTTGGGGGTTCCTTTTATCGAGTGCAACAAGGCAAGTACTTCACGTCTAATCTTGAAGGTGCTGCAATTTTTTTTTTAGATTGGGCCGGTGATGAGCTACCTACTTACCAGCCCTGTTCGCGGCCACAAACTAGGGTAATGGCCCCGTCAGCTGACGGCTTGGCATCATCCCCGCCACATATCACGTGCAAATCCGGGGGGGGCAGCGATGCAACACCAATAGGGGTAAGGGGTACTCAAGTATGAAACAATTCACTGTAAAGCTCAGGGCATTTATATGATTCACCTTCTCGACTCCCAACTTCGACTGGCAGCTGCCCTTGTAGCACACCCAGTCAAGCTAGCCCAGATATTGACGGCCCTTCCTTCACGATGGGCATGGTATATGGACTTGGTGCTTCCAGCCCTATCCTGGGAAGAATGAACATATGTATAAAGGGCTATGGCCTAGATTCAAGAGATAGTGGCGCCAACAAACTCATCTATAGCTAATAATGCATTGAAGTAAGCAAACAAAAACGTGACAGATCCCATGTCCCCTGTAGCACCAGTAGCAGTCCCAGAATAGTATGTGTGCAAAAAAAGCAAATGACCTGCGCCTTCTCAGCACCACCATGCAATGCTCCATTGAAAAGAGCACTTCCACTAACTCAGGTCAAAACCAGCACCAGCGTTGACAGCGTAGAGCAGCTTTTTCCTCATTGTCTCCCTATTTTGATATCGTGGTAGCTTCATCAGGTTGACGCATGTGCTGGTACTTGGTAGTCTCTCCTGATCATCTCCCGAGTCTCTGATGCTGAATCTGGGGTTCAACATGCCAAAGCCTAGTAAGGGCGCTCTACTGACACTCGTCACAAATTTCAAAACCCTCCTTCGCTCATCGTCATTGAGGTCTTCTTCCATAACTTTCCAGAAGATCTGAATGACAGGGTGCTCGACTCCGTCATCACCTATCACATATAGCCCCCCGTAGACGGTATTTCTCCTCAGGTCTGCAACGTCTATTGGACTGTCACCACCACCAACAAGGGTCTGCAGCTCTGATTGATTAAACATGGATAGCCAGGACGGTTGTATTATGGAACCCAATCCACTTAAAAAGGCGTTGATTTGGGCTCGTGGTTGGTTAACAAGACGATATTTTGAGACTAAGTGGATGTACGTCAACCGGTCTGAACCTGTAACCGGAATATTGGAACCATTTGGCTTCAAGTCGGTGGTGATAGTTTTTGTCTTGCCATTGGGAAGGTTAAGTGAAGATGTGATTGTGAAGTTGAGTGCAAAATCAGTTTCGACGTTCCCCGTGTAGTTTTTAAGAGCCACCTGGCCAAGCGTTAGCATGAATGCGAGGAGAATAAAAAGGGGTTACTGGGAGTGGGAAAAACGCATGTTGTATGCAAAGACCTACCAAACCCTGATATAGTTCTTCATCCAGATCCTTCAAATCGTTAACACCGGGTCTATAACCATTACCCATCGACCCACCCCCATCTTTTCCATAGCTCCACTGAAGAAGAAATACTCCTGTAAAGTTAATGTCGACTAATATCCCTTCATAAATACATTTCCCAACAATTCTCCCCAAAAATTCGTACCGCCTGAGGAGATTGGCAACTGAGATATCAATTTCTGCAGGCGACAGACCCTCCTCCCTTAAGCCTTCGCGCAGTTCTTCAACGGAATTTGGATTAGGGTAGAGCATATGGTGCTTATTCTCCAGAAAGAGGTTATATCTTTCTGGAACAAATGCCTCTTTCGTAACACTCGTGAGGAATTCTTTCGTCACACCACCTCCGTCGATTCCTGCTTCTTGCGCCCCAAACTGGTCGATAAACGTAATTTGAATTGGCTCTTTTAGACCTTCACCTAATGGGTAGAACTCAGTGAATGCATCATCAAATACAAATTCCCTCCTTATCGTAGCGTGGTGTTTGCTCAGGGCTGTATGCCCATCCCCATGCCTCCGCTGACCCGAAAAGACCATTGCGCGCCATGCATCCGGGTCCGTATTGCCTCCACGCCTTCTCCTTTGGTCAACAGATACAAATTCTCTGAATATCTGTACCCTGGTAGCGAACGGTATGAAGAATGGAAGGTGTTGGAGTATCTCTAGGCGAGGTGCCACGGCGGCGAGATAGTGATTCTTTTGTTGCCTCTGAAGGTGTTTATGCATACGCTGAAATCTATTGTCTATCTGCCCTAGGATCTCTTGTGAATCTTCTGGCTCATTCTCCTCCTCCTCATCGGCCTCTAGCTTA
>Ga0307514_10004455_pt1 | contig 12877 bp, 23 predicted proteins | sample 16_EM_MG_FD_203088 | JGI IMG/M metagenome (GOLD analysis project Ga0307514, IMG submission 203088) | Populus trichocarpa ectomycorrhiza microbial communities from riparian zone in the Pacific Northwest, United States - 16_EM | ecosystem: Host-associated > Plants > Roots > Unclassified | place...
CTCCAATCGCTTCTGCCGTCCAACCTCAAATTCTGATTTCATCCACTCTCCCAATGACCCTTTCTCCCGTTCCTTCACAATTTGATTGATGCATTCTTCCTTTCGTTGATGGAGAATACCTTCCAACTCAGACGATGACACAGCAACCGACCATTCTCGTCTCGTCCACTCAAAGGCTAGCTGCATATCCAGCTCGGTAAGTTCCCACTTTGCTTTTTCACTGGTCCGATCTGTTAAAGCATGATAGCAGTCTTCCCGTGCATCTATCCTGATATTACCCATGTTGCCAACAATCCATCTACTCCATTTTTCGACCAGCTGCGTTTTCAGTTGGTGCTCGTATCCCTGTCGTAAATATAATTCATCATGCTTCGTCAGAGAAGGAGGTTTTCGGATGATAGGACTTTCATCATGGGAATTGATATGTTTAGAAAGGAGGTTCCATTTCCGTGGAATGAATGCCGTTTTCACGAATCGAGGATTGTTTTGGGTAGTATTGTTATTCACTTGTAATTGTATTCCGAACATCACATAAAGCCAGTTGCTTTGGGACATCAGGAAAAGAGGTTTTTACTTATTCACCTTTTTTGTACCTTTTTTCCCTTATGTACCTTGCTTCACTTAAACATTCTTTTAAAAAAAATCTCCAAGTGAATTCAAGGGTTTTCCAAGTAAACCAAAGTGTTCATTAAATATTAAGTACAACCAGGTGTGAAAAAAGCAGATCCAAAGGAAATGACATGGTCAAAGGAGTTTTCCAAGTAAGCCAAAGTGTTCATTAAATATTAAGTACAACCAGGAGACAGAAAGCAGATCCAAAGGAAATGTTATATTTAAAGACAATTTCAAGAGCACTGAGTTAAGAAAGGAACATAAGGTTGACAGGAAATATAAGGCACAGAGCAAGGTAAATCCGTCGCCTTCTCGAAAAAAGCTGTGCACTCACGACCAGGACCATTGCTCGCAGTCCAAGTCAAACCCATCAGACGAGCGAACCGCATACCAGTGGTGCCAGTGCCAATGCCCAAAAAATGTTTTAAAAAAATGCATGAAGGGAAGGAAAAAAGCAAGAATGCTGAGGTGAAATGATCAAAGTGATTAAAAGTGGGCTGGTAAAAGACAGACAATAAAATAAGATGCAATCTGTGGTAAGGACGAATGGAGGGAAAAGACATCAATTACTAGACCGCTGTGATAGCTCAAGCAGTGGTGATTTCGATGCTATATTGGACAATCTACTTTTGTCCAAACCAGCTCCCTTCAAAGCGATAGCGAAGATGTCAAGAGCCTTAGGAGCATCATAAACAACATCGTCAATGATTTCTGCGATAGCGACGAAACCTTCCTCAAATGCCTCAGGCGAACAAAGCCCCTTCAACACTGCACGAGCAAAGAAGTCCGCCAAGAGTCGAGCATCGACCTCCTTGGCCTCAACGACATGACCGACGAGTTTCTCGACAAGCTTGCTACGGAATTTGGGAGGTAAATCGGTAAAGTAGGCGTCCTCTTCGATATTTCGGACATTGAAGAATTCCTTGGTGTCCTCAGTAGCCTTCTTCAAGGCAGATTCTTCGGACATCTCGATGGCAGAAGGAGGTGCCTCTTCTCCCGAGCTCTCGGACTCAGCAACAGGTGATGGCGTCTCTGTAGGTTCTGTCGACTCAACAGCCTGAGGCTTGGATCGAGGTTGAAGCACAAGACGCTTGCGTTGTTGGGGTTCCACAGCTAAAACCGATGGTCATCACAAGGAACTATGGATAGGAATGTGACGTAAGGAAACTCACATTTCGGAGCAGCGTCGCCGTTCTCAGCAGTTTGACTAGACAGCATCGAAAACATATTCATACTCGAGGCCGTTCTTGAGATTGGCTCTTTCTTGCTGTCCGGCTTCTTGTTGGTGGAGACGCTGCTAGGTCCAAAGGTTAAGGGTTGATCTTTCTTGATCTTGCCAAAGTTAGACAGATCACCAGCCTTTGGCGGCGGTCGAGCAGGATTCAAACCAGCAACGGCCCAACCGTCAGGCCCTGTCGGATGATGGTCACCCCAATCTCCTCCACGTCTTGAACCAACACGAGACATATTGTGCTGGTGTTGGTTTGAGCAGCCTTCTCTTTCGAGGCCTATGATGCATCAAATCGTGCCAATATTATCACTAGGGACAAGACCGCAACTTACTGCTTCATGCACCTGAGCAAGAGTCGACGGAGCGACCATCGAATGCGCTCCACGGGATATCCATTTACGTTCACGGAGTTCAAGAACATCCTTCAAAAGAAGCAATTAGATAGATTTTAATGTGATAGAAAGACACTGACTTGAAGCATGAACTGCATACGAGAGGTGACACGAGGACTCTTTGTCAACTCCTTCATCCGAGAGAAATATACATCCATGTGCACACGAGCCTTCTGTGTATCAAGGATACCTCCGACCGTTGACAAAAGTTTGCAGAGCGACTCAATTTCTTCTTCTTCCGGATTGTCTACATTGCCAAGCAGCTTCTTGACACACTCGTGCATGATCCTCTCCGTGAGCATCTGTAACTTGAACAGTTCACCAATGAACCTGATGAGACCTAGTCCCCGTCGCTTGGCCTTTTGCGCAGCATAATACTCCTCAGAGTAAAGAGCATGTTCTTCTTTCTGTTCGTCCTTTTGCTCATTGGCGGCCTTCACGGCTTTATCCTCAAGAGCCTTCGTCGCAGCAGCAGCGGCCATCGCCTCCTTCGCAACCCATCCTCGCTCGAAATCTTCTTGACAATGATTGAGAAGGTACTTCCGGAAAAGTTGCCCTCCAATGGGCTTGCCATCGTTGTTCTTAATGCCATCATCTTGAACTTTGGAACTGATCTGTTCCATCATCTTCCTACACAACCACGCATACATTTCAGACCAAGCCGCTTCGTCCGTCGCCTCAAACACAAGCTTGATAACCTGAATCAGCGTCCGGCCATCCTTCTCGTTCTCAGACTTGTTGGCCCATGAGATGATCTGGTCGGAAATGGAATCGAATTTTTCCATGGTCAACTTATTGAGCAACGACTTGACTTTACGATCGACCATCTCAGGTGAGTCAGCATCAGCCTGGAAAGCTTTCCTGTCCCACCTATTTGCGGTGGCTTGGAGTGGAGCAACGGGCTCAAAACTGCCATTGTGCTGAGCAGCCAAACCCAACTGATGCTGGAACGCCGCTTGCAACTCTGTTGCTGTCGTTCCTTTTTTCACCCCTCTTGCTGCGTGTGCGCTCACGACCTGGACCATTGCTCGCAGTCCGAGTCAAACCCATTGGACGAGCGGACGGCATACCAGTGGTGCCAGTGACAGAAACGGCACGGTTACTCGCGGCGAAACGAGCTGTTGAGTTTGCTGCCACCTTGTGTGGCGAAGTTGCCCATCTGGTTAAAGGAGCCCGCGGTTCCTTTGCCCAAAGTGCTGGGTGATAAACCAAGACCGATGGATGCTTGGCGAGCAGGAGGAATAGCAGATGAAGATGTACGGTGGCGACCTGAGCCCCCACGAGTCAAGTGGAGTGATAACGAGTCATTCGGTTCGAGGCCAATCATTTCCAAGGGAGGAAGGGAGGGAGGTTTCTCCTTGCAGAGTGACATGAATTGAAGGAGGACGTCTCGGTTGTATCTAATTCAAATCATAAATCCCAAACTAGGTAATAAATCCAAAACCGATACATACCGGAATTTACCATCTTTAGCATGTTGATTGAGCATTGGATTGGGACTAGAGACATCTTCCGGATAATTTGCATTCATGGTTGCATATGAGTTTGCATTTGAGGAGTAGGGGGTGGAAGACCCAACGACTGAGGATGAGGTCCAATGCGAGGACTCCCGAGACCAACTGGAGGCCCACCACCCTGTACGCCCTGGGAGCGGGGCCCAGCTCCGTTTTGCATAGGTTGTGAAGAATAGGACGGCGAATGAGGAGTCCCATTGTATCCGCCGTGCTATGGTGGCCGCATAGAATGGGGGACGAAGGTATTAGGATATGAATGAGTGCTAAGTTGGGAAGGCGTGTGTGACGAGGGACCTTGATGAGCTGATGGTTGCGGTGGCAAATGTGTGTTTCGCAAAGCGGGTGAAGACGCATCAGACGAATGGGTTGAAGTAGGAGCCGAAGGGGCACCTTGGAAGAAGCGGAGTCAGTAGTGGCTACAGTCGTCGCAGTGGAGGATGATGTAGCCGACCCGGTTGTGGATGGTATGGACGTCAACGATGTCGTAGAAGAGGTTGCTGAGGCTACGATGAAATTGATGGCTTGCCATTGACATGACCTGACGTAGGAGCAGTGGCTCCGATAATCTAACGACCGAGATGCAGGTGATGTAGAAATTTGTGGCGAAGCGTCATTTATAAGCCAAAAGTGACTGCTGAACCTAGAAGGGAGAAATAACGTTAAGAAATACATAAGGGCACGAAAAACGATAAGCGCTTGACCTGGTTTTACGGCGCCCACGTTACTCCATGGCACACTGACACCATCTTTAATGGGCACGGCTTGACCAAGAGCGCTAGGATGACGAGAATGAGTCTGATGAATTGGAATAGCGGAAGGAAGTGCTGGGGATTGTGAGCGAGGACTTGGCAGCGTTGCTGACAGTCGAAGCAGCTGCTAAACCAGGGGAACTTGAACATGCGGATAGGCGTCGGCGTGCGTTTCTTCAATACGGTCGCCTTTGAGATTTGCGTAAAGTCGAATCAGTGTTTGATGCTTGCATCTTGCAGGAATGAGAGTCCGGAAGGTAGAGAAGCGACGACGAAGGATGTGAACAATAGCTAGTTGATCGCAGACTGATTTCGCACACTGATTTCACTGATTGATGTTTTCGGCAGCCAAAACAGTGACTCAACAGAGACCAATGGGAACACGTAGGGAGAGACGTGATTTTATTAGACAAGCCAGAGGACTAAATAAAATCCTTCGCTTGAGGGAAAAGAGTCTCGATGGAAAACGAAAAGTATTCAAAACCTTCTGCGATACCACTGCTCAAAAAGTACTTGGTGGCGGCATAATTACACCAGCGACAACACACACCATCTTCAACTATGCGCCATTGACTTCATCCATACTCCTCATAATTCCCGTTGAGATCTGGAATCGAGCCTGTACAGTTTCATTGGAGTCTAGACGACAGAGCAGGTTGAGATCCGAAGATGTCAAATCTAAGCAAGGAGATGGGCGCCGCAAATGTCGTATAAATTGGCCGGCCAAACAATTGGGCTGGGTGTCAATGCGATTACGAGGCGATCTGGAAGGCATGATAATCAGCGAACTTATTCACGTAAAATTCTTTGAAGACATCGAGCGTGTCATGCATCGTGAGTGATCGGCGAATATACTGTGATTGAAAAACCGGACTGAGATGTGCAGCTCGATATATTGTGTCGACATGGACAATTGCGAGGTCCGGTCGGCCGTCATCATCAAAGTCTGGGCGCACGACCCAAAGTCCCATGTCTTCATCTGGTTCATTTCCGTCACGAGAAAACCATTGCACAAGAGCACATTGATATGGTTTCTGTTCATGAACGATTGAAAAGAAAGCTAAGACACGTGCGACTTCGAGACCACGCATGCCGTCCTCAGAAGGGTCTGAATTTATGAAAATTGTGTCGTAGCGTGGGCGGCCGTTTCTCCAAGAAGGTGCGGCTCGAATATATTCACGGCGCATGCAGCCGATACCACTGAGGTCGCTCGGTGCACGAAATGTTGCTGTCGCATGATAAAATATATGCACTCTTCCGTAAAATTCTGGGTAGGCGTGGATCGACAGGTCATGCGATGGAATTGAAGAATTCGGATGCAGCTGGTCATATAAAAAGCGTCGCAACATGATCGGAAATGAAGGTAACTCGAACTTGACTGCTGCCACCAGAAGAGGCCACTTGTATTCTATAACGAGAAATCAGAAGACACAGAATTCATAGACAAACTGAGACAAACTGGGTCTGACTCCAAGAGTCACTTCTGCTGCCACATCCAGATCTGTCACAAGCTCCTCCTCCAGATCTTCATCCAGTATCGAAGTTTGGGCAGAAGGGATGTTGACGGGATCGTGTATTGATCCATTTCTATCATGTTCAAAGTCTGTAGCTGTAAGTAGAATAGAATTTAGCATTCAAAGAATAAGCTCATAGCAAAAGAAAATGAACACACATAGATGCTCGTTAGCCTGGGTTCCACTAAGCATACCACGATTCTCGAAGTCCGTCTGAGCTGCGGACAGCTGATCAAGGCGCTGATTTGTGACCAGCATCTGGCCAAGAGGTTCGTTCCGATTTGAGCGGCGCCAAGGATCCTTAACTGCTCCGATGTGCTTGGATTCGGTTATGGATGTACATAGGCCGTTTGGAGCTCCAAAATTTCGTATAAGAGAAGGGTAGTGGACAATGGAATGTTGACGTGGCAATGAGATCCCATCTGGGCGGACACCTGACGTCACAAAAATCTTACGATGGTGGTGAAATTGAGAGAGTGCTTCTTCTAATTGTTGTAAGTCGACCTCCGTCAATACGTCTTTTCGGGCTATGTAGCAAAACTCCAAGAAGGCACGAAAGGTGCGTATCACCTCCTTGGGCAAGTGTCCCCGCAGTGCAGGTAAATATACCTAAGACGTTTCAATTTATGTACAGCCGAAATACACCTGCTCACCTTCATTAAGGCCTTCGAATCATTACCGGTCCATTGTTTAAATCCCCGTCCTTCGGGAAATCGTCGTAATCCTGCAAATGGGGGTACAATTGAAATACTGTCCTTGTGGATTAGATGGGTTAATGGACTGAGTTTATACACTTTACCGGTGGTCAATGTCGTCCAGAATCTGGTTCGCTTGTCTCTTCCCATGTTTCAGAATGAGAAATTCTTCTACCCAGCTTACTAGATGATCCTTGAAGGTTCCTTTGATTACTTGATGGAGTAAATCGGGCGTGATTATTTCATGTATGTCGGCACGCGGAAAATCATTTGTGAATGGCTAGATTGAAATATTGGGCTGAAACCTAATAAGAAAAAGTATTGAAACTCACTACGACATCAGAGATAATACCATGTTTATCCCATAATTCAGGTACCTCGAAGGTCTGGACCAGCGCTTCTGTAATTTTCTTAGTACGGGGCCGATTGGAGCCTTCACCATCCAAATCAGAAGGAAAAGCTCGACAGCTGTAGAATATATCAACGCAAAGCAAGACATACATCTAAATGGGAACATACCGTGGACACCACCCCTGCACGATGCAAGTCAAGAGTATGTGCTCTATATAATCTCCAATATAAGAACCGAAACCCCAGATAATCTGTCGAAAGTGGCCGTCGGGACATTGGGCAACTTCTGGTGTTTCCATTCCTGGTCGAAGCGGCTCGAAAATCTTTGACACTGATAAATGAAACAGTTGGCGCCGAAATCTTCGGAATTTAGGGCATGACGAATGGGCTTTGTCGGCTGCCAAAATATTAATGTTGTGTTGCAAGATTTGAAGAGGGAATTACATTTGGGAATTGAAAGAAACCCGATGAGAACAAGGCCCGCACCATGTGCTCGTCGAATATTGTTGTGCAAATTTCCCACTGAACCATAAATTGGCCAAAACTCGTTGTTACCTGTTCCAACGGAAACCGTGGTCTTGTCGCTACCAACAGTAATTGGAACGAACATCGCACCCTGATGTTCAGGCTTTGCACCCAGGATATCCTAGATTATTCATTAGCATCGGCGGATAGTTCAGAATCTTTCACGTACCGCCTGTTTCCATGCCCAGTCTCCAGACATAAAATTCTCATATCGACGGTTTCCATCTTTATCGTATTGGCGTAGAGGAGCATAGTCAAAGGCGGTGGCAAAATCAGGATTTTGTAGCATCTTGAGAAAAAGTTGACGAGGATCGCGATACCATATTGTATAGTCGGTAGTCATCCATTTTGGAGAATCGGGCGTAATGTCGGGGTCGTCATAAGCAAATGAGAAGCTTTCCCAAGGAACGCATCCGAGGGGTATAGAATCGATGCCGTCGTAGAGCTCTTGATGGTTTAGAAAGGGAGGAACGTCACCGTGCTGTGCCAACGATTCTGCCCACAGTTGCAGAATTTCATCGATTTTCCCAGCTGAGAACTTATTCTTGAAGAAAGAGTTGGCAGTTCGAAAAGCGAGCCCATTGTTAAAGGGAGCCCAATTGTCTGGATTGCGAGGCTCTACAGGTGGCGGTGGTGTGTCGTCGGCGATTCGATTTCCATTCTTGTCACATGGGGTACCTTTAGGAAAAATCAGTACAGCATTTGGACTCCCTAAACCAAACTGTACCATTGATAATAGGATGGAATTCTGTTGGATATTCAAGAGAAGTTGCTTCATCTAATGATGGCAAAGGGGATTTGAAGGGTATGACACTGGATGAACGGACTTCCACTTGTGGACTTCCATAATTGTTTTCGTAAGCCTGAGGCCACATCGGTGAAGTGGGGGGGCTTGAATGCAACTCCCGGTTTTTCTGTGGTGGCAAGACTTGGGTGCTGTTGAGATTTGGAATAACTACTTGTGCGTTCTGAGACTGGGTGTAGGTGATGTCAAAATCCGGATGAAGCGAAAGGATATGCTGTGTCCATCCAGATTTTGAATTCAATAAACGCTGGCAAGTCTCTAGAGGACAGCGAAATCGAAGGAAGCTAGACCGATCAAATTGAAAACTAGTTGGAGAGCGCGGCATAATGAGAAAAGAAAGTTAATTCGACAGAAAATGTCAACAACTTTCTTATGACACAACAAAATAAAAAATACGAAGTCCAAAATATTATCTAAACAGGAAAAGTACTCAGCCACACATCAAATTACAGCCACCTCAGCTTCCTCCGAGCAAGTCTATCCACTTCTTAGCCCCCTTCTTAGTCCACCCCAAATAAACCCAACTCAGATGCGGACACGGGCAAGTAACTCGACGGCCCATCCTGGAACGAAGGCTGTAGAAACCCTTCGTGTACATCGCCCAAAGGAGGTCATTCAGAAGGAGAAAGCTGAAAAAAAAGCAAAGCAAGAAGCAAACGAAGAAACCAGGCTCACCAATGAAGCCCGTAAGGAAGTGGGTAAGAAGTATCTTGCACAGCTTGAGGCCGAAGTTGCTGCCGAAGCCGAGATAGAGTATCCACGTCAGCGGGCTCAAGCCAAACGTTTGTGACACGTATCTTGCTTTAATAGATACTGGCATTAATCATGAGCAGGCAAGGTCGACAGTGACAACAAACCAACAAAAGTTGATTTTCGTAATATGGCCTACGAAAAGCAGAACGCACACAGGTTAGCAGTCATCCACAACACAATGTTTAAGAACTTACGCAGTGTGTAGATTTGAAGATAAGCCAGGAAAAGTGGTCCAACCTGCTAAGCCTACGAAGCGTGGTGTCTCGACCAGACACCGCTCATTGAAAGCTCATCTTCCTTCTGAAATAGTTCCAACAGTAAGCGTACCACTGATCTAAATCATTAATCTCGCATATACTAAATGGGATACAGGATACCGAGGATAACGACACATCTTCGACACACCCATCCAAAAGGGCTAAGTCCAACATTCCCGGAAGGCCGCAAGCACTTTGTCGTACTGGTAAGAATTCTCCTTCGGTTGGAAAGTACAAATGGCTCACAGTTGAGTCACCAACAAAAGAAACTGAACTCAGTGTCGTGTTGTCGGCACAAGGAGCCAGACGAGATTGCAGGGGTAATGTCCTAATGGCTAGCAGCCCTCCCGTGGACAAGATGGACGTGGATACGGAGGACGAGTCCGACGATGCAACCCCTCGTCCCAGAAAACATGAAGAGATGGTCCTTGCTCATGTAACTCAAAGCGAGGTCGAATCGGAAGATATAGAAGACGACGAGCCCTTCAAAACGCCATCAGTTTTAGTTAGGAAGGGGAGATACCAGCCAAAGATAGTTGAAGACACTGACGAAGATATTGGTGAAGACACTGACACTGACGAAGACACTGAACGCAGTGCAGATTTGAAGGGACAACAGGTGAGCTGTGTCGGTTGCTCAGCGGAGTTGACTGATCATAATCATTTGATGATTACCTTGTGACTATGTTTGTTTACTTTTCTCATCGTCCATTATTCAATTACTCATCGATTGATAAGCGACAAGATTGGACGCAGTCAACCATTCGTCTCTCAATTATTTGGCAAGAGAGACAGTTCTCGAGTGGCAGTTACAAGGTACAATCATTTATCTTATCTATCAACCGTGTCTCTCAACTTCTTATAGCAAGGATAAAGTCTCTCATTCCGTGCCAGCCTCTGTGCGCATGTACGTTTTATAACTCCGCTATCATTCTTTCTCTCAATTTTGATCAGCAGTGGAGGCTCACAAGCGACCTCAGCTACAACGTATGCCATTTAATATATTAGTGATATCGGCTATTTATTCTTTATAGCAAGGGTAAATTTTCACGTTCTGAACCCACATCCTCAGTGGTGTCTTTGGATGCATTGTACGTTTTTTTAAAAAGTCTATGCTACTTTGTCTAAAATTTTTATTAGCTCTCGAGAATCCCAAGCTTTAGCCAAAGCGAAGCCTGCTGAGTTTACCATTCGTACCACGTCTTCAAATTCAAAAGTAGTAATCAAGAACAATCGAGACGCGCCCGTTGCAAAGACGAAGGGTCGATCTGCGAAACCTGTTCCAGTGCCCAAAGTCTCCGGAATGCAATCAGATGAAGACGACTCGCTCGAGCGTGAGGTAGCGATGTCAAGTCCGATGAAGGGTGACAACTATCGGAACTCAGTTCAGGTGTGTGCTTCCCCTTATCTCACGTAAAAGATGCTGCATGTTTATTAGACATTGGTGAAGACCAAAGAAGTCACTCGAAAGCAAAGGGCTGCTGTTGACCGTCTTCCACCAGGTGCTACTGCAAACGACGCATGGAGACAAGTAGTCATACCGTCATTCATTAATTTCGTTCTTTCAGGAGATAAACCTTGGGCCTCGTCTGAAAGTGATCTTGCCCCGGTATTGCAGAATGTTTGGGACCACACATATGGCTCCAAGGAACCATACAAGGTTCGAAAGGGCACGGTTGCTTTTGAACTCGTACGCAAATCTTTGATTACCAGTCACATACTCATGTTTCCTTCGTTTAGGCTAATCAAAAGCTTTGTCAATATCGGAATGGCCTTGCAACGAAAGCCATCTCTGCCATCTATCAGTATTTTCGACTCATGGTTGATGATGAAGTGAATGAAGAAGACGACATTGAAGCAGCAATTGCGCAGTTCGCCGAAGAGCTGCTGAAGGACAACAACTTCATCTATAAAGGGATGGAAAACCTTGATAAGGTGAGCAAGCATTGTTGGTTACCTTTGGCACAGTCTCGGGCTTTTTTTGCCTTGGCTAGTCGTTCGTGACTGGAATTTGGGCCTTGGTGTGATGGCCACTGATACAGATGTGCTGAGAGTTGCACTAGTACTTTTTGAACAACAGACGAGACTAACAAACTCTTCTGATAGCCGAAGCATACTGGAACCTTTCAGCACACCCTCATTATGCAAACGTTTTCAGCACACTTCTCGAAACTCACTGTTAGCTCGGCTCCACCGCCTAAGGGTATCACCATTGGAAAACCATACTGTGGACTTGCCCTCACAGTTGCTGCGGTATGCTTTGCTATAATATTGCTTAAATGATTTTTAATCATGCGGAAATAGGTTGAACGTGCTCTACAATTATTTCGTTTGCAAAGGATCAAGATAGAAGGTGGCCAAACAATTCATGCGGTCAAATTCAGTATTTCGAAGACGATGAATCCCATCACAAATAAGGAGTCGAGTACTGCCACAGACTTTTCCTTCACTGTTTGGGGAGAAAATACCGCTGACTATCTGATATCGGCTAAGAATCTCAAGAAGGAAAAGTTTCAGCAGATTTTCGATGATGCGTTATGTTTGACGTCCCATACTAAATCGAGAGGATTCAAACAAGCTATTGATTCTGCAGCTACCCAACATTCAAGGTCCTACCGTGCGGAATTGTATTCCGATTCTAGTAGCAACAGTGATCAGGAGAACGGACCTGGAGATGTTGATTCGGTTAGGGCTAGTGGCAAGCAGAATGGTGCAGGTGGTTACACTGGTGCTCAGGATGATAGTCAAGCTCGTTTTTGCTCGGATGATGATTATGCCAGGGCTCATCTTGATCTTGGATATAGTGATTGGTAAATATGTAATATTCAAGTTCATATATTCATTCATTTACTTTTTCTACTAACACGTTCCTTATTGTGCGTAGCTATTCCTTTGTCCGCCCTTGAAATATGGACTTAGTCTTTTCTTACAACACTCTTTATGGACTGCTTTACTATACTTTTTGGATCCTTAATATCGACTTAATTGTTCTCTCGTTTACTTGGACTCATACATATTGCTTAAAATATTCTATATGGTTGGAAATTTGCTTGAGTGAAGTTCTTGGCAAAATAAAAGACACTCTAAGTGTTCTGCAAGTAAAAAATACTTGGTAAGTTAAATCCAAGGTTACCAGGATACTCCAAGTAGCAGGGAAGTAGGAAATATATCTTCTAAGTTACACTAAAGTAAATTCAGACATCCAAGGACGAGTTATGTGCATCACAAGAGCTTCCAAGGTAAATCTATAAGTTAAGAATTAGAAGATTTAGGAAAACAAAGGGGACTTTAAAGCATATACAAGTAACTATAAGGTAAATAAGAGAGGGACCTACCTTAAATGTCCTTGGACAAAGGTATTTAAGGAAATTTAAGGTAATATTGGGTGCCTTTCACATGTCCTTGGGATTTACTTGGATAGTTTCTAAGTAAATTTAAGGGTATATAAGCGCATTAAGTAAAAACACGTTTTCCTGATG
>Ga0307514_10004456_pt1 | contig 12877 bp, 16 predicted proteins | sample 16_EM_MG_FD_203088 | JGI IMG/M metagenome (GOLD analysis project Ga0307514, IMG submission 203088) | Populus trichocarpa ectomycorrhiza microbial communities from riparian zone in the Pacific Northwest, United States - 16_EM | ecosystem: Host-associated > Plants > Roots > Unclassified | place...
CCCAAGCACGGAGAAGTAGGCGATTTATTTTCCTTTCTGAGCGAGACTCCTTCTTCCTGCTAAGCAGTCGTCACCTGGCTTCAAAGGCACAAAAAGAACTACAGTTTTAGCTCCACTGCCTCGCGTGGATAAAGCCCCCACGCAGAAGGGCAGTATCTAGAGCGTTGTCAATAGAAGAACCTGAAGAACAACACAGACGTCACTCTACAGTGAAACCCAAAGGTAAGGCACTGCCCTCTAACGTTGAAGAGGAGGAAGTCCTACGCTCTTTTGTTACGGGCACTAGGGCAAGGAGTCTTCCAGGGAGCGCAAGGTTAAAGAGTTCGGACTAATGGTCAAGAGACTAATAGGCAAAGCTTGTTATTTAATTGAAGATACAAGACGTTGGGTGAGGAAGAATATACAGAAGGAGATATGGCCGGGCTTTTATAGCCATCGGCCCCTAACAATTCTCAACGCCATCAATACAGCCTTCTTCACCTATCCCTTGTCCTGTGATTTGCCCAACCAATGATTTACTGTAATCCTTGACTCATATCCCAAGCCCTTGACTCATACCCTTACCGTTGACCTATGACCAGTCCCTTTGCATGGCCAGTCCCTTTGCATCTGGCCTGCTGTGGTTTTACCCTGTCTCCTTTGACACTCGCGTAGCCCTTCCGCACGCGAGTCTTACCGCCTCGGGTTGCATAAGACACAGTCAGGGTTAGGGCCGTCTTACTGCTAAAAACTAGCCGATGTCCTAGCTACTGGGGTAACGTCTCAGCCCTGTTGTGCAAGTGCTAGCTAGGATGACAGGCCACCTCTCGTACACATGCCGTCCCGGCGAGGGCAAGGGATTTAACCCGAGCAGCTTGAGCATCTGGAGAATGTCCGAGAAAGGTTAAGAGCCAGGCCTCGAAGGCGGCTCAAGCTGGTGTGTATTAGTTAGTCTCATCCTGACGAGGACGCGGAAGGAGTCAGGCGGGTTTTGACGACTCATCTTGGTTTTTCGTGGACCAGGTGGTGTCGGAAAAATCATGAAGTATGGGGCGAGGCACTGAGGGCCTGGGAGGTCACGGATATGAAGGGAGTTCTCCTCCGCCTGGGTTCAGTGGGGCTTCACGAAGCTAACCGTGGGGGGGATACCAATATCTGACCTACCCGAGGCAGCCGGAAAGGGATTAAAAACCCCCGAGCGGCAGTCAACAGATCGTAGGGGTCTGTTGGGCTCGACAGGACGGTTCTAAAGCCGGTGCCGGTCCAGCGACACTGAGAGGTGTTTAGCGAAGGGCTCAAGGTGCAAAGGGTACGATATCAAATGCATGTACTCCGAAAATATAAGGAGTAGGTAGCCACTCGTCAAACTACTTACCCGCCTTAGCCATGAACTGTTACGCTTACCTTCGAGTCCTGTTGGGGGCCCTTAGGGGTCGAAATGCAACTGGGGTAAGCAAGGGCAGGGACTGCAGCTCGAGGTTTGGGCTGAGACTATTGGCATTCTACCGGATGGCCGTCTGTGGCCGGAACTATCGACAACACAGACGAAAGACCTGCAATAGTGGCAGGGAGGTAGTCATGCAGGAGAACGGTGTAGTACACTCGGCAGGGTGGTGCATCGTAGTATTGAGATGTTGTGGGAGGATGAGAAGTGGTGCGAGGCAGTGGCGGATTTCATCTCGTAAATTGTATATAGCTTGGGGGGGGCAGGGACTGGCCCGTGCGGAGGAGAGAGGCCACCCGGCATGCCGGGAGCTGCAGTCCATCGCCATATTCTATATAGGATGAATGCGATTAATGATTCTTTAAAAAAAAAAACCCCCCCACAAACAAGGTCGAAAGTCCAGAAGAAGGCCGAAAATAAAATACATCTACCAGTAACAACTACTCCCAGTTGAGAATTCGAATGAAATGCAAGCCCCAGGGCCATGAATTCTGAACTGGACACGTCCCCCAACCAGACTAAGCATCTCCCACATACCCCATCACTTGTGAGGGTAACATTGGTGAAGAACAAGAATAATAATCAGAGAGAGACAAAACGAACAGAGATCGCATCCAATAACTTGCACCCTTTCCCTCAGGCCTACTCAGTCCTTGCAATGCGGACTCTAGTTTCCATCACCCATCACACCATTTGCAATCGCTCATCCTCCCACAGTCTCCTATCACCACCCTGCCGAGGTTATGGACGGAGTGTTCTCGTGCCCAGATTGATTTATTTTTTTTGGTGTGTGTAAAATGGAGGAATTGTGATGGAGCAGGTATGGGGAGATGAGAAAGCCTAGCAGAGTTCCTTTTGTAAGAATGTAATTAAAATCCCGGGAGAGGAAGAGGGAAGCCACCCAGAGGAAACCCAGGGAGCCGCAGTCCGTCGTCATAGTCTAGATAGGCCGAATGCGATTAATGATTTCTTAAAAAAAAAAAAAAACCGGAGGAATTGTCACTGATTTGCGAGTTTAAATATAAGTGCTTCCTAGTTCAGCAGCTAAAACTATTGCGCTCTTCGATGTCAGAACCCGAAAATCCAGCGCTTATATCCTTTGTCTGTTTTCACAATTTGCCATTTGGGGATACCCTGCAGTGTATACAATTTGCCATATTAGGTTGGCACTCTCACGTGGGCGGCTTTGCTCCTCACATGAGACGAGGGTAATTCCTCATATACTCAGAACTCAATGTAAGCGAATATCTTCCCTACTGTCCTGCCAAACATCACCCTCCATACCAGGCAAGCAGGAAGTGGTAGGTGACCAATCACTGCCGTTGGCGACTCCTACCTGCTGGCTAGGTGAGGGTCCTGGCATGAGACTAGGCTAGGTACTTAGCCAGTTTAGTCATGTATTCGAGTTATGTAATGAAGTATTCCGCTTGGGTATTTTTACAACGCATCCATCCCTCTGCACACTGGACTTGTCCAGAACCATCTTTTGAATTGCAATGGAATCTCGTATCCTGTTTCTGGACCACCAAGCTGAAATAAAACAGGCTCACCCAACAATGCCAACCTCACCCACCCTACCCCCTCCCAAATTGATAGGCATGAATGTCATGTGAAAGAACTGGCAATGGCACACCTTACATACATATATAGCTGCTGCCTATCCCGAACAATGCCCGACCCACCACCGCACCACCACGCCACCCGATGAACTCATCATTCCTTGGGATGTGGTTTCCTTCCCACAACAAACCACCTATACCCCTTGCATTAGTACGTATCCTGCCGCAGAGTAGCACACGCTTGATCGGGCGTCGTTGGTCCCTTAAGTAAAACTAAAAAAAGCATGGATTTTTGCACTCACGCTTCCCCGTAATATTTCTTCTTTCCCTTGGTCAGCTCCCAAATTGTCGTCTCACACAGCTCTTTCACCTCCTCCTCCTTCCACCCATCGTGTGACAACAACATAGAGGCAAATGGATGCACTGACTCAATGCATCCCATGAGTGCCCATCTCCCAATCTCCTTCAACTTCGGATCCTTTGGCCACGGTGACAACGGCCAGAGCTTCTTTTCAACCTGGATGTCAACGAATCCAGCCGCTTCCAGGTATTCAGCCATGTGTCTTGCAACGACCAGAGGGCGGCCGAATTTGGCAGCCGTAGCAGCAGTTTCAATGAACCACCGACCTAAGGCAGGCAAGCTCGCTGTCGGATAGGTAGCCAGGGGCGTCCCGTCCGGTAGAAATGCTTCGGCTCCATAGTCCTGGTATTCAATGTATCCACCGGGAGCAAGCTTCCTGTTATTTTACTCAGAAGTGTTTCAATCAACATTCTCTTCTTGGTGCAAATCCTTTCAGGTTCCAAAGCGAAATTACCTGTATGCATTCCGCAGCAAACGCTCCCAATTCGCAATACTGCCACACAAGGACCTCATGTGAATATAGTCGAAATAATTATCCTTATATGTCCACTCCTCCTCCACATCATCCACTTCAAATTTCACATTCGACGGGACCCAACTCGGTTGAATCGGATTCAGATCATTCCCCACAACTTCCGCCTCTGGATGCATATCTGCGATATCCACCGCCCAGATCCCTGTCCCCGTCCCAACATCCAGGATTCGAGAGAGTTGAATCGTATCTAATGGTGCTGTATAGAGGCGACCACCGAGAAACATGAGAAATATGTGGTGGTAGAGATCGAGCCGGTCTTGCTCAATCTCATCATTCGGCATGAAGTAGGAACGTCCCGGTTTGTGGAAACGATTGGATGGGTATCGCCTCCCATTGGCATACGTGAAATCGAAGACGGATTCAGCAATCGAGGTTGTTGCGGAGGAATCGCCGCTACCAAAGGTGGAGTCTTCTGGTTCAGAGTCAAAGTGGGACTGCGACCATGGGGATGGGAAGTTAGTTTAATGTATTAAAATCCCAAGTAGGGATTGTTTGGTAGTGGTGAATATACATCAATTTCAACTGGTCCTGGTGTTGATGCGGAAGCCGCTAACGGGGGCCCTGATCCAGACGTCACTGGGGCCGGCGAAGCTGGGGGTGAGGTTGATGCTTGATCCGCCATTGCACAGGTATGTGTTACAACTTCGTTATCTCTTGAAATTTGGTGCTCGTCCGAAGATGGCTGTTACAAAGCGGGGGAGACTTTGAGGCACACTCGTACTGCAATGCCAAGGATGACCTGCATCTCTGTATCACGTGCCGCAGTCGGTTATTCTAGAGATCCACTCCATACCATAATAGATATATCACGGGATGTCTTATATCTGAGCTAAGAGTCTAGTGATGGATGGATACACCAATATACCTATATCCAATTAAAACGAAGAATTAATTCGCATAAATAATAAATACACAAGGCAATCTGCAGTCTGGTTAACCTGTGGCATTGAGATATAAACCAGGGAACCGACAGCAAAACCCTCAAATCCCCATTCCACCTGTTCAATCACTCAAGAGATCAAGCTTATCTCACCTCCATAAAAGAAACCAAAAAACCAAGAAGTCTTCCATTAGTGCCTCATTTACTCCTCCCCATCCCTCAGTCCCCACCCAAGAACCCTCCTATCCCCTCCCTCATGCACATGCTCCCAACCTCCCTTTCCAATCCACCCTCTCTCCCCCTCCGTCTCTACCCCTGCCCCAGGAAAATCCGGTGGAACCCCCCCAGTCTCCATCTCCTCCCGCTGTCTCTTCAAAAAATCCCTATTCCTCACACTATATGGCACCGCCGGAATATAGAAAACACTGCTATCCCCCTTCCCCGCATGGATGCTCTCTACAGCATGAATAGCATCTCCATGCCAAGCGACATAGTCACCCGGTTTGACAGTGGGCATGGACACCATTCCCCCAGTGGAGAGACCGAGGTGTGGGTGTGTAATTGGGTTGAGTTCTTGTGTGAACGATGGGATGGATCCAGGGAGGTCAGGGGTAATTGGTGTCGTGAACGTCCATTTCCCAGTGGTTGTGTGTGGGGAGAAAAACGGCCGGAGGAGGATATACGCCGTGGAGTGATGGAGTAGAGGGAGAACTCTGAGTGTCCCTTCCCCAGGGGAGGTATGTGAGAGTGACAGCCACCCTTGCCACAATCGGAGCATAGAGCATGCTCCAGAGCCATTATACATGTCTAGCACGCCGCGCTCTCGCATTTCTACTCCTTCAGCTGAGAACGGATCATAGGATGGCCAGTTTCCAGCCCAGATAGGAGAGTAGGCGGAGGCATAGGTGGGGTCTTCCCATCGCTCGACACTACCAGCGTCGACGTGGGGCCCGAGAGCAAAGCCTGTGTCGCCTGGGGGACGGATGCGGAGGCGGTCTGCATAGCAGAGTGGTGTGGCTAAGTCGATTTGAGAGTTGGGGCGGGAGGGGGAGAAGAGAGAGGAGAGGAGGAAGCGGTGGGTGGTGAGGAGGTTGGGGTGGGTGCGGGCACGAATTTGAGGGGGTGACCAGTAGATTTCGTAGACGGAGGGATTGGTTGCTGGGAAGGCTATGAAGTGAAATAGTCAGCAAAACCCTAGCAAATCCCAGAGATGAGCTGGGGTTAATTTAATAAAATACGAACCTTTAACCCTGCTCTGATTTTTTTTAATATACTCTCTTACCTGCTCCTTCATCTCCAATGCCTCTCCTTCCCCGATCACCCCCTTCACAAGCACTGCCCCCCTCTTCCTAATCACCCCCAGCATTTGCTTATCCCGCTTCACATCCTCCAAATCCTTAAACTCAACCGACGGGATCACTTTACTCCCCAACTTCCTTATCTCCACCAACTCCTTCTCTAGCTCAACGAGCAATTTATCCCAGCTAGCTTGGAGTATCTCTGGGGAAGTGTTTTTGATGAGGTTGGCTTTGACATCGGCGAAGCGCTCTGGGAGAGGGGGTGGGGGGGTGGAGTTACTGGAGAGGGACGGGAAGATTGAGGAGATGTCCCCGACGGCTTTGGTGGGGCGAGGAGGGTTACTTGGGTTGGTCGAGAGTGGCGAGGTAGCAGGGGAGATAGTTGTTGGGTAGGTGCCGATTGTGCGGCGCAGGGAGAGGGAGAGATATTTTGAGGAGGGCACCACCACGGTGCGGAGAGATATATGGAGCATCGGGTATAGGTGTATGGTTGAAAGAGGTCGATATCGATATCGGTATTGCGGTTCTTTTCTGCGTTCAGAGATAGGAGTGATGCAGTCCGCGTCGAACTCAGGTCCTGTGGCTGCAATGCAATTGTACTCTGTAGGTAACCACAATAGGTACTGGTATATCAGGATCGTATTGACACTGGTGTTGAAACAAAACACAAATCCAAGGGGTGAAACGGAGCGGCTGAAGACCGGCCAACTTTATATCCATCCCCCCACGTCCCACACCCCTAAGTACGATATTCAATCCCCACCAACTCACATACCAGATGCCGTGACACCTCCGTAGCTACGAGTTCCAACCGCACCGCACTAAAAGTAGCAAGTTATTCCGTCTTGCCACGAACGCGTAGCCCACCCGCAAGCCCTATGAGTATCAGTAATCCATAGTGGAGTCTGATTCAATTGGAATCCGAGGCTGTGTGTGCATCCTAGCCCTGGCAGATGATTTATTGAATATCAATCAAAGTCAGTATGGATATACAATTGCAATATGTATACAGTATGTACAGTATACACAGTAGCAATGTGTTTCCCCTAAGTAACTTACTGTCCAGAGTACAGTTGTCTGGCGGGGCTCCGATGCTCTGCAGAATATGATAAACTTTAACTAGGTACCTCCGCGAACAGTTGAGCCATCGGTATTGCCCTGTTTCTGGCGATGATCTATCCCAGATTCGTCCCGCGGAATGTCGGGAGAGGGGACAACCAGACTAGGGGAGCGGTACGGAGTAGATCCGATATATATCAGCAATGTCAGCTAATATTCCACCAGCCAGCTAGTAGCATGAGATGTCAGATCCTGAGAAAGCCAAAATTATTGGCTACGAGGAATATAGTTTGCCAATTGCTGATATTGCAACTGTTGCTGGAAGGCCGTGGGCGGAGGCTGCGGATAGTTTTCTGAAAAGTCTTCAAAAAATCAATCTTGAACCCTCTCTTCCAACATGATATCACACTGCCAAAATCATTACTGCTTTCTTAGATAAGATGTCAGTGATTACGAACATGTTGAGATTGAGCTCAAGCGCCGTCTCTATAAAAAATACCCAGGTATTCCCCATCGCTGCAAAGTGGAGACTAGCGGGAAGGAGATTCCGAGATCGTCTCCCAAAACCTTCTAGCTAGTTGTTGTATTTCTATAGGTAGCAGACGTCAGCTGCATGGAAGGGTAGCCCATCACTTGTGCATGATCACGTTTTCCTTTCGAGTTATGTAATACTGTGGTACCAACGACATCTCATATCTGTCAGGGCCTAGTAGGTAGCTTGGCACACGCGACCTGCGAAACCGAGTCCTTACTTACATCAGAGCGACAAAACGGATCCCCATTCCCCCACAATCCAAAACCCCACAATGGCGCAGGTAAGCCCCCGCAAACACATACCTTCTCATCCTCACCCCTCTTAACTAACTCCCAGAAAGCCTCCAAACAAATCGCCCGGCGCAACGCCACCTCCCTCAACACCCTGCACGTCACGTCGCTCTCCATCCACCTTCTCTTCATCATCTACCGGCTTCTTCTCCACTGGCGTTCCACTACTACCTCCGTCTACACAAAATACATCCTCTTCTCCCTCCCCGCTCTCCTCATTGAAGCGTACCTTGAGAAAATCTCCCGACCGATTTACGCTGCCGGGGATCTAAGAAGGGTGGGGGAGGATTTGGATGCAAAGGGGCTGATGGAATACATGTGGGATGTTATCCATGTTACTTGGGGGTGCTTGGCTGGGGTGGCGGTGTTCGGGGAGTGGGTTTGGTGGCTGTGGGTGAGTATTGAGCTAGAAAATGTGAGATGGAAAGTAGAAGTTAGCTGATGGTGACTCTTACAGGCTGTTATTCCAGTTTATGCTATCTATACTGGAGTTACCATGTTCATGGGGTTCAGGAGGAATTTTGGAGGTGCGGGAGGTGCTGAAGGACAGGAAGAAGCTCCACAGAAAATGAGCAATAGGCAGATGAAGCTAGAGAAGAAGGGCGGACAGAAGGTGGTTTACCGTTGAGAGCTTATTGGATTGGTGCCACAAATGGATGGCGTAATGATAATAGTCCACCAGTATTATTGGTGGATGAATAAGGGCAGAGGCTAAAAACATTGCTCGCGGAAAAAAGGTAGAATAATTACATACTAAAAGTATCATACAGCAATGGCGCCAAAGTAACATTGACGGTACTTGACATTTATTCCAGAGAATTTGGCTACTCCATCTTTTGTTTTATGAGGTATATTTATAATAACCAAGTAAAACTTCATTTTGCACGGCCAACTCCTTCTATCCCGCCAATCCCGATATCAATATATATCATCATCCGTTCTTTAATTTTCGCCAGTCATCTGGCTATCTTCCGGAAGTCACTTCCTCCTCTTCCCCACCGCCCCCCTCAACATCACAATGACATCCCTCGGGTAGTTACTTCCTCCGCTTCTCCACCGCCTCCCTCAACTTCACAATGACGTCCCTTGGGCTCTGTGCACCAAACACGGCGGTCCCGGCCACAATGACATTCGCTCCCGCATCCGCAGCAACATCGATTGTGTCCAGACTAAGTCCACCGTCGACTTCAATATCCAATTCGGGGTATTTCTCCCGCAAGGCTTTTACCTTGGGCATGCAACGCTCTTGAAACTTTTGGCCACCAAACCCGGGCTCGACAGTCATGATGAGAGCCATCTGTTGAGGTAATAGTAGTTAGTAAGTGGATTGGGAAATAATTATCGAACGTAGTTCGGAATCAACAACTAAACGTATGAGGTTGGAGGCAATGCGGGAGAACGTACGTCTGGCCGCTCAGCCTCAATTGGGTTCTCGAGGATATCCCACAGTACATCTACGGGTGTATCTGGCTTAATCGCAATCCCAGCTTGCATCCCATTCTCATGAATAAACCTTATCAACTCCTTCGGGTTTGTCTTCCGGTCTGTCGTCTCGAAGGGTGATTCTGCAGCCGTAGAATTGACAGCTGCTTCATAGTGGAAGCAATACAAGTCGCACCCTGCCTTCTGAAACTCCTTGACCCATCTCTTCGGCTGCAAGAGGTAAGTAAGATGTGGGGGGGATTGGGTATGGAAACCACACACCTCAGCTATCATCATGTGGCAGTCGAAGGTTCCATTCCCTTTGGCCGTTTCTGGTCGCTCGACGTGTGATCTGATCTTGGTGACAACAGGGGGACCGAATGTGAGATTGGGAACGAAATGCGCATCCATGATGTCGATATGGAGCCAATTGGCGGAATCACCGATTATTCGAGAACATTCTGCACCAAGATTGGCGAAGTCCGCGGAAAGAATTGAGGGTGCGATAATTGCCTGAGGAGACATAGTTTGAATGGTATGGTGCTGGTGTTGATGCTTTTGGGATGAGAGCGGGGCGCACACAAGTTTTGCCAAGCTTCGATTTCTGGAACAGATGTGGTATAAAATTCAAAATCTAATCACCACCCTCAATACATATTTAACATCTTGCGCGCACTCCCTTTGTACTGTACACAACTTCATTATCTTAGGATTGCACTCTGGAAATAGCGTAAGAGGGAAGAAAGTGCTAGGATTACTCATTGGAGGCGCTAATCACAACCCAAGTCCTCATAAAATAAAAATTATTACACGTCTATCTGCCCCAGAATCACCATGCTAGCCAGTCTAGCTACTAGCTTTCTCCAGCTCAATCTCCGCCTTCAATGCCACTAACACCTCTTCCCGACCTCGTAGGTGACTCTCTAGCGCATCCACCTGCTGCCGCACCATATCCAAGTCCTCTCTTAAGCTGCCTAAGCTTGCACCACCAGCTTTCCCACTGTCCTTGGCGGCATCGTCAAGTTCCCGTAACTGTTGACGCTTATATTCGAGCATCTGCTCCAGTTCCCGCTTCACCAATGCCTGTTTACTAGCTCCCATAGCCCCGTGTTTTGACCGGTCTCGCCGTGATGCTGCAGCGGCTTCTGTTTCCTCGATTTTCTTCTCAAGGTCAGCCAGTTGTCGCTTGAGACGGACTTCTTCCCAGTCTAGGTCCTTCGAGGAGCTAAAGTCGGTACCTGCAGAGAAAGGTGTCAGCATTTCGCATTCGCTAAAATAAGAAAAATAGGAGGGGTATACCAGATGGTGTATAGCCCCCCCTCCCGCCAATTCCTAGTCTAGTGAGGTAGCTCTGCCCGAATGCTTCCTTCTTTGAGCTGAATGTCGGGGTCCCGTCATCATTATCCCTAGCTCTCAAGCTCCGGACATTGGAAACATTGTAGTCGATCTGATTCTTCTCAAATGTTGCCCGTAGGGACGCTGGGACTGTCCATTTGATCCTGTACCCTTCATGTCGGTTGTTCAAGACGTGCAAAAAAGCAAAAGCTTGATCCTTTCCGATTGTAGGCCCATTCTTGGGGTTGACCAACTTCCAAGCTTTCTGGATTTCTGTGTCAGGTACATCAAGGGATGAGTAGAGGTCTTCGAGAGCGTAGACTGGGATGTGAATATGATATTAGCACCTGGCCATTGAACGTGCTTCCTTCAATGCCTACATGACAACTGCCCATGACCATCGGCATTGGCACTGTATATTTTATCGTATCTGTCCTTATCTGAAGGCGACATGTACCAGTCAAAGCCATCTTTCAGGCCAGGTGTGTCATCGTCGAGCTCTGGTGCCTTTTCAATTTGTGGTGCGGTGTTGTTAAGCGCCTGGTTGGCGTCCACAAGATGTGCCTTGCTCTCTGGCACAAGGTAGCTTGGTAATCGGCTTGGTAGCTCTTTGTACACCTACACCCCACCTCGTGTCAGCCTTGCCGTCCTCCTGGGCAGCTTAGGTAGCTCACCCCATTGACCAGGTCGAACGTCAGCCTCATAGCAACGCAAAACTCCTCAAAGTCCAGTGACCCATCCGTGTCGATATCCGCAAGATCCCACACCGTGGAAAGTTGATCATCTCGGAGGTTGGAATTCTTGAGCACTCGTGCTGCCTGGTCGCCGCTTAGATGGGTTCCTCCGCCGGACAAGGTGCAGAAGATTTCCCAATACTTTCCAATCTCCTCCTGAGTTATTTGTTTGGACATCTCGGGGGAAACTGAGCCGGTGGTGAGCGAGAGAAGGAGTGACAGTTGCGGTGAGATGGTCGAGAGTAAGCTTCCGGAAGTGAGGTTGATAGGGGCCTGCAAGTTGCATACATAACAGTCTGCCAAGCCTCTGGATCATGCATTTTATGCAGATTCTCCAGTTGCAGAAATTAAATATTTATCAATGTGACATAGAAAATTATCAGCTTCGTGTGAAAGCAGAGGGAGGGTTTAACCACCTTTTTTTTTTTTTTTTGAGTCTATACCGCAAAGGGAGCCTTATGCTATGAGGCGGCCCCGTTCCCGCACCTTTAAAGGATTGGGTTTACACACGAAACAACATGGGAAGCGATTCAAGCAGAACACGCTAAGAATTTTACTATCCTATAAGGGAAAGGTAGTATCATAGATATCTAGCTGCTTTTGGATGCAGAAAGGGGGCGTCATGACGAGATATCTACAACTCCCATGGCCTGCGCCCACCTACAACATCCTCAGAGCACACACTCATCAGACTACCTAATGTAGCCTGTACATGATTAGCCCATTCCTCCATTCGCTGATTTTGCACAATATCTTCTCCGTCAAGCTGATCTATCAACTCAAATGCTGTATATAGCTGTTGTTGTACCTGCTCAAACCTTTCCCTTGTCCGAACAACAATATTCGTCCTCATAACATTCTGCCCACTGCCTTCTTCTTCAACCCAGACAGTACCTATAGCCTTATACACCTCTATACCACACTCCGCAAACATTCCTATATGTCTCCCATCGGATAGGAGTCAGCACTTTGATTTTAGTATCAAGGTGGAAGATGTGGCAGCACGGAAGTAAGTATTGCTGATGGAACTTGCAATGGCACCGCAAATTCTCATCCAAACTAGGTATCTCCTTCCCCTTTGCAATGCGCTCCTCAACAGAAACAAGTTCTCTTGCAAGCAGCTTCTGGATAGGAACTGGCAGCTGACCGATTTCTTCATACCGGACATTCAGATAGGGGGTTTAATAGCGGGTTCATATGGGGGGTTCATATGGCAGGCACATAGCGGGGGGGCGGTTATCTAGCAAAAAATTTGTATATACCATTGCACTACTGCTTTATATACCTTAAGCCTTTGGCAATAATATCTCTATTTTCTCGCTCTACAACCAAGTGCGCAGTCGGAATCCATACATTATGCTGATTGCGCACAAGAAATGAAAACATGTTATAACCTCACCGATTAAGCTTATGGTAGCACCAAATTGCATAAACCAGCCTCGTTTT
>Ga0307514_10004457_pt1 | contig 12874 bp, 8 predicted proteins | sample 16_EM_MG_FD_203088 | JGI IMG/M metagenome (GOLD analysis project Ga0307514, IMG submission 203088) | Populus trichocarpa ectomycorrhiza microbial communities from riparian zone in the Pacific Northwest, United States - 16_EM | ecosystem: Host-associated > Plants > Roots > Unclassified | place...
GAATTACCGATCGATGCATTCTATCTGTGATATGTAATTTTACCGATGGAATGAAGCAGATTTTTTTTAGCGTGCATGCATTTTCCGCCTATAAAGCAGTTAGTAAATTTATTAATGATGCACTCACTGACATACCAGAAATTAATGATGAGTATTGTTTTAATGGATGGTTTCTGTCAGTGATCTTGTCTGTGAAATAATCACAAATAGATCATTAGCGTAAATAACAATATAAATTTTTGGTGGTAAAAGTATTAAAACTGATAGAGCTATTTCTACCTCCCACTTTTTTATTCTTGAGCCGTAAGGTAAAACAAGACGGGATTTGAATTTGATTCTAAGCACATAGTTTCGTCTCTTGTTGTATACTTGGATGTCTATCTGCTACTGTTAGCATAGCATTGACTTGAAAGCAATAGAGTGGGTGTTCACATTGACTGCTGCTGCTGCTGCTGCTGCTGTGCGAATGAAAGATTTACGGGATTTGAATTTGATTCTAAGCACATAGTTTCGTCTCTTGTTGTATACTTGGATGTCTATCTGCTACTGTTAGCATAGCATTGACTTGAAAGCAATAGAGTGGGTGTTCACGTTGACTGCTGCTGCTGCTGTGCGAATGAAAGATTTGGATGGTTAAAGAAGCTGTAGGGATTTTATGACTTGTGGTTGAGGACCTTGTCAAAATTGTACGGTACTGACTCAGCAAAATATGCCTTCGAGGTGGCCTAATGAAGGTTGGTGGCATGACATTTTGATTAATAAACAATTAAACATATAATAAGAATGCTTGTTTAATTAGTACACTAATTAGGATGAGTGATGGCATCGATCATAGATAAGATTCCAGCAATTCTCGTCATGGAAATTTGTAAACAAGTCCTTGTGTGGTTGGAGAGCTATATATTCTGGAAATGGCAGGGCACCCACCACGGAGTGTACGACAAGGCTATATGAAATGCTTGGAATATTAAAAGTTTGGTTTTGATTGTTTTTTAAAATATTTATTATTAAAAAATATATATTAAAATAATATTTTTTATTTTTAAAAAATTAATTTTGATATCAGTGTATTAAAATGATATAAAAATATCAATTTAAAATAAAAAAAATTAAATTTTTTTTAATATTTTTAAAACACAAAAACAAATATTACCTCAATACATGTTTTTCTCTTCAGCAATATTTGAAAACAGAACAATGAGAGAGGGGAATGGCAAGGGAGTTGTATCATAGGCTGCATTGAGTCAACAATGTTCCACGAACAGAAATTTGAATAAAAAGAAGTCCTAATCTCTTTTGGACACCCTCCTTTATCCAAATGGGAATTTCAATTTTATATACAGCAAAATCAATTTGCCATGGACCGATTCAAGCATTCACAGAATGCTAATCTTGTTTTCTGAACAAACTCTTCTGTCAGTGCCTTTAACAAGTATAATCATCGTTATAAATATTCATGAACACGTTCTCCAGACAACAGATGCCTCATGCACCCACAATCGAAGACCAAAAGCGCTTTCTTGGGTGCTTGTTGTTGTTTTTTAAAGAATTTTTCATACCGAAATGCATTAAAATGATATTTTTTTTATTTTTAAAAATTATTTTTGACATCAGCGCATCAAAATGATTTGAAAACACTATAAACATATTAATTTAAAGTAAATAAAAAAATTTCAAATTTTTTTAAAATTAATTAGTCTTGCCACTCATCTAATTCCCATTACTAGACAATCCTATAGCAAACAGCTCTTTAATTGTCTATTTTATTTCATCATGCATATCGAAGTTTGAAAAAAATATATCAAACTAGTTTACAAATATACTGTAGTAAAAAAAAATATTAGTAGCTTATCATTACAAAGACATTCTAAATAAAAGATGTGATACGAAAGACTAGAATTTATACATGTTTAAATCTTTATACATGTTTAAATTTGTAAACTCAAGACAAAAAAACTTAAACCACTATGTTTAAATTAAAACAAGAAAGACACTTACTTGTTAAAACACTTTAAAGTAATGAATTTTTTATTATTGTCAAGGATAAATTATTTATCCTTAAAGTTTTATTGTTCCTCACTCATGCAAGCTCCTCACTTGTGCAACTAATTAAGATGTATGAAAAATGCTTACCAAGATTCAAACAACACCATCTTGGTTTATATGCACTTCTAAATCAAGATCCTTGAACCAAATAATATAAAAATTAAATATTTTTTTAACAATATGAACCTAAGATCTAGATTTTGGGAGGAAAACTAAAGCGTTTAATGAGAATAAAACACTAAACATAATGTGAGGAAGAGTATGTAAAAATCTGAAAATACTTGGTTTAAACTCTTCCTTAACCCCCTCCTTTTTATAGTAAGTTTGAAAAGCTAAAAGGTTCAAGAATTAATTCACATCATTATCAACAATTGAATAACCACTATAAATTAAGAATTAAATCTAAAAAAACCAATAGTTCTTTGAGTGAGAAAACCAAAGGTTCTTTGAGTGGGAAAATCAGAGGTTTTTTGAAATTTATTTTTTATTAACTCATAATTTGTTTATTTAAAACAAATTTTAGAATAGAAATCATCTCACCAGTTTAAAAACGATTCAAAGATTTGTTGAGATGTACTGGTTTAATAGATTACTACATTAGAATAGATACTATCAGATTTTCCTCCAAAATAAGCACTACCTTGAAGCCATTTTAGAACATTTCTTGATGAAATACTATCAGATTTACTCGGTTAATAGATTAAGCTATTAGATTGAATTTATTTTTTTTAAAATATTATCTTAACATTTTATTACAAATAGTAAATTTCAAGGAGTTTTTTTGTCTCATCCAAAAACTTCTACAATTCCTTGAAGCCATTTTAGAAACACAAACTTCATGTCATAAGGCAGATGCTTTTCCTCCAAAGTAAGCACTACCTTTTGACAAAAAAAACCTAAAAAAAGCTTTCAAAACCATTAGTTTGGCATTTCCAAACGATCCATCAAAAAACAAAGGTGATGTACATACCATCACCAAGTTTACCAGGACAGTAACAGAAGCTTTGACAAGATTTTAAGAGGGTCCAGTAACTGAAGCACTAGACATTGAAAACGTGAGATTTATTTTGATTCATTGTCGTTTAAAACTAAGGCAAGCCTTTTCCCTTGGTGGATGGGTTTTAAGTAGTTGGTTGACTGTAAAAGAATCCCAATTGATATTTAGTTTTGTTAGCTCTTCCTGAGCAGAGTCCCATGTTGAGTATTTCAAGTTGTTGTAAAAGAGTCATAGGTCTCCCAACAGAGAATTACTGAATACCAGAATCGTTTCAGAAAAACTATCCACTTGCCCTTCTCACTTTCTGACAAAAATCCATGGACAAATACTCTTGCTACAGCAATTCCTAGTGTCAAACGCATGACTATCTCTTGAGCCACCAATAATATTGTGCTATAAACCCTTAAAATTTCATGAAGCTGGTCAATCTATTCATTAACTGAAGACAGTAAAGCAGACTATTAACATGCCTACAGTGCATTGATGAATGTAATCAACTAAGTAAAGAAGTTATTACAGTCACGTAAGTTTCTCTTATATATATTCAACGAGTTACACAACCCAGATGGTTACAATACCATAAACAACACACTGTTTGGTATTTGCTTCTTTTTTTTTTTAATGATTGATCAATCACTAGAGATCTCACCACTTATCATCTCAGTCTGTGTTCAAGTTTTTGCATGATCCATCTGTTTGTAAATCATTTTCTGCTCAAATTACTGTTTCCTGGGTCGAATCCAAATAAATCAAACCTATGCGTTAGCTTACAGTTACAAAGCAAGCTGGGCAGTCAGCATAATAAACATAGGAGTTCTTCATTGTCTAGCATAATTGATCCTCTTCAAAATCACAGTCCTTCCTTGGATTATGTGGCGGTGACAGCTACGAGCTTGGCCATCTGATTCCTCCAAGGTTTCCATGAACATCGCCACCGTCTTCTTGATCTCATCCATCATGAGTTTTACAAAGCCTTCTTCCGTGATAGCAAACTCTGCATTCTTCAAGAGTGACTCGATTCTCACTATAAAGTTTTCTTCAAGAGCCTTTACATTGTCCATGTCACCGATCGTAATGAAAGTTGCACGATGAATTGAGTTCACTAACTCCCTCTTCTCCTTCAATGCTTCCTGGTACTGATTCCAAACCAAGTCACACCAACTTCCCACCGAGTCCATTGAAGCGGTTAGCGCACTGGCCAAAGCAATTACAACAGGTGGTGCATTGGCAGCTGCTACTACCGTGAAAATCAACACAGAGACAAAAACAGATACAAACAACACATTTGACACTCTCCTCCAGATCTTCACGTGTTTCAATTTCTTATCAAGCTTCTCCTTATAAGAGTCTATTTTCCTTGACATGGAGTCCTGCACGAACTGATTGGAACAGCTAAAAGAACTTCAGGGTAAATGGATTGCCAGCCGCCACAAACTTCTGTAATTCTTCTAATGTCTTTTACACACTTCTTCTCCCTCATCCCATCTTGCAACTCCCCTTCCTTCTCAAAATGCGTAATGGTAGCCGGTATATGCATCTGGCTAGTACGAGCGCGTGTAACACGATTTTCTAGTTCAGTACAAAAATCCATAGTTTTGACACTACTATCAAAGTATTCCTTAACCAAATAATGCAATCCTGGATTATTCCATATATCTTCGTTGCTTTTAGTATGAAATTAACCACGTCTTGGTTCAGGTTAAGAAGGCAATTTGTGACATCTTTAAATGGGTCTAAGGATCTAATGTCGAAATTAACAGTGGCAAGGGAGTTTACGACATGGTTAGTCCTTTGACGGAGTTTGTCATCAAATAATTGTAAGCGTGGATCTTTCTTACAAGATTCCTCGTATGACCTCAAATCTTTTGTATATTGGGAATCGCCATCTCTGATTTTGCTGGATTGGCATCCATTACAACCAAATGGTAACTGACTAAAATTCAAGAAAACCCAATGTAGCAAGAATAAGGGGTCTTTTTCACTTCAAATGTAATCTAACTATGAGAGTATATATATTACAAAATGTTGAGTAAAAACTATGTCATCAAGTTGACTCAGATAGCACAATGCAACCAAGTAAGTTATGAAAACTTGCAAAATGGAAGTAAAAACTAGTGCATGAAAAAAAAACCCTGAACTTAACCAATGTACTAAAATTGTGTTTAAATTAAAAAAAAAAAGTTAGATTTGCTTACTTAAAAAGGAGAATTCTCAATAAAATTTAAATCAAAACATGGATGCTGACAAATCAAGTATTGTGGTGACTGAAAACGTTGTTGGAGGTTGGGTTGTGTTGATATTAAAAGGAGGGAGGGATGGTTGTTTTGTTGCAGAGAAAATTTTTCATAAGGAAAAAGTAGATGATCCTTTTTTCATTTTATGAAGCAAAGGAAAATCGCAGATTCATAGCAAACTTTGTATAGATATGCGTTACAAGATAAAGAAAAAAAAAACATCAGCATACAAATGTATTTGAACATGGTTGTGTAGAACTAATTCTCTTAGAATAAACTTGAACTGAAGTAGTGGGAATTGCCTTCGCATTGTTACTGTTGTCCTACATCCCTTCCCTCCTCTCTTATCTTTTATGCGTTCACTTCTGGAAGAGCGTTTGGAAACACGGTTGTACCTACGTTTCAAAAAAATTAAAGTTTTTTTTGTTAAAAATTAATTTTTTTTATGTTTTAGATCGTTTTGATACGCTGATCTTAAAAATGATTTTTAAAAAATAAAAAAAATATCATTTTAATGTATTTTGACATGAAAAACACTTTAAAAAACAACTGCAATCTCATTCTCAAACAAACATAGATTTTTGTCTATCACTCTTGTATCCCCTCCTCCTAACGAGTTTTTTCTCTCTAGTGTTTCCTACCCTTTCTTTTTTTCTTGCCCTCTTTTTTTTTCGTGGACTTGTTATTGTTTTTTTATAAGTGAGTTCAATCTTTCTTGAAACGGAAATAAATCACCATCTTTGCGAGGATTGATTCTAGAAATTAAGTGTTGGACACCAATATGACGTTGCTTGATCTATGGAGAGAGGATTAAAATATGAAAATTGAATCCTGCACCATAATGGAAATTAAGGATGGGTTGTTAGCTGGCTGAGGAAGTATGTTTAACTAGGAATCTATTGTAGATCTTAATTAGGAGTTAAGCCTTATTTTCCTGTGCCAGCCAACATGTTAGAAGACATGTTTCTTTCATTTCTGCGCCACCAAGAGATTCAATTAATACCAAAATTAAGCCCTAAAGTTGCATGAGATATTATCGTTTCTGCCTTCCTTTTTCTGCCCAAAAAATCCTAAGCATCATGAATAAAACGGCGTCGTTGCTTTCCATATTCATTAGCCTATTCTTCCATAATTTAAGCAAAACACATCGTTTCACTTAAAGTGAAACGGCGTCGTTTTTGCTTCTCCGTCAAAATTAAGTTTCCTTGCTTTCCCGCTCTTTTTGTTGTTTAGTCCATGGACTTCTGATTTTCTTATTTTGGTCAATTTTTAACCTTTTTCCTTTAATTCCTTTCAATTTCACCCTTATTAAATTACAGCATGATGCCCTCTAATTTTTCTATTGCTCCCGTATCAACCCTTGTGCTCTTCAATCTTTCACATCTAAGCCAACTTGATGCTTAATTTAAATTGTTTTTCACTTAAGCTCTGATTCTTTAACTTAGCTATTTATTTCAAATTCATCCTTCAACTTTAATTTCCTTCAATTTTAGCCAAATTAAACCATTTTAAGCCCTTTTTCTTCAATTTATTCTCCAACTCAAACCTTAATTATGGCCCAAAAATTCTCAAACCTCATTTTTGCCTATAATGCTCAATTATCAATTCAATTTCAACCGCAACTATTTTATTTATTTATTCATTTATTTTAAATTTTTTGTATTTTTTTATGATTTTCAAGATTTTTTAACACATAAAAATAACAAAATAACACAATGATTAAAATTAACTAAAATTACTGGAAAAAAAATATTTTTTGGATTTTCTTCTAATTTTTTAAATATGTACAAAAATAAAGGTAAAAAATGGGTTACTAAATATACAATGTGATATACTTCATGAATGCTATAAATAATGATTCGAAAATAAATTGCATAACATGATCAGAATATCTGGTACTAATGACTTTCGCAACAATCTTACACACAAGCCTAATGGCTGATGGAACCTAAAGATAAAAGAAGTAAACAAATCCTAAAGAAACTAGCAAACTATTCAAATATTCCATTACAATCTGATGTGATTGTTGTTTTTTACATGATCAATCAATCATTTGATGTTTCTAAGACCCACAAATCACCACTTACCACATATATTTATTTCTAAATAATTTTCTGCTCAAGATTACAGTTTTCTGGGTTGAGTCCAAATCAATCAACCTAAGTTTTTAGAGAATGCATGGTAGTGTGGCAGAAATTGTGTTTTATCCTAACCACCAAAATTAACCTTTGGTTGCCAATTAAAACACGGTTTTAGAGTGTGAGTCTCATTAAGCTAAGGTTTAACCACAGTTTCAAGTGAAGCATCTTGCTCCTACTTTTCCTGAGGTTAGACCTCAATTTATTCTCTCCCCACCGACAACTTGTGTGAAAAAAGAGAGTGAAAGAACCATTGTGAAAAGGACATACCAAAATACCACCATCTTCTTCTAAGAACCCCCATTTTCTTCCATCAGACTTGTCTGCCACTTCTCTTCTTCTCTAATGTGTAGATCAAAATCTTGAGGTAAAACCTTAGTTTATTCTCTCCTCACTAATAACTTTTGCAAATAAAAAAGAGAGAAAACGAGAAAGAATCGTTGTTAAAAAAAAAAAACCCAAAATACCCTCATCTTTTTCTCTAATGTGTAGACAAACTCATGAATTCCATTATCACTTGTATCAACAAATCTTGGTAAGTAAACATTATGAAGTAATTTTGCCCTTTTGTTTATTTCAGACGTTTTGTTCTTATTTCTCATGCCAAATTCACCACCTTTTTCTTTACTATCTCTTCACAATAAAAATCAAAGATTTGTCACCTATTTGCTTTCTGTTCTCTGCTAACCAATGCTGTGGCCATGCTTGGAGAGCAAGAACAGTTCCAAAGAGGCAAATCTCTACTCACTTCATTGATTTCAGTCATTGTAAATGAAACAACATACACAGAGAGGGTTTGTCATGCCGGTTCCAATCACATGTGCTTCTCTTATCAGAATTATTATCCAAAACAATTGCAGTTATTGACATCAAGAACATAACATGCCTGAAATACACAATTGTTAACATTTTTCTTAAGAACTGATGATTGAAATTGACTCGAAGTCATTGTAGTCTACATAAGTATGCTTCTAATACAAATCATGTTCAACATGCCCACTAATATGGCAACAACATAAAACGTAAACTGCCAAGTTGCAGGTCATTACTACACGTACCATAGTTCTTCACTGGTCAGCATATTTAAGTATCCTGTTCAGAATCATCGTCCTTGCAAGGCTAATGTCGCGATTACACTTATCAGCATGTGCAGCTAAATCTTCAATGATTTCCATGAACACCGCCATCTTCTTTTTGATCTCATCTATCACAAGTTTCACAGCATCTTCTTCTCTGATAGCAAAGTCGGCGTTGTCCAAGAGTGACTGGATTCCCATTTGCAATTTGATGACAAGCACACGTATACTATCCATGTCATTGATTGTAACAAAAGTTCCAACCTGCATTGATCTCACTAACTCCTTCTGTTCCTTCAATGCTTTCTCATAACGGTTCCAAAGCATGTTGCACCATTTTCCTACAGAACCAACTGGAACGGCAATCGCACCTGCTACGGCTGTTAAAACAGGCGGTGCAGCAATGGCAGCTGCTACCACTGAGATAATCAGCACAGAGACAAAAGCAGATACAAATAACACATTTGACACCCTCCTCCATGTCTTCATGGATTTCATTTTCTTATCAAGCTTCTTCTTTCGAGATTGCAATTTCTTCAACATGGACACCTGTTGCTCAGAAACTGATTGAAACAGAGCAAAGAACTGGGGTGTAAATGGATCACCCGCTGCCTTAAACTTCTGCAATCCTTCCAATGTCTTCACAAACTTCTTCTCAACTGCCCCATCTTGCATTTCTACTTCTTCCTCAAACTGCTTAATTGCAAACTGTATAATCAACTGGCTATTTTGAGCACGTTTAAGAGAACTTTCAAGAGCCGCACAAAACTCCATGGTTTTGACACTATTCTCAAAGTATTCCTCAACCAAACCAAACAATTCTCGATTATTCCATATATCCTCCTTGCTTTCCAGTATGACTTTCACAACATCTTGGTTCATTTCAAGAAGACAATTTGTGACCTCTTTAAATGAGCCTAAGGATAGAATCCCCACACCAGTAGCAAGGCTGTTTATCACATGATTAGTCCTTTCATGGAGAGCAGCATCAAAGGATTGCAATTCTGGATCTCGATTACAAGCATCCTCATATGAGCTCAAATCTTCTCTGAGTTGGGAATTGGTGTTAGCTTGGAGAGGTAGTGACGGGGTATCACTTCCTCTCGTTTTGCTAGATTGCCCTCCCATCATATCCAAATTATAACTGAAAATAATTTAACAAACCCAATGGGATCAATAGATTTGATCTCTTTCACTTCAAATGCAAACTTAGAAAGAATCAAATTTAAGCAAAACCCCAGTAAAGATGTGATCTTTTTTTCCTTCAAATGCAGTCAGATTGCAAAACTATCAAATCTAAGCAAACCCGGTTATCAAGTTGACTTAAACAACACAATCCAATTCAGGAAAGTTTCAAAACTGTCCAAAGTTGAAGTTAAAACTAGCTTATTGAACAAGAAAAGACTCAGATTAACAGATTTCTGCTATAAACTTCAAAACCCAGAACTAAATTCTTCACTTGATGGCAGGAATTAGATCTACAATCAAACCGAAACCCCAAAGGCAAGCCAAAAATGTAAACTTTTTTTGGGTATGAAATAGCTTACAGTATATTCCTCTGTATCAGACGAGCTTCAACTACCAGAAATTCAGTTGAAATAAGTAACTTCCTCTTACAATCAAGCAACAAAAAAAATAAAAAAAAATAAAAGCTGAGATCTTATGCACCCAAAAGAGATTTTGCTTGAGTGAATGTAAGAATCAAAGCAATAATAAGTGACAAGAAAATGAATTACGAGAAAAGGACAGGTTTTATAAACAATGAAAATAAAGCGCTAGAAAGAGAAGAAGGGTTTGAAGGGGTCTAGTTCAGAAGTGGCTTCTTAGGACAAGAACGCGGAGGAAATGAGAGAAAATGCGTGGAAAAGGGAAAGAAAGAACAACGTTGCCAAAGAGAACGACCGTAAAGAATCAGTAGATTTTTATGTTTGGTTGCAAGAGTAAAGAAGATTCGAACTACGCGTCTGAACCGTTCTTATCTATTACAGGCCGGCTGGCAGGTTAACCCGGGATTCAAGAGCCGGAGGAACCCAAATAAGACCTTTTTTATGTTTATATTTGTTTAATAAACAAAAAAATAATTTATGAATATCTAGTCTAACTCTAACATTGTTTTTAGCATGTTTTTGAAATTTTATATGTGAAAAAAATATTTATCGGTAAAAAAAGTATAGTGCTTAGGGCCAATAATAGGTTTTCCTCTTGATTTATCCATTCTTATACACACAAGCCTTCTATTATTTATGATTAAAGTTTATTATATAAATATTAAAAGAAAATCTTATTCTTTCAATATATAATTAAAAACTCATTAGTATATATATTATATATTTACAAGAAAAAAAATTATTTTCTTTCAATGTGGAATAAAAAATATTTTTTATTCAAATATTTTAATTTAAAAGGAAAAAATAGTATCTTTCTAATATGAAATAAAAAAATCTTTTAAATTTTATTATTTATAATATATATATAGCCTATATTCACATGAATTATTTCTTAAAAAAAATTTATATGAAATATTAAAATTTCAAATATTTTTTTAATTTTTTAGGTTAACTCGAGTTAACTCAAGATTTAATCTCTTGGCCAGGTTAAAGGCTGGTTTTAATAATTGTGGTCTAAACTCTCTTGTTGATTCTTCTTGCAAAAGAGTAAAGAGTGTCTGAATGGAAGCAAATAAAGGTAGGCGAGCCAGCCAGACGCTTTTGCTGCTGCTGCTATGGGAGTGGCTTAGCTAATTAACTCAATGGCTTGTTTAAGAGTTTGATAAATGTTGTTTTTTAAAATTATTTTTGTTTAAAAATATATTAAAAAGAATTTATTTTTATATTTTAAAATTTATTTTTAACATCATCATATCAAAACGGGATAGACACTTATGTTGTTGCTGCACGAGTGACTTGGCTAATTGACTTGAAAGGTCTATTTAGGAATATGGTAAAGATTATTTTTCAAAGTACTTTTTACTTGAAAATGCATCAAAATATTTTTTTATTTTTAAAAATTTATTTTTGACATCAACACATCAAAACAATATAAAAACACTAAAAAAAATCAATTTAAAATAAAGAAATTTTAATTTTAAAAAAAAACAATTGAACTACAATAATAAACAAGCCTGAAACGTTGTCTTTTTATAGACATGTATGTGCGTTGAGTGTAACAATGGACATAGTTGAGTTATTGGTAACTTTACATAGTGATTTACTACATCATTTGACATGTGCTGCATCGTGAATTAAGTTTTTTTAATAAAAAAATTATGTTTTTTAAGAAAATAAATTAATTAGAAATACAAAATTAAATGCATATTTAACAAGATTTTAATGGTATCATAACAGTAACATGTTGGATAATATTTTAAAAATATTGAGACAATGATATATTAGATCGACTTGGATTAATCCTAATTAACCAGTCAAACTCATGATTCAGGTTATAAAATCATTATAACCCCGTAAAAAATAAATTAAAATAAATAATGATGTCAATATTGAAGGATAAAATTAAAAATAAAGATATTCAATAAAAATAAAAATAAAAATGAAGACTCAAGTGAACCCTAGTTAATCTACTAAATTCGAGATCTAAATCATTCATCCCGCTAGATTTAATAACTTTTTGTCTCTTAAATTACTTTCATCTAATCACACAACAATCAAGTGTGTGCAATTCTTTTTATATCAAATAAAAAAAATAAAAGAACAAATAAACCAAGTGTGTGAGATTGAAAAAACAAAAGAAAACATCTATTTGTAAAAGTCAAATAACAAAAGAGACCATTAAATAATTAAGGATAATTGCCTTTTTAACTTTAAATGGTTGAAAATGCATAAGATAAAAATAGCATTTAAAAACAATTAACATTCAAGCTAGGCACATGGGCTTACCCACACCCTAAGCCCATCAAAAAAAGCATGACATGCATGCCAAACCTTTTTTTTTTTAAATAATAGATGGTAAACGACATGTCATTCATACTTTATTATATAAAAAAAATAAAGTAGACGACTCATCATCTACGTCTCTAGAATCTAATAACTGGAGTCGTAAAAAAATCGAGCAGATGTATTTTATGCTCTAAAATTCATTTTTTAACCCATCTTTTACCCAATACATCATAGAGACCTTAATAAACCTGTTTATTGTCACAAATAACTCAAAAATTGATTAAAAAATCCAAAATCAATATGAGTTCGAATAATTTCTTGATCTAATATCTACCTTCTTAAGCAAGGGGAAGACCAAGGAACACCTTAACAAAACTTTTCTCATCGAATGAAACCTATTAATACCATGATTGATACTTTTCGGTGCTAAAATCGATCTCAACCCATATTCTCTTTTTACGACTAGATTATGACAACTTTCTCTCTCATC
>Ga0307514_10004458_pt1 | contig 12873 bp, 15 predicted proteins | sample 16_EM_MG_FD_203088 | JGI IMG/M metagenome (GOLD analysis project Ga0307514, IMG submission 203088) | Populus trichocarpa ectomycorrhiza microbial communities from riparian zone in the Pacific Northwest, United States - 16_EM | ecosystem: Host-associated > Plants > Roots > Unclassified | place...
AACGCCTGGGCAGGGACCTTCTCAACACACAGGCGTCCGCTAGTTCAGAGTTTAAGGCGCTCACCAGCCATACAAACGTGATCTTGTCAGTCCTGGAGGCGGTTTTGGGAAGCATCTTCACAAGACCGACATAGGCGAAAACCACAGCACCGAAAACGCCGGCGATGGCAAAGGCGGAAGTTGCAGTAAATTCCGAGGTCGCGTTTGTTACAGCCATGGCAACGTTCAATTGATGTGGCCGTCCTTGGGGGGTAGTTCGTACCAGCTGGCAATAGAGAACTCTGAGAAGGGATTCCGACTAAGCGCCAAGAGTCAAGCGCCCAATCGACTGCGGCATTCACATCCCCCCTCATCGGGATGCTGAACGGAGGTGCTGGTTCTACTGACAAAGCCGACATCACCTAGGCCCTCTCACGCCATATTCGTACATCGACAAGGATATCAAGAAGTACTTCCCCAACTCCTTCCTCTACGAGGTCGTCGAGATCCAGACCGCCCAACGGACTTTTTTTTCCCCTTCTCTTCTTCGTCTCGCCTCCTTCATCTATGCCCCATCTCGTCTCATGTCATCTCGTCCCATCCCCCTCGTCCCATCTCGTCTTGCCGATGCCGACGCTATGGGTTGCTGTTCAGGTTCGTCTTATCTCTTTCTTCTCTTTCCTTTTCTCGCATCGCTAACGCTATCTTCGATTATACAGGTAGGCCTCTCGGACTCGTCGACTCGTCGTGTACCTGGACGAGTTGGTTCGATGTTGGTCAGCTCGTGTACGGTATCGCGTTTCTTTGCATCTCGGACATTCCGACGTTACAGGGCATTGATCCTACTGTGGCAGGCGAGAGAGACGCTGTTATGAGCGACGTGTGCTGTGTGACTGTTTGAAATCCTTCTTTACCTACACCATCGCCCGGACGCAGCACGCTCTCGGTAATGTGGCCGTTCGCAGGCGCCTTGGACTTGGAAGTCTTGCCCAAGGGCTCGTTGGAATTCATGATCTCTGAATCTGCTCTCGCTAGAGGGGGATTTCGGGCCCGATCCATCTCTTATCTTCCTGCCTTTGCCGCCACCGAGCTCCGGATCCCAGAAGACGCGTTCGTCCTCACATCCCACCAGTTGGACTCGGGGTTTATTATACGGTCTGCAACGGATGACACGGCCGGTGCGATCGCCGTGTCCATCGAAACAATACGAAATCCCTTTCAAGGTGCGTTGAAGACTCTCATTTCCTTCGCCCGTTAATTCGTGTCCTAGGTCAGGTTGTGACGCGCTTGGAATGCCAAACGTACAGCGAACTAGCTGTAAAGGCGGTGGGTATCTTTACTCACGCAAATACGACTCGGCCTGGACATGCCGCACTGTCCGAGCCTCCAGTTTCCCACTCCTATCTCGCGTAGTCCACTATCGGTTGGAAGTCGTGCCCGTCGGGAAGGGTCGATCTTTACCGTGGTGGCTTCACCTCATCGGAAGGAAGCCTTCGTAGCCTGTGAACACCTTTCCGAACTCAGCGTTCCTACTTGGAAGAGGGAAGTGTAAGAGGGGAGAGCAAGCGAATTATCCACCTCTGACCTAGGGACGGTTGACCGACCTCCGTGATCGAACGATGATAGGTAGTACGGACGCGATGTATTGAATAATCGTGGGAGATAAAGCTAAAGAGCAGATTACATGTATGCATGAGTACAACACCCCCTACGAATAACATCAAGTCACGCATGAACGTTCCGAACTACTGTACAGAACCTAGCGGAGCATGAAACATGCAGTGGTATTCAAGGTTTGCTCGATCACTGGTTTGGCAGCGGGGCGTTGCGTGCGTGAACCTATGGATGGTTTTATTTTACTACTGGCCACTCGCGAACCTTCCAGATAAGGCGTCGTACCGTGTGTGAGAAGCAGGAAGGGTGAATACTTGGTACTGACTGGTTGTCCTTCAATTCGCTCCTCCCAGCGTAACCACCATCAACTCGCGGTCCAGCGTGCCCTTGGAAACGTCACAATCTATTGCTCGATGCTTGGAATGTCTGGGGTGATGGAAATTTGGCAAGCGCCTTGCGTGGGACGCGTGGATTGCCTTCCCCGCCTTTGGAACCACCGCCCACCTTCCGGACTCTCCTATCCTCCACGCTGTGGGATACTACGATGAGTGGCGAGGAAAAGCCAAAACCAGTCAATATCGACCCCAAATGGTGCGTTCCAGAGATGTAGAATCAGTCGCGAAGAATAAAACTTACTCGAGATAGCATCCAAGATGCCCTGCGGATGTTCCTCCAGCCCATCAAGAACGATGACCCCAAACTCGATTTCTACACCATGTACAAACGGGAGGCGACCGAGTACGATACCGAGTACATGCAGAACTACAACGAAGATCTCAACACCACCTTGATTTTCGTGCGTTTCTGCAACTACCCTGTCATCGTACAGTGTTGACCCCATTCACAGGCCGGTCTATTCTCGGCGGTCAGCTCCGCCTTCGTCATCGACATCCAATCCAAACTCGAGCCAGACTCCGGCGAGCAGTCGGAAGCATACCTTCGAGCGATCCTCCTCACCCTCAACCCTTCCATCTTCCCAAACGAGAAACCTGCCGCTCCTTCGGCTTGGGGTGGGCCACCTCAAGAGATCGTGACAACCTTGTGTCTCCTGTATACAAGTTTACTCTTGTCGCTGTTTGCCGCATTCGTTGCGATGCTGGGCAAACAGTGGCTGAACAGATATCGTAGGCACACCGGTGGATCCACGATCGAACGCTGCGGTGACCGCCAGCGCAAATTCGACGGCCTGGAGAAGTGGTCGTTCCGGTTTTTCATCGAGAGTCTCCCCTTCATGCTCCAGATCGCCCTTTTTCTTCTCGCCTGCGGGTTGTCGGGATACATATGGTCCGTCAACAAGTCCGTCGCACGCCTCGTCATCTCCCTCACCGTTCTCGGCTTCATCTTCTACGTCGGGATCTTGATTGCGGGGATATCCTCATACGAGTGTCCGTTCCAAACGCCAGCATCGATAGCTCTCCGACACCTCAGAGACAGCGAGAAAACCCGGATATTGTTGGCAAAAGTATCTCCGGTCAACATCATCTCGCTCGCTCGGAGGAACGCCCCCAAGTTCCTGGCAAGGCTGTCTCTACCCAGCGTCACCTCGCTCGTCTACGCCACTTGGATGGATTCCCACCAGGGACTTGTTTCCGCATCCCACCATGCATACGACGCCATCCGACGCCCATCGTCCTGGGAGTTTTCGCTGTCTCACATCCTCTCCGGTATTCACTACACCACCACAATGGTCGGACACCAAACCATCATCCTACTTCTCCAGATCGATCGGGCATTCGGGAACACAAAGTACAGAGTGGTGCAAGGGATTCGAAAGTTCAGGCGTGCGGGGTTACTACCAACGTCTACCAGAGATGTGGGCCATCGGCTTCAACCACTCGTGCCCCACAATATACAAGGACTGCGATTGCGTGTACGGAACCTGGAAGGGATTCGGAGGCAGAATGTGGCCAACGCGCGTTGTGCCAGTTGGATCCTCCAAAACATCACGGACCCCGAAGCTATCGATTCTGCCATCCGCCTCGCAGGGGACATCCGGTGGTTCGACGGTGACTCCAGTTATGACCCGCCGTTCGACCTGATCGTCCCCGCCTTTGAGGCGTGCTTCGACTCGGCCAAGCAGGTGTACCCTGGGATGAGGGACCGGGCATACTTCTCGGCACGGGCTATTCTCCAAATCAGTCTGAGGGCAAGGGCTCGACCCCAGGAACATTCTTCCAAGTATCTCATTCCTGCCGTTTCCTCGCACCCCCTCGACAACACCGATCCCGACATTTACCATCTCATTCGCCTCCTCGAGCGAGACTTGGATGAGCTCCGACCCATCCTCAACTTCTACGAGATGGAAAACACTTATGCTCACCGGCTGTGGCTATCAAACTTATGTGTGGATTCGGCCCGTGTTGGCACGAAGCCGATCCTGCGATTCTCCGTTCATGCGGCCAGCACCAATCACCAAGCCATGGTCGCCAACGTCCTTCTCATGTGGTACATGTTCCTGGGCGGACACGTTGATGAGGAAACCGTCTGGGCTGTTGACAAATCGTATGCAGAATCTCATTGTCCTTCATTCCAACCTGCTTAGTATTCCCCATACCAGCGATTCGCTGGAAACCATCCTCTCTCACTTGTCCACAAGGGTGATGGATGCCTTTTCCAACAGATATCACGTTGGATATCTCATTTACCTGGTTGATTTTTTGGCAACATGGGAGGAAAGACCTGCGTGTTTGACTCCGATGGCTTACCAGTGGTGTTCCGTTTTCTCTGAGGCGACGGAGGGGCTTGGGCAGGGCGGCATGCAGATCAGCAAAATTCGCCAGGGGGATTATTGGTTCTGCCTTGATATGGAATTCGCCCATGTTGAGCCTGGCCGCGATCTGGTCCATCCGGATGACAACTCTCACGTTCGCGGACGTCCACTAGGCCTGGACCACGCACAATGTGCCCATCTTCTCCTCAGGACCCTCGAGGTTGGATTCCGCCTTGCTAACATTAACCGTTACCAACGACCCCTCGACTTGAATCACACATCTCATCACGATCAAATTTTCGAGGCCGTATTCTCGTGCGGTGATGACGAAGCCATTGCGGATGCTGTGGGGGCATGGATCGTAGGTGAAAGCTCACCGGCTAGTTCGTGCGCGCACTATTTCGCCATGCGCATGGCGAGGGCCACACCCCTTTCCCCGAGGTTGCGACGTGCGGGTATACGTGCCCTTGAAAACAACTGGAGCACGATATCAATCTCGGATGCTCTTTACTTGTTGAACTGCCTCCATCTTGATGTGGATGATGTGGTAGGATCCAATCGCCCGTGGTCATGGCTGTTGGTGAGGGTGATACGTTCTCCGACGGGATTCGAGAGTTTGTCCTCTCATTACTGGCGCTTACTGGGGAAGTTAGGAATATCTTACACTTCCTCTGAACCGCGTGACGTGGAGGTGATGAAGTTGCTCGAGGAGGTTGAGGACTGGGAGAAGCTGGAGGTCTGGGTGCCGATTTTATGGGGTTTCCTGGTTTGGGAATTCATACCGGACTTGGTGGAAGACATCGGACGGGTGACTCTCAAAATGGCCTCGCAACGGCCGTCAGCTCTCCAGAAGTTGGAAAACCTATGCAAAAGAATCCAGGAGTCGGACGCGAGGGCCGCACTCCAACCGATACTCAACCGGGCACGAACGGAACAACCGCTCTTGGAGCTCCCACCCCCACTGTAGGTTTCTACTTGTTCTGCCCAACCCCCGCCCATTCTGATGCCATCTTTTTTCCTCAGTCAATCGATTCACGCCCAGCCGCTCGTCTTCCTTCCTTTTGTGGGGGACGACACTTTCTGAGTGTGTACGGAATCGGAGTGCATATTAGCTTGATGTGCGGAGTGGTGACTTACGATCTCGCTTGAGATCGCGCACAAAGACCAACTACCTAGCTGGATACAATTTACATGAAATAAGATTTTACGCCCCCGATTATTTCCGCTGGGCTTGTTCGATGCATCCACAACCTGATTGATTCGTTCGCGCTGAGGTGAGGTTGTGTTTTGGACAGACATACTCGTCCGTCCTTGGCGTCCTGTGGATCGCGTGGTGAATTCGTGAAGCAGGGCTTCTTGCTATACGGGGCCAAGAACACTGAAGATTTCCTGCTGACCGTCGGACAGCGATCTCACGGACTTCAATGTTGGCGGCCGGTTCGAACCGACCACACCACTCGCCCTTCAAACTTGAGCGCCTGTTCGCTCACCTGCACTTTGGTAAAGGGGCACGAAGGCTGATTCGTACTTCATTCCTCTGGAGATGGGCTCAGGCAGTTCAGGGAAACCTCATCATATCGCCTACGGCTCAGTACACAAGTGTATCAAACCTTAACACCCGCTTTTGCGGTTGCCGGCCTACGATGATATTGGGTCTTATTACCGTTCACGCCACCGCCCTGCAAGGCGATTCAGGAAGCCATCCATCAGGCAGAAGGGAGAATCCACTTACTACTGCACTGCTTGGCACCCCCCGCTTCATCCACTCGGCTTCTCCCAACTCGATCATATCCATCCGGACGAGCATACGGACTACAAGAATCGGTGAGAAACCACGACAACACGCCAGGTAACATCAGGAATGACCGCGACGGGGGATACGAGATGGTTGAGTAGATGAGCAGACGACCCGTCAGAGAAGAGGACAGCTTTGACTCGTCGCAGACCTCGGCAGCGCCAGACTTATGTGCCACCTGAACACGCGCTATATGACGAACGAGCAGCTGGGGATTAGGGAGTTGTCCGCCCTTATGGTTCGAAGAAAATTTGGCAGACAGGTTATCACCATCCACCCGAAGGTGGCTCATATATATGAAGATACTTCTAGATCCTCCAATCGGAAACGCGGATGGCGTAACGGTTTTGGCTGTGTGCTCGTTAGTTTGTATTCCGGGAAGTCTGCAAATGGCGCACCTCGTCGGTACCTTCGAACCACGAGCACCAAAACCGTCGGGGCGTTCATAGAAATTGCTCTCTAATGTTCAGGATCACGGACACCACCTGTTTTATCGAGTATTTGAGTGAGACTTTCTAATCCGAGGTGAACGGCCGTACCATTGGTAGCGTAGTGACCGCATCTGGACAGCGACGCGAGCAATGGAGAAAGACGGGAGGCTCGATACGCAATAAAAGCACACACCTTGTTCCTCAGTGCTTTTTTTCGCCGGCTATTGTAGAATCAATGCTCTAAATCATCGACTCATTCGGTAACAGGCTCAAACGCGAGTGAAACCAGCGTCTAGATGACGACATTGCTGGTCTAGTTCGTGATTGCGCTGGAATGACGCGTTATCGAAAATGTCTGTAAGTGCGCACCAAAAGTTGCAGGAAGGCTCGGATTGGAGGAAGCGGAAAAGCGGAGTGAGTGGATCGAGTGGGAGTTCTCAGGGTGACAACCTGATTGATCTACACAACGGTACTAACTGGTAACGGGACGCGATTTCCAAGACTTGACCGTTTGGAAAGAGGGGAAGGAAAACGAGGAAGGTCGTTGGGTCTAGGATGCAATAGCGCAGACTCAACTTGCGCAATGACCTCCCAAAGTGGTCGAAGTAAGGCTCTGGGGACACGTCATCGAGAAAAGTGATGTTCCACCGGCCAAGGGAGAGGAGCCTGACGTCGCAAAACGAGGCCAAGTTCGAAGGGGGGGAATCCAAGCATTGTGGGTCGATCCACGAGGGGCGATTGTCATTATCCAAAGTCAATGTGCGTGTGTGTGAAGCGGGACCATCAACGTTGTGATGAATGTTCTTGAGCCAGCGCTGGAGGTTGGATGGGTTCAGACGGACGGATTCGAAAAGATAGGCTTGGCTACAGCTGGTCCAAGCCTTGGAAACGAGAGATGCGACCATGAGGGATTTGGGATCATGGCGGGGATATTTGAGGATGCGGTGGATGAGCTCGGGTGGAAGAGACATTTAGGTGAGAAGGGCTGGCCTCGAGGACCGGAAAGTCGAACACATAGGCGCCCTGATCCGGCACATCCGTCGACGGCGACTGGTTCTGCTCTGCATCCGATGGTCCCTACAAAAGCGTTTCTCCGTTGAAGAACAGTAGAAACATCCTGCGCGGATTGCGGGATTCAACATCAACATTCAGCTTCGAAGACGCGGGCAGGACGTGCAAAATGCACGGGAGGCACAGAGTAGGGACACGATTGATATCAAGTTCATCGTTGAGCAGCCTGAACGTGGAGTGAAACATGGCCCACCGCGAAGGTGATGTTATACAGGGGACGAGAAATCCAGAGTCAGAAAGCTAGAATACGATCTTCTTCCCCACTGGAGGCACTATCGCTGCAGACTCTTTCTCCTTCATCCTCTTCTTCGCCTCCCAAGACGGATGCAGGGCTTTGTCCTCCCGTCGCGGCTTCTTCAACGAAAGTTGCCCATCCACTCTCCCACCTTCGCCACCCCTGCCAGACCTCGCCGCAACTCGACCCCCGTAACCCGAATCCGTCTGCTTCGGAGGCTCGAAGGTATCTTTCGTGGCCCATTCAGGACGTCTTACACCAGCCTGCCGTTTACGACGTTTCTCCTCCACCCTCATCCTCTCTGCCTCCTCTTCCCGCTGCTTGACGACATGTTTCGCACCCTTTCCGTACTTCTTCTCCCATATTCTGAAATGTTTCACGATCAGGGCTGTCTGGAAAGTGAGAGTGGGTCGAACTCACGCTCTCCGAGCTCGCTGCCCCCTGCGGTTCTTCCTCTCACCCTTGCCTTCTACCGCTTCTAGCTCATCTTCGGGATCCGAGTCTCCGGTTCCGGGGATATAACCGACAGAAAGAGAAGGAAGGAAAGTCGAGGTTCCTGCTCTTCCGGAAGGCTTCGCGACTTTGATAAGCTGTGAAGGATCGGAATCGGACCCGGAATCAGGGGCAGAATCGTCGTCGTCGTCTTCAGAAGTAGTTTCTGGTCTCAGTTTCACCTTGGACTTGGTTTTTGGACTTGGGTGGTGCAGGGGATCGACATCTGACGTCGGGGCCAACTCGGGCTCAGACTCGTAGTCACTTGACATTGGAGACAGACCATTGGAAGGGCCATCATCCCCTGAATGGATCGAACCAGACTCCCAGCCGTCATCGTCGACTTGATCGTCAGGAAACTCTGCTGGATCAAAAAAGTCGTCCTCCCCGTCTCCATCTCCATCTCCGGCCTGAGCTTCAGAACCTTCTTCCCCGTCGCCGACGACGACGGCCGTATGGTGAACTGCGACCCTAGAGGACTTGACGACCGAAGGATCGATGATGGCTTGGAGATCGGTTACTATTTCAGATGCTCGACCGGAAAAGGACTTGCAACTTGTTAGACGGTTCCTGATTTTCCCCTCGGCGCTGTTGGGCTCGGCTGTGTAATAGGTGAGGGGAAGGGAAGGTTGGAGATCCGAGGATACGAATCCCGATATGGTCGGGTCGGCGGAGAGAGTGCGATTCCGCTTGAGTTTCTGGATCAGGGTGGCGGTGGCCAAGTGCGCTAGATTCAGAGTCTGCCGTTGGTGAAAAGACGAGATTTCCTTCGGAGTGAACGAAACATACCTTCAGAGCGGCCAATTGAGATTCCAATTCCTGTACAACCGTCGCGGGGTCATGCTTGGTCGTCTCCGGCTTATCGGGTGAGGAACGAAGAGACTTGAGTTTCTTGACGATGATCCGAGTTTCGTTGACCTTGGCCTGTTTAGCCAGTCGCTTGAATTCTTGCAAACTGTGATGCTTTCGTGGTAAGGTTAAGCCCGCCCTCGTCCCGTTGACGACAAGGAAAAAGTCGGCGTACGAGTTTACCGGGGAGAATCTTTTCAGGAACGGGTTGAATTGCTTGAGCGAGAACTGACAAAAGAGGATTCGAGATGAATACGAACCTTTTCCTGGAGGGATTTGACCGGGCCGCGTTTTCGTTTAACACCCCTGCTCACGTTCATGACGGTGAGAGGAACGAGTTTTTTTTTTCAATTCCGGTCACACGGAGTTGGGTTTGCAACCGATGATCGAGGGCAAGTTCTCAAGATCTCACGCCCAGGACGTTTCAATTCACTTGAGTGAACACGATGCTAACTGGATGGTTTGCTTTCTGGAAACACACCTGACTCTGTCGCTGTTACCCCTGCACTGTAGGATGGTCTCTACAAAAGTGTTTCTCCGTTGAAGAACAGACTCGTTCCCCATTCGAGGTCCGTAGCTCCCTCGATCGTACTTGAAGGATACCTGCCTCGCCCATGGGAGGGTTAGAATTCGACATCTTGAACCATCTTGGACAGAACTTCTCATTCCAATGATACTTTCAAGCGTAGCTCGGGGGAGGGGGGCTTGTGTTCTTTCAATTGCGCGACAGCATATATACAGTAGTGTAGTTATGCTCGCGACGGAAGACAAGACAGATTTTTACCGGGCTAGTTCTCATCGCACATCGAAACACAGCAGGAGGCGGCTATCGACGGGGATGGAAACGCAAGCGAATACCCCCAGCTGACGAGTACCGAGTCTCACGTCCTTGAATGCTTGGATGTGATCAAGGTGTCCGGGAAGGAGCCATACGAGGCGGATGACGATGGCCGAAGATATCAAGAAGCTTGAAGTGCTTACGGAGACAGGTGTAGCGACGTTTGTTGCAGGTTACACCAACGACCCAATAAATCCTCCAACCGATCGGGAAGAATGTGATAGTACTAGAGTTCGTGCTGGACTCGACGCTCGTGGTACGTTATACTCGTGTATACAAGAAATCCGTTCGCCATTTCACACGACTCGCCTCTCTCCTATAGGTGCAAGTGACCGTTGATTTGGATGGCACCTCAATGGGTAGCGCAAGTATGTTGTCTTCTTCACTGTGCGACCCTTAATCGTCGTAGCATCAGACACGTGGATCTATGGCCATCCCCGCGGCAGGACACTCGATGAGCGGCGAGGGGAATCCGAAGCCGGTCAACATTGTCCCTCGATGGTGCGTTCTTGTGATGTAGAGTTGGTTGTGAGAGGGAATAACCTGACCGGAGGATAGTATCCAAGAGGCTCTACGGATGTTCCTCCAGCCCATCAAGAACGATTATAACTCATTTCTACACCATGTACAAGCGGGAGACGACGGAATACGACACAGAATACATGCAGAACTACAATGAAGACCTCAACACTACCTTGATATTCGTGCGTTTCTACAGGGATTTTTTCACCTTACAGTTTTGACCCCGTTCGTAGGCCGGTCTATTCTCGGCGGTCAGCTCCGCCTTCGTCGTTGATGTCCAATCTAAACTCGGGCCAGACTCCGGCGAGTGGTCGGAAGCCTACCTCCGAGCGATCCTCCTCACCCTCGACCCCTCCATCATCCCAGGCAAGAAACCCGCCGCTCACATGGACTGGAGTGGTCCACCTCAAGAGATCGTCACAACCTTGTATCTCCTGTACGCAAGTTTACCTTCTATCGCTGTTAGCCGCATTCGTCGCGATGCTGGGCAAACAGTGGTTGAACAGATATCGTAGGCACACCGGTGGATCCACGATCGAACGCTGCGGTGACCGCCAGCGCAAATTTGTCGGTTTAGAGAAGTGGTTGTTCATCGAGAGGCTCCCCGTCATGCTCCAGATCGCCCTCGTTCTCCTCGCCTGCTGCCTGTCACGATACACGTGGTCCATCAACAAGTCCGCCGCGCGCCTCGTCGTCGGCTCCACCGTTCTTGGCTTCATCTTCTACGTCGAAGTTATGATTGGTGTAATTTCCTCATACGAGTGTCCATTCCAAACGCCAGTATCGATTACCCTCCGATACCTCAGACATGGCAAGACCACCCGGAGATTGTTGGCAAACGCGTCCCTGGTCAACATCATCTCGCTCACCCAAAGGAACGCCCGCAGGTTTCTGGCAAGGCTGTCTCCACGCAGCACCGCCTCGCTCGTCTACCACGCTTGGACGGATGCACACCACGGACTTGTTTTCACATTCCATCGTGCCCACAACACCATACGACGCTCATCGTCCTGGGAGTTTTCGCCGTCTCACATTCTCTCTGGCGTTCAACACGCAGCTACAAGGCTCGGACACTGAACCATCATTTTGCTCCTCAAGATCGAGTGAGCATTCGGGAATACAAAGCACAGAGTGGTCCAAGGAGTTCGAAAGTTCAGGCGTGCAGGACTACTGCCAACCTCCACCGAAGATGTGCACCGTCAGCCTCAACCACTCATCCCTCATAACAGTCGAGGATCACGATTACCTGGAAGGCATTTGGAGACAGAACGCAGCCAACGCGCATTGCGTCAGTTGGATCCTCCAAAACATCACCGACCCTGAAGGCATTGACTCTGCCATCCGCCTTGTGGGGGAGATCCGGTGGTTTGACGGTGATTCCAATTACGACCCGCCGTTTGACTCGATCGTTCTCGGCGCGGGCTATTCTCCAAATCAGTCTGAGGGCAAGGTTTCGATCCCAGGAACATGCTTCCAGGTATCCCATCCCTGCCTTTTCCTCAAGCCCCTTCAAGGACACCGACCTTGACGTTTGCCATGTCGTTTCCATGCTCGGAAAAACTCGGTTGCCCCCCGACCCGTCCTCAACTTCGGTGAGATTGTAAAAACCACTTACGCTCATCGGCTATGGGTATCAAACTTGTTTGTGGATTTGGCCCGTGTTGGCTCAAATCCAATCCTGGAATGCTACGGGTACCCCCTTAATATGGTCAGCGCCAACCACCAAGCTGTGATCGCCAACATCCTTCTCATGTGCGCATGCATTTGTCTCATTGTCCTTTATTCCGGCCCGCTTATTGCTCCGTATACCAGTGGTTCGATCGAAATCATCCTCTCTCACTTGTCAACAAGAGTGATGGATGCCATCCCCAACGGAGATCGTGTCCGATATCTCATTGGCCTCCTCGGTTTTATAGCAAGATGGGAGAAAATGCCCGCGTGTTTGACCCCGATGGCCTACGAGTGGTGTTCCACTATCTCTGAGGTGACCGAGGGGCTCAGGCAGGGTGGTATGCGGATCAACGAAGTGCACCGGGGGCAGTGTTTTTTCGATCTTGATATGGAACTCGCCCATGTTGAGCCTGTCCATCCGGATAACTCTCGTTCTCATGGACGACCACTAGGCCAAGATCACGAAGAATGTGTGGATCTTATCCTCAGGACCCTCGAGGTTGGATTCCGCCTAGCTGACATTAGTCGTGGCCGACCAACCCTCGGCTTGAATCACACATCTCATCACGATCGAATGTTCGAGGCCGTGTTCTCATACGATGATGACCATGTTATCGCAGATGCTGTGGGCGTGTGGATCGCCGGTGAAAGTAAACCGGCTCTGTG
>Ga0307514_10004459_pt1 | contig 12873 bp, 6 predicted proteins | sample 16_EM_MG_FD_203088 | JGI IMG/M metagenome (GOLD analysis project Ga0307514, IMG submission 203088) | Populus trichocarpa ectomycorrhiza microbial communities from riparian zone in the Pacific Northwest, United States - 16_EM | ecosystem: Host-associated > Plants > Roots > Unclassified | place...
TCGTCTCGCCCACCACTCGCACCGAAATCCATTGAAACAGCCGGCACTGACAACGCACCCCGCACGGGGTGGGGCACGTGGAAAGCAGGGGCACATGGAAAGCCGGGGCACGTGGATAGGGGGCGTGGGGGGGGGGGGGGGGGGGGGCCCCCCCCGTAAATTACTTTGTTAAGGTATCAAAATATTATATCTAAAATATCCTTGATTGCTATTTAGGAAAAGATTAATTAAATTAATGTTTAAAAAAAAACAAAACTCAAAACAAAATTGACTGAAATTAAATAGTGACATTAATATTGTCCATGTACTAAAAATTTATCATGTCCCAATTTTTTTATATATTTTTCCTCTATTTTTTATATTTTTTACTTTAACTATCTTTTTAAATAGTACTTAAAGGGCATTTTGAGTATGAGAATATTTCTGTAATGTTTTCTTAAATGCGAAGGGAGTTTTTGTCAAATATTTAATTTTTTTAGTTATATCTGTAATTTAACCATATTTCAAGATGATTATTGTATATTTAAATATCTATAAATGTCTTTCAACAAAAAAGTATTAGCGATATTTGTAAGCTCTTGCACATAAATCTTATAAAAAATCATCAGTTATTTGTATGTCTGGATTATCACATTGCAATTTGTAAAGACAAATTCTCAATGATTAACAAAAATATCACTGTCCCAGAATCCATCCGTTCCTTGGAGCACCTCACCTCATAAACAAGACCAGTTTCTAGTGTACGTATTGCTAAAGTTAAGAGCCCAGATTGAGAAACATCTAAGAGAATACCAACTTAACAATTGTCTTGGTGAGTAAAAAGGTATTAAGTGGAGCAATCAAGCCATTAGTTAATGCAAAACCAGCTGTGTTTAATGGAACAATTATATCAACATAACCTTCTACACGTAAAAGAATACATGTAACAGGAATTCATCTGAAAATATTCCACTGCTGACTATGGACATATTTTGTGGGATGCTTAGAAATTCTCAGACAAGTACATTTTCAAGGAGGAAAAACGAGGAACCAAATATCTAATTTGGTGGAAAGCACACACTTCAAAGCCAGATTTGGATGCACATTTGTTGTCTGCCGATCAAACCTTTATACGGATCACAAATGAACCTGTTCATGTGAATAGCCACGGAAATGGTGAGATACTGTTATTCAAAATCAAATGTTTATTTATGCAAACATGAGCAATGCTAGAGGCAATCAATTCAATACTTGATTAAAGACACGTGCTATATTAACTTGCTACATCTGTCACAAATTGAAGCCAGACTATACTTCTGTTCTGGTTAAAAAGGCATCCAAGATGCTGGCATAGTGACAACGTGAGGATGAAGGAAGGAGAGAGGGTGAATTTAATGAATAAATTTTGACCAGTAGGTACCAGTCCAAGAAGGGAGTGACTTTAACAGCCACAGAGAGGGCAAAAAATTCAGGATGCCTTCGTGTGTTTGGTTTAGCCAGCTAAAGAGGTTTTAAGTTGCCTTTACTCTTTCAAAGAAATGTGGGTAAGTAGCAAGGCAAGCAGTTGCCGCAGCACCCACACAAACAATAATAAACAAACATACAGAATTTAGAAACGAATTTAGAATGTGTTGATCAATGCCTTTGAGCAGACCAATGAAACTTAAGTTGGTAATACACCATGATAAGATGACTTCAAATCCTATTAATCATCATTTTAGACATCAGCAAATTCAATTTCCCAAACTGAGATGAAATGCAAAAAAAAAATTCAAGGGAAGCAGAAAGATCTATGCAATATATGGCTGCCTAAAAAGTACAATGAGAAAATATTCAAAGGCTGCTTCCAAGAGCCAAATCCAGAACAAAAGGCTCCAGCAGGACATGTACCCATCTATTGTTGTATGGTATTTCGACAGAGAGAAATAACTAACACACACAAGAGTCAGCAATGGGGCTTTAGAAAACTGGATGAATATTTTCATATGAAGTTGGTTAAGAGAACCAAATTCACTTTCTCGTGACCACAAGGAGATAGCAATTAAAACACTGGATTTTTGTCAAAATATGAACCTGGAGACAAAATAGAGATGGCAGATGGACCAGAGGATTAAGAGCTACCAGCTTCATGATTAACAAATAAAGCACTTTCAGATGGACACGTAGTAACAGAGCAGTGCAATAAGAGACTGCGTCTACATGCAAGGTCATGAGAAAATCAACACTAGGTGGCCATATAGCCCAAATATTATTAAGAAATTTGTTTGAACTTTCAAAAACATAAAGTGGAGGAACTTGAAAGTAAATAAAGCTACAGTAATCATAAGCCTATTAGATGAAATAAAATTAAAAAAACAAACCTTGAGCTAAAGGCTAAGAAGACTACATGGAGAGAGGGAGAGGTGACCAAAAACTTGCCAGGCTAAAGAAAGGCTAAACAGTTTAAATACAATGCTTGTTTAGCAGACTGAACAATGACCTGAGGTAAATACACAATAAAGGTCAAGAATTTCATCAATCTCATGACTGATCAAAGAAAAGAAATAGTGATGAATCATGACTAATCAAAGAAATAAATAGGAACAAATATGTTCGCAATGTTAAGTGCATAGATGGCATGGCAAAAACAGAAGCTTAAGGATGGACGACTATGTGTAAGGCATGGTGTAGCTAACCTTCTTTGATAAGAATACGAGGAGTTAGAAAAATTCAGTTGATCACATTAAGTGCATAGATGGGACGACTATGTGTAAGGCATGGTTTAGCTAACCTTCTTCGATAAGAATAAGAGTTAGAAAAATTCAGTCGATCACATTAAGAAGGATAAATCAATAACCAACTCTGCTATAAAGGTGTTCATGTAACACAATTTAAAAAACCAAAGAACCACTGGGATGCAACAAGAAGTACAAATTCCACATCTTGATAATTCAGCAACAGCAAGATTTCTTAAAACAAATTCACTTCATAAATAAAACACCTAATAGCTAAAAATTCCTTTAAGGTAATAAGGTACTCGCAATTCATAACCTTTCTAAAGTAAAAAACAACAACTTAAGGTTCCATTTTCTTGATAACCTTTAGATTTACACCTCAACCAAAACCCTAAACCATCAGTCTACACACCTAACATCAATACTTTTATCATCTCTTAATGAGCGCACCAAATTTTAATATTCCATCCCAAATTAACAAAATGCAAATTTAATAGAACAGCAACAAGGACTCAAGATCCAGTTATACTCACAAGCCGGAAGACTGGATATATCAGCAGAAACAGCACAAGGAATCCCCAAATTCGAAAGGGCACCCCTTATAATCCCACAAGGAAAATACAAATACATGCTCATTGCTTGCGCAGCCTTGCTTTCAGGATCTTGTGTTCCATTCTCAACCGATGGATCTCCCGACATTCGCGAGAGCCATCGAAACTTATTATCTTGCAACACAAATGTACCCTTACAAAAAAGAAAAAAGAAACCCAATTTCTCATTTAACACAAAAAACCCATATTAAGATTCAAAAACCCACAAATAAAAAAATAAAATTTAACACAAAAACTTACTTTGTGATTTGTTTTCAAGTTGTCGATCTGTTTCTTGAACAACTCAGACCAGAAGTCCTTGCATATGAACTTAATTGCCTCTAAATGATCAGTAAAACGAGGCCGTTCCATTGTGTACCTAACCAAACCAAAATTCAAACAGAAAAGAGTTTAAGAACATAAAATCAAACGAAAAATGAGTTTGATCGGGTGTATGAGGGCGGGTGTACCGTTCAGAGAGCTGATGCCCAACTTGATAACCAATAGCTTCGATCCGACGGGCAGCGAGTTCAGGAGTGTTAGAGTAAAATCGATTGCAGTAAGATGATACCATTTCTGTTAGTAAACTATCGATGCAACTCTCTGATACTTCTCGTCCCATTTCTTTTGCCTCTCGTTTTCGCTCGCTGAGACGACCAAACTGCTTTACAGTTTGTTTTGTTTCTGGGTTTTAGAGATGGGATATATGGGCTTGGGTACAAGGAATAAATTTGGGCTACTTTACTGTTTACCTGGCTCTTAACTCCCATGTTGTCAATTTGCTATCATGCCAGGTCATCCTTGGAATATGTTTTAGGTTTTTTCCTTTCTTGATTTTTTTTTTTCAAATCTTGAGATTAATATTTGAGAGGTTTTATTAAAAAAAAATTGAATACATCATTTTGATACATGAATGTATCATTATCCGAGGATAAATTTAGTCGAAATTGACTCACAATTTAGTCTGAAAATATTCAGAATATGTATAATACACTCTTGAGATTTTATTTTATTTTGATTTGGATAATATGTGAATTTGTTTTTCACTATTATTTTATTTTTAAATTAAAAAAAACATGGAGAAGAAGATGTAATTACTTAAAAAAATGTTTCGTCCAATGACTTGCATATACTATAAAAAAGATTACCAAAATATTAACTTAAAAAATAGGTTACAACAAAAATAGGTAGGTTTACTTATTCAATGTGGCGAATCTTCAAAAAACAAATGAATTAGGACATGTAAACTGAGAAACTAATTGTTGGGGTGGTCAGATTTGTGATGATGAAAGTTAGATTTGTGACAAAATAAAAACGAAAAAGTGTTGTTTTCAAGATAGAGAAAAAGAAAGAAGAGGAAGAGAAAGAACAAATTGGAGAGAGGAGAGGGGGATTGGGCTGCTGGTTATAATTTTAATATTACCTACAAATTCCTCAATAAAAAATAGCGATAATAAATTATTATCGATGATTACATCCAGAATAATAACATATTAGATTTGTCAATGTAATTAATAAGAGAATATTTACCTAATTTTATTTTACCATTTGAATTCTCCTAATAATTTCTTCTATATTCATCGACAGAACTCTTCTTATTGATTATTATTCATGTAAATAACAACATGATTTTTTATCAGTAAATATCATTTTAATTTACAAACGATATTTTTTCTTGCTGTTGGTATTTGACAATTTTTAATAGTGTTAAAGGTGGGTTGGGAAAGTTGAGAGAGCATTTTAGGTAAAATCTTGTACTTGGTGTTCACTTATTTTTGTTAGTTTATTATTATTATCATTATCAAGTGTCTCGGACTCTCGCTTTTAATTTACATATTTACGTTATTGATTTCTTTTTTGTCTATTTAAAAATTTCCTGTTAATTCCTTGTATTAGGTGACGTGTCTGTTTATGTTATAACCCGTCACAAAAGTAGGTGCTAAGAAAAAGAGCAAATAATTAATTGAAAAAACTATAAATGATAAATTGCACCCCTAAAATAAAATTAGTTGATAATTCTATCTGGCATTCAAATATCAACTAAATGAAGATTTCTTCATATTAATCATCATTAGTGAGGATTTCTATAATAATTCAAGATTATTTCAAAATAAAAAACAATGGAAAAACAACTTAAAGTTTGTCTTATGCATGCTCGTTGTCTTATGTGAACTGTAATTTTAAAAAATACAGTAGGCAAGTGTAAAAAAAAACTTAATTATAAGATGATAAAGGGATTTTTTAAAAAAATTAAATGTCAAATGATAAAAGTTTTTTTTTAAAAATCAATTTAAAAAAAACATGAAAAAGACCAAAGACTAAAATCAACATGTGTAAACCATTAAAACTCGTGACCATGATCATAAGGTTCGGACCGACCACATAGAAAACAAATCCAAAAATACATCAAAGCAAAATTCATAATAAAAAAATGTCGAGTGATTTGTTTAGAGGGGTCAAGATTGAAAAAAAAGGTTTTAGAGATGGTCAAAATTTAAATTTCACTAGTTTTGGTGCTAAATTTTTAAATTATTGAAGAGATATAGGGCTATTTAAGGCTACAGTGTAATTCACAGTTTCTTGATTTTTTAAATTTATTTTATTTAAAATTAATAAATTTTTTATTTTCGAATCACCTTAGACTGTTTATTAGGCCCTTTTAGCTTTGTAGATTAGCATTTGGAATCTAGTATATATATTGATCGATTTAGAATCACAATGAGCCTATTGTTTCATGAATCATGACCAGAGTGGGCAAATCCTTGCACTTGACCTGCCCTACAAACCTGACGGTTAGCCTTCAAGATTTTCATGTCTTGTCTTTTCGTAAATGATAAATTGTTGATGCATGCAGCAAGATAAAACTCGTACAAGCTTATATCGTGGAGATGGGCAAATCTTAGGTTACATAAGCTTATACAAGAGAAACAGAGACGAGGAGGAGGTTAGACATGGGCCGTAGAAAGTGAGATGCTTTCTAGCAGAAGAGGCCCGCATGACTGACATACCTCGGCCGGTATCTAACCGAGAAATTTAAGATGGGCTGAGACTTTTGAACGTGACAGAAAGAGCCCCTCTTTGTTCCGTTTTTTAAGACAGATTGAGATAATATCGCCGGTTCAGCCCGAAACAGCAAATCATCTGTGGTTTTTGAGTATCTACAGCCCTTCTATGGAAATTTTTTTGTGGGGTGGAAACCATGAAAGTTTGCCAGACCCGGCGAAAGCATCCCACGTAAAATTTGAACCAAACAATTAAGGAACCAAGCTGTTGAAAACTTCAGTTTAAGAGGTCAAACAGAACACACTTTTAGATTACACAACCAATCCACCGAAAAAGTACAGTAGGCTTCCATATTTTTATTCAGAATCTATCAGAAACCTCTGAAGCTGAGGGTTGATACATATGCAACTGCATTTGTTAACAAACTATGGTGGAGTGAGGTAGTTCAGCCTTGCAAACCAATAACACCTGCGCAAGGCATGATAGGAACAATTATGATTTTCCATGTCACAAAAATAGGGAAAGAACTGTTCATGCCAACAAAAAAAAAAAAAGAAGATAGAAACACCTTCGGCTAGGACACAGGCCAAAGACTTAACAAGAACAATTTAGTATATTCTAAACCTTTGCAATTATGAGATGATATGACAAAATGACGAAATCATGAATGAGAGAATGATGACCAAGGGACACTCTGAATACCGTATATTGATGATTTGTTTGACTCGAAACAATATCATAAATTGTTCACAAACATAACATGATATTTTCTTTAATGTCGACAATAAGCTTGTTACTTACCACATGCTACTCTGCCGCCAGCATTACCAGTGGTTTTGCTAAGTTCATGTCCTCCTGGATGTAGAAAATCAATAATCAATGAACATCACTTTGATTAGAGAATGATGCAATAAAATAATAGATGTGACAAAAATAAAGTAAACAAGTCCATATATAACCATATACGTATAAAGAAACATTATCTTCACATCCTACTCTGCACCCCCCAAACCCCTTGGACACAATAAGGAAAATAAAATCCTGCACTATCGACACTAATGATTAAATGGCCTGGAAGAAGCATTCTAGCTACAACCAAGACTACTAAATGCATGAACAAATTATCAATTACTACAATAACAAGAGTCATGATGCTGATTAATTGCAACTGAAGCTCTGCTTGGAAGAGGATGGAGATCCAAGTCAAGAATTCCAATAAGGCTGTGCTGTGTGAATCAGACCCCAAAAAACATGTTCCAGTGCATTTTTTTGCTGACCAAATTATGTTCAGTTTAATTTTGATAAAGAACATTGAAGGGTAATGTATCAGGCTGTGTTCTTTATATTAAACCAATTGAAACTGTCAGTTTGAAGTACCAACAAGAGCTCTCCAAAATTGTTCTCTTACAGGAAGCCAGAATCATAAAACTAGAAATTCAATACTGTTATGTACCAGGTCCACTCATCATTCATCAATGAGAACATATAACAGTGACATAAATCAGTGAACAGTCCTTGAAGGAGATATTGATAAATTACCCTTGCCAAGATCATCAGGATCTGCATGAACAACAACAGCCCTTCCAACAATGGAATTTGGTCCAGTAAGAGGAATCTGGTTGTCAATGATTGAGACAGTAGCAGTGCCTGAACAAACAAAAATCAGAAGTGTTACTAACCTGACAAGTATGTGACCAGCTTAAGAGACAGGGAAAATCCTATCTAAAAAAGCTTTCTCGAAATTTTGTCAAGAAACTCATTTAAAAATTTGCAAAAATAATATGGAAAAAGAAACCAACGAAAATAAAGTAATATTGTTACGAAGCTCATTTTAAAAAACAACAATGCTGGTAATTTAGAAACTATTTACAGCAACATGGACAGTAATGCATACCATCATCACCAACAGTGACATTTCCCAAATCACCAGCATGACGATTCTCATCCTCAGGGGCACCATGCTCTTTGCCTACAGGATTAAAATGCGGGCCTGCAAACAGAACACACCAAGTAGCTGTGAGTAAAGAATGTTGAGAAAACAAAAGAAGACTTGAGAATTTTTGGGAAAAAATCCAACTATATGGCAGTACCAGTTGACATGCAGCCATTTGTGGTGTCTCCAAGGGCATGAACATGGAAGCCATGAAGGCCTGGCTTAAGACCACAGAGGCTTCCAGTTACAGTAGTTGGACCTGAAAAAATAATGACTCAGGTATCATAAACTACACAGAAAAATGAGCAAAACAAATTGCAGGACCAATTGATTGGAGCTTTCACTTACCATCTCCTTCTTGGGTAAAGTTGATGGTGCCTTTGACGCCTTCACTGCTATTCAGAACAGCAACAGCCTTCACCATTGTTCTATGTGATCTAAAAGAGTAAGTGTTAAAACTGGACATCTACAATAACCTAAATTCTTAAAAACATCAACACAAACTCTGCATCTCGCAAGAATAGCACCTGACCAAATATAACAAGAGAAAGAAAAAACAAAAGGCACATTGCACCCACAGACACACAGAAAGGACTACGCTCAAAACAGCCAATTTAAAATCTAAAATTCAGATAAGTGCACAAGCACATATAAATTATAACAAATAAATCTCACTAATTAAAGATATAGGACCCACAAAGCTAATCAAATAAATCTATAAATGCACATATTTGATGATCCCATAAGAAATCAGTGTAGTTTCAGTATCATTAAGCATCTCTAATTTACACAAAATACCCATTTTTCGATCCGGCTCCTAATTTACGCAGCTTTATTTTCTCTCGTGCCCTTTGACTATTCTATCTAAAAGTTCTAAACAAGATCAAGTAAATGTTATGTCTTAAAGAAAACACTAAAATTGAGGTCTAACAATACCTGGGTAGCTTGCCTTGATTAAAAAACAAAACCCAAGAAAGATCTGTGAAAAGATCACACAACCCACAAGCAGAAACAACCAAAAAAACCAAATCTGAGTATAGACTTGACACTTTAAGAATAAAAAGAACACATAATAGCCAACAACTTCGTAATAGCCATATGATTTTATCACATCAGACAAATCATAAAAGGCTAATCTTTAAGAAGTCAAAGCATAATAAAACTAAAAAAAAAAGATTCTTATCAAGATCAAACGATCATGAGAAAATAACTAAGACCCTCGATTTTGATCAAAAGAAAAAGTAAAGGAGAAAATGGAAAGATTGAAGCTTTACCTCAGAGCGCCCCTTCGAGAGTAGAGAGAGAAAGAGAGAGTATGCTTGTTTGTCGTGTTAGAGAGTGAAGAGTGAGTGGATAGATGTTTCTGACCGCTTCTATAAAAAAATGTGATTCATTACTAGACAAATCAGAGTCTGGCGAGACAATCATTTTTTTTTTATGAGTTTTGATGTTATCTTCAAACCAATTAGTTTTTTTATCACACTTTGAAAATTTTATTTTAGGATTTCTATATAACATTATATTATATTAGCAAAAAATTAAGAGGTGTGGTCATTTTATTATAGCAAAATTTATTGTGCTCCCTCTCACAATTTACTATGGGGATTGGAGTGTGAAATTTTTGCATTTTTATTTCATTTTTGGTTATCAAACTTTTTTTTTTAATTTTGTCCTTCAATTATAAAAATAGTGGCCAATTGTTTCTAATTTGTTATGGAAGGATGACATTTAAACAAAAGGGACCAAAATGAAAAAAAAAATTGCTCTTTAAAAAATGTCATGAAAGTTCATTTTAGTCTCTATACTTTTCAATAAAAACATTTTCAATCCCTTTATTTCTTGAAAGTTAACTTTTGATCTAAATCTTTGTTTTTTTTTGTTTTACTTTTTAGCTTTCAAGATTAAAATAGGAGAGATAATGTTGCTGGATTCTAATTGAGAAAAGAAAAAATATCGGTTGATATAGATTTTAACCGCGAAAATAATTGATTTTAGTGCAACATGCTCTTTTTAATTAAGTGTCATTTAGCCTTCATCTTGACTAATAATAGATATGGGATCGAGAAGTGTTTTTGAACTGGGGTTAATTCTTGGTTTTTAAACCCATTTTTTTCTAATTTGAGCCTATAAATGAGTTTATTTTAATGTGTTTTTCGGTAAATAAATATTTAAAAAGAATTTTTTTTCCAGAAAAATTTATCATTAGCTCGACTTTTCAGCCACCTAATGTTGTTGGTGGTGGAACTAAAGGTGACATATTATTTGTCAAATTAAATGATGCATTGTTTGTTATTTTTTTTAATAAAAAAAAGACAAGCATACAACGTATTATTCATCCAACCAAGTAAAAAAAAAATTAAGTTAACGGGCTGGCCTAGAGGAACATGCCTTTGATTTTGGGTAAAAGAGCTAGTCCATCAAGCTTAAACTCATGTGCTCCTTTTAAAAAGGCGTTCCTTCTTTTTTTAAAAAAAAAAACCTTAACTTAAATAAAATCAACCAGTTTATTTTTTTAAAAAATCATACACAAATAAAATTATTATTTTTGGATTATGTGAATTTTTGTTATCTTTTAACTTAAAAAAATGTAATTTTCTCAATTTTATTTTTATATAGTTATCTCGGTTTCATGACTTTAGTTGTGGATTCGAAATGTTGACTCGGGTTGTTTTTTTTTTTTTAAAACAATTTTTTTTTTCAATTGCTTTCTTTAACGTTAGTTTGATTAAGAAGTAGCCTTATTATTTTTTTATTTGTTTTCTATGAAGTAATTTTGTTCTCATGACTCGGGTTGTTGGTTTGACATATTTACCTAACTTTACTCGAGTTGCTTTTTTGGATCCTTTTCTAAAATTGAATATACTTTTTTTTTTTACTTTCGCATTTCATCATCTTGCTGTTTGGAATTGGGCTTTCTAATTTTGTTTTGATTTGCTTTGCTTTCTATATATATATGATGTTATCACGGTGTCATGCAAGGGCGAAGCTTGGATTATTTAACAGGGGGTCAAAACTAATATAACAAGATATAATTTTTTTAATTTACTGTACATGAATTGTAAAAAAACCCCTGCATGATTTAGTTTTATTCAAAGAACTTACCACAAACATATGATGATCTTTGTATAGAGTAAGAGGTTTAAAACAATACTCAATTAAGTCAAAGTTATAAAGTTAATTTCATCTGGGTATGTGCTTTTCAAAGCCAGGTATGTACTCTTCAAAGAACTCAATTTGGCTAGAAAGATCGTGTCTAATTGTATATTGGACCTGGTAATAGTAAGATGCACGTAAGAAAAAATTGATAATTTGGGTGGCTTTGCTAAAAACAAAACATAAAAAATCAAAGCATAATTGAAACAAACTCATAAAAAGACATTCAATATAACAAGAAATAAAAAAAAAATGGTAAAACTAGTAGGTCTGGAAAAAAATAAAAAATAACATAATTATATATATATAAAAAACCTCATCAAATTCTCAACAAACATTAAAAAAAAATTAAATTTGAGTCACTAGTTACCTTGTTTTGATGAACAATTAATTGACAGCTTTGCTTTAACCTTTCCGCTTTGTATTATTATACTTTTTGGTTAGGACTCCAAAGAAAAAAAAGAGAGAGACGGTACGGTAAAGAAACGTTATTTCTCTCTTTTTTTTTCATTTTCACGGAGAGATAATTTTAAAGTCAAAGATAACTATTGAAATAATAATTTATTATTAGAAAGCCCATCTATTTAAAATAAAAAAAATATTACTTGTTATATTTAAATACTAAATAATAAAAAAATCTAAAATGTTTTTCAGGGCCCGGATTCCTGCTTGCCTCCCCTTAGCTCCGTCACTGTCTCATGATTAGGGTCATGAATTTTCTAATTAATCTAAATTTTTCTGAATCAATCTAATATGTCAAAGCCTTAATATATATAAAAAATATTTACATGTCATCAAATATATCACCATCTTAATATCTTAAAAATATATTATCTAGTATGTATCTGATTTTGTTATACCAAAAAAACACATTTGCAACATTTGGGGAAAAGGAACACGAATCCACATAATTTTATTTTTTTAATTTTCAAACTTCGTTTTTGGTTGCATGCTTTTATTGTCAAATTAGTAATTGATTTCTTCTGATTAGTTGTAGAAAAACACAATAAAAATATATAACATACCAAGTCCTCTTCTTTGCTAGCTAGTCCATAATTATTGGCTGTATCACGGTGTCAAAAACGACCTTAGTAACAATATTATTATAAAATAAAAACTACAAGGGAAAACAGTTCACTGAAATTTATCCCAAGATATTAAATGATTAGGTGAGAATCTACCATTTTTTTTACTTGTTTCTTTGTTTAATCATCATATCATATGATAGACACCTCAAGTAATTTGTTATTTATGGAGCTGATAATGACATTCATTTATTAAAAATATCTACCACCGCGATACCATATCCAACGGCTGACAGTTTCGATCACCGGAGCCACCAGCTGATGTGCTCGTGTGTACTGTGTTCCTTACTTGCCTGGTATGAAACTATGAATCACCACCTCACACAAAAGTCAAAACAAATGAAATAATAATGTCATTAATTTCATTATCTAGCGGGGAACGAGACTTTTTTTTTTTTTTTACCATTTGGATTTGA
>Ga0307514_10004460_pt1 | contig 12872 bp, 17 predicted proteins | sample 16_EM_MG_FD_203088 | JGI IMG/M metagenome (GOLD analysis project Ga0307514, IMG submission 203088) | Populus trichocarpa ectomycorrhiza microbial communities from riparian zone in the Pacific Northwest, United States - 16_EM | ecosystem: Host-associated > Plants > Roots > Unclassified | place...
TCTTCTTGGCCTCATGTTCCTCATCTTGGTCTGTGTGCCAGGAACGCTTCCTGGCCTCATTGGTTGATGTACCAACTTGAGCGGCGGCGTTGATCAATTGATGGGCAGCTCTTCTGTTGAGACTTGAAGCATGGCGCACGTGTGTATTGGCGAGCGCGTGTCCGTTGCTGCAAACGAGGAAACTTACGTAATGATATGCACACAGTTAAAGCTTGCGTTGGACACTTACGGAAGGAGATCATCAGCACTATGGTGTGCAGGAGGTGGCATGGATTCACTGTATCGGGAACTATAGCCGCCGGGAACAGGAACGGTGGTGCTGCGCAAGGAGGTATTGGCAACTGCAAACAGAAACAACAAGTGAAAATACGTATCGAGATACGTGTCAACGATAAGATGTGAATGTGACAATGAAGGATGCTTACCTGATCGCTGGCGAAGGGTATGCCCAGACACCGCCTCGCCTTGAGCACCCGAGACGACAGAAACCTGTGAATGAAGGGGTGGCCGGGATATTGCTAGTTCCTCTTCTCGCGCTCTCATGAGAGCGTCAGTGTAAGCCACGTTAAAAGGTCGTAAGTCGTTGTCTGGGATGCCATATCGACGACGCGTAGCACTAAAATTATAGAAGACATGTATATGAGTAAAAATAGAAATAAAAATAAGAGCTCTTTTTGAAGGCACTGAAATTAGCAAAGAAAACAACACACAGTTTGTAAGACCTTTCCCTCCACAACAAAAAACGCCTCCAAAGCCTGACTCCAACCGCGTAGCACACAGAAAGCGCGACAATAAAGAAAGTGAGCCATGTTGGCGAAAATGAGAATCTTATTGAGCTGTTTCTGTGTGTAACTGGCATCGTTCTCTGGCCCAGGATGTCTGCGGTATCGGGTTCCATGGCTGAACGCTGCAGAAGGTGGCTGACCAGCGGTGATGGAGGTCGGAGTCAAGGAAAGGCAATCCGTTCTTTTGTTTGTTCATGCTTGTACGACAACCAACAAAATTAATCTCAGCATATTGCATTTTGTCAGATGCCAATTACCTACGTGTCGAAATACAGCTATTTTTTCTTCTGTCCTTTTCTTTTATACCACCTACCAAACGCCTTGGAACACGGCTTACGGTGCCTTCGTTGCCATAACTCGTATGTGGGAGATAAATGCCACCTGGTCCACGCTTGAATGTCCATCTCACCATGGCCTTTCGAGCACTAAGCCTAGTCAACATTTATGTAGTTTACTCTATTCATGTTGTCGTTACGTTCTTCTTTCAAAATACCTGGTTTCATCCTTCAATATTTGCGGATCCGCGAATTAGAAACCGCTGTAAATTTGCAAAATTTTACGTGGGAAAAGTCAACTTTACTTAAAACGCATCAAACGGCTCTAACTCTGGTGGGTAAACTCTTCCAGGTTTTGTCCACTCCTCCGTTCAGTTGAAAGCGATGGCAGACACCAAAGTCGTCACTCTCGAAGAGCTCCTTGCCAACAAATCAAAAGAAAGTTTCTACATCCTCATCCATGACAAAGGTAAATAATTCATGTCGAAACTACGGGTAGTTACGCCACCCAATCAGTGTGCTTCCATTAACAAATCTGACCATCTGGCACAGTATACGATGTAACGAAATTTATTGACGAGGTAAGGCATATATATGGATATTTGAACCCCAACTCAAAGATAAAATAGCATCCCGGAGGAGACGAGGTCATTCTTGCTGAAGGTGGTACGTGGCAATACGTTTGTCGTCCAGGTCATCTGTTCTTACTACTTTGTCTTCTATTAGGTCAAGACGCGACAGAAGCGTTTGAAGATGTCGGTCACTCTGACGAGGCTCGTGCATTGCTACCAGGGATGCTGGTTGGCGAGTTCGAGAAAGACTCGGTAAGGCCTCCCTGTTTCATGCAGCATAGACATAGTATCTCACTCAATTTATCCCATAAATCTCCAGGTTATTAAACTCAAATCTGGCGCTAAAGCAGATCAAGAGGGTCGCGTGATAAAGGTTGTTGAGCAAGGGTCGAAGTGCGTGGACCATACCTTCGTATTATTTTCTGATGCTTATGTTCATCCAGTTTAATGTACATCCTTCCTTTGGCTTTCCTTGGCGCCTATTGTGCATACCGATACTATTCTACCGGATCTCTCTGATTCTTTGCCGCCGCACCGTCGTTGTCTACCTCTTTCCTAATTTGTTCCAGTCGATACCTTCCTTGATAGACCCGGCTGGATATTTATCTTATTTCCGAGTTGGTGACAATGACTAGTCCGATATTTGTTGATTGGTCGCCTTTCACTGATACTTTGCTGTTTGCACTGTATCTTTTTATTACGATTTAGACACCCCTTTTGGGGACTTCGACATTACATGTTTGACATGTTGCCCAGGAAATAAATATATTCTGTACCCATACTGTCATGCAATACCCGGCCGCTCTATCAACTCATCTCGAGTCGCACCTTTTATGTTACGTGTTTCTGGCTCACGGCCATGTTTCTGGGATACAAAGATCTTCAGGGCAATTGTATTCATAAATAGTGCATGAAGAAAAAAGCCTGCGACCGAAGACAAGACAAAATTGTACTTTGAAAACTGCGCCAAGAGACCCAAATGCAAAACATCTGCAGATTTCGACGTGTCCGAATGCACAAGGAAGATAAAATGAACCAAAGCATTCACAGAATATGCGGCCGAGAGACAACTACAACTTCATGACTAGGAGAAGTCCTGGTGAGACAAATGAAAACAGAGATCAACCTCTAGACTGGAGCTCCTGTCGAAGACCAATCCCCTTGAATATCGAGTCGGAAAGAATCGTCCGCCCTTGTCACAAATAATCTATAAAGCTTACGGTTGGAAAAAAAAAGCCTAGTCACCTATTTCCGTCAATCCTCATCGAAACGACTGGGAAGTCATTCCTGCGGTATTTCACTGGTGTTTCGACGGGAACTGAAGCCAGCGCCTCTTCGACCGTCAAATTTCCCAAATTTAGACCATCCCAGAGCGTTGCAACCTTCCTGCGATCCGTGAGTCTTAGTACTAGTTTACTTGTGTCACGTTAATCAACTGATTCAAAAAAAAAAAAAAAAAAAAAAAAAAAAAAAACCTTCCTGCGATTATTCATTCTCCTGATCGAGAAAAAATACTCCAAAAAGAACCGAGTAGCTGGCGACAACTCTGTCATTGATTTTGGGTATCTCTTCCGTAAAATCCACACGCTTGAGGCTTGTAATTCATAGTAGCCGGCAGGAATACGAGATTGGACTCGTTGGCCAATGAGTGACACAAGTGCTGCGATAAAAAGCTTAGTTAGCTTCGTAAGCGACAAGGAGCCTATTTACTCACCATGCAAATTTTGGGAAAGCGCATGCCATCTACAATTATCGTAGTATCATCCGTGATTTCGAAATGCCAATGACTTGCAGGGACGAGTATGGTTACCCCACAACTAGGTCCTCTGGGAGAAAGCATACACCATCTCACAGCCTTCTTCCCGTCGGGATCTAAGTCGGGCGATTGCAGCATCCGGTGGTCGCGTTGATCCATTGGAACATCCTTGTAGTGGTGTGCAATACCCTGCACGCGTCCTCAAAGTCAGGGTCGTTGACAAGAAGCATACTCTGTACCCATAGGGTGTCCGAGCCATAGAAGGCGGCTGGGGGACAACCTGCAAGAGAAGCGCGGATGTTGCTCGTATAGAGAATGTGAGCTGCAGCCCAATCCCTTTTCTGAATTGCGGTGAGTTGAGAAGGATGTTTATCTGTGACACTCATGGTGTATTGCGAAGTATGGTAAAACATCGTTTCGTCCGGTTTACTGATGTCGGAGAGTAAGATTGCTGCTGAGATAAGCAGATGTAAATGCCAGAGCCACCGGCGCCTGTGTTCTTCAACAGTCATTTCGCCGGTCTATAGCTTCCCAAACTGGAGGAGGCCCTCATCTATCACCATGCTGCCATTAGATATCACTGATTACATCTTCAGCTTTCTACAATCAGAACCTGACGCTCTAGAAGCATGCTCTATAGCACACTATACCTTCTCACAACTTGTTGAACGACACCTCTACGCTCACATCGCCTTTGACAGGGACAACTTCTACCACTGCAGCAGTACTAAGCAACTTGACGTATCTCAAATTCTTTCCAAAAAACCTCATATCGCAAATCACATCCGCAATTTGGATATCTATATATCTTCATTTTCACTTGAAGCTCGCATTATACTTGACAAAATATCGTCCTCGTTGGCCCTATTCCCGCAGTTACAGAAGATCAAGCTCGCGTTGACAGGCTCCGGAGTTTTCTGGAAAGACCTGCCTCAAAAATTCCGTAGCGCTTTCATCAAATGCCTTCACTTACCTTCCATGACGGAGGTTTGCATAGGAGAGAGCAACTTTTCCTTAGCTATGTTCAACGATTGCAAGAGCATCAAGAAGTTGACTCTTGATAAACTTGTCGATTGTCATGATCCTGGAGCACATTCGGCCTACTATCCGCAACCTGAGGTTCTCTCAATATTTCACTGCGATCCTCCCTGTTTTTTGAACATTATCCCATGGGCAAAATCACACTTTAGCCGTCTCCATTCGCTCAAGTTTCGCTTGTCACGAGAAAGTGATCTCTTCCTGTTGCCCAACCTTCTTAAATTGTGTTCAAACACTCTGACCAGCCTGGATCTCGAGTTGGGCTTCACGTGTACGTCCTCGATCCTCACGTTTTCACGCAGACGTTGATACTTAATTATCATACCAGTCTGGACAAAATACGAGAATGACGGAGATATCTCTCCCATATTGAATATTCCACCCATCTTCTCCGGCCTGATCCATCTCGAACAGCTCACCATTCATACTCCCGTGGCTGCTTGCATAGAATCATTGACCAAGAATGGAGTCCTGACTCGCAATGGATGGAAACAGTCCTCCCTTCTTGCAGTCAGCCAACTGCTCAAAAACGCTCCTCCTCTCCAGCTCCTCATCCTCCATTTCCGCATTTGCCTTGGGTCAACTCGCTCTTTGGCTGAATTCGATTGGTCTCTTCTAGTCCTCCTTTTTACTGACGCCTATCCGCCCTTTCGTCGCGTCTGTCTCCGCATCACTGATCAAGTCTATCCGGAGAAATATCTTTCCAGAGCAAAGATTCTTTCTTCCCTTTCTCACCATAAAAGTTTGATGAGGTTGGTAAGGAAGCGTGCGCTTTTCATCGAACCAGGGTGTAGCTTTCAGGAAATCAGACGCATCTGACGAACTGAAGTATTAGTATATTGTCGAGGTTCTTGTTTTTTTATATACAGCAGTCCTTCCTTCATAAATTTATCAACTCACATTTACGACTCTGCAGGATTTCTGAAACGTAAGTGTTCTGCATGGCTGGATATTCGGTAAACATATTATGACCATAAGGTAGAAACAGACATTTCAACTCTGATATTTTTTTACTGGAGGACTTGGATTCGGGAGTCTCGACACTGATCGCCCGCCAAAGATGAGTTGCTCAGTCATGGAGGGAAAAGAGCTCTGCAGCCGCCAATCCCCTGTCCTGATATTCGCTTTCTCGCTATGCGCTGGTGATGTTCATTATCGAACCAGAGATTCCTTTCCAAGACTCTTCAGAAAAATCAAACTGTAGATTATACCAACGACAAGTGAACCCCCCTGTATATTATCCTCCTCCCACCGGTCATAAACCCGGTCCGCATTGACTTTCCCTCAATTAACATCTCCTGCCATGGATTGTCCCGAAAGAAAAGATTTCTCCTCACCTGAGCAACATTCCTGGGGGCAGAGTCCTTAATGTCCACAGCTTGATAGTCTGGTGTCGCAAATCGTTAAAAAACACACTGAGCCCCAATATGAGCCTCGCCACACGGACGAGCCAATCAATGATGATACCAGCGAAATTTCGCAGATGAGGGCTCCCAGCGATGAGATTCAGATAACGAGTCCCGCCCCGGAGGAGGCTGGAATGAGGCTTGGGCTGATGTATGGTGGCAGGGTTGGGTAAGCAGGAATCTCCGATTGACTCTGAGATATACCATGTCACGAATAGTAGGCCGTTTTTTCCGAGCGTGTTTTCTTTTCAACAATGGTCTTTTTGTGTAGGGCGAATCATGTCGTTTGGCCAAAAATACGGGTAGAACGACGACGAGGTGCATTGGCCGCAAGTCGGGCAGAACGACGAAGTGTGGACATTGCTATGGGAAGACAACAAGGCAAGGATGATATCGATGTCGTTATAGTTAGCCCAAGGAAGATGACACATTAGATCGAATACAGTTAATCCGACTGAAAGCACAGATGGTTTGTGAAGTGGCCCACAAATGCCAGCCTCCAAACAAGACGATGCCATAATGGTTACTGATGGCGCTGACGTAGCTAGTAAACGCCAACAAGTCAAAGGTTTCATCTCATCAAGAAATAACAATCCTAGCAACTAGGAAATGCGGGGAGAACTGGCAAGATGATTACAACAAACTGCCAACATCATTCGAAAACCAGTCGTCTTCCGGTTCGTCATCTGTTGTAGGGAATTGGAAGGAAAAGTGTACAATGTTCTCCACAGCTCGATATTCCTCTGTCCCGAACCGTCGCAAAACGCACTGGACATAGTGCCAGTCGAATACGCCAGAGGGCGGGTCAGGCCCGACGGAAATGACGTAGCCATGAAGGTTCCGGTCGTTTTCCCCTCGTTGCAAGCCGTTGATGTTCAGCTCCGCGTCGGCGTAGAAAATGTGAACCTCGTATTGATTCTGCAGAGTATGGCATCAATACAAGGTAGAGTGCGCAGGGAAAAAAGACCTACATTTCCGATGCTCCAGAATCCCAAATCGAACGTACTCACAAAGTCATCCAAAAATAAATTGAGAGGAACTGCTATGGACGGATGAAATTTTGTGACAGAAGTGGAAAGACCAGTGAAGCGTTCGAAGATGTATTGAACTCCGTCATTGCCAAGGCGCCCTGGGATCAAGCGACTTGCAGTCAGTGTTCTATCATACGATGCTCGTGAGATGATACACCCGGTGTGCAGTGCAAGAAGTGCGTCACGGAACTCTGTTTCCTCTCGCGTATGGTGAGTCGCCACGTAGTTGACTTGACAATCAGAGATTCTTGTGAGTTCCATTGGTTGCCCGTCCGGTCTACGGTACTCATAGATAGTCGGCGCCAACTCCTCCCCTGCTCCTACTTGCCTCCACGAGTCAGTCATTTCCTGGTTCAACCAGTATTGAACCGTCCCCCTCTGAAAAGTGTATAAATTACCAGCTCCCCTTGGATCCAATATGAGCCTCGCCACACGGATGAGCCAGTCAACAGTAGTACCAGCAAATTTTTGTATGTCAGTTAGCGGGCCAGCTAAGACATTTAGAATTCCAGTTACACCCAGAGAAGGCTGAGACGATGGGGGGTTGGGCTGATCTTCAGTGGGAGGATTGGGTAGAAGCAGCAATTTCCGATTTACTCGAAGGTACATTACGTTCGACATCGTAGGTCGATTTTCAATGATGGTACTGAAGCAGTGAGGATGAGATGAGACCTATGTGACCCTATGTGACCCGCGACATAAGCTGAGACATACACCATGGGAACAACGGTCGTCTAATTTCAGAAACTGATGTGGGAGTATCATCACCATAGTTTTTTGCCGAGTTCTCTAGCTGGTTCTCCTTCCCATACTACTACTATCATGCCCTGGTGGCACCGGTCTGTTTCACGATTCCATGTTCAATTTCTTGCTGATATCTTTCATTAGATTATATCTTCTCTGCGCTATTCTCATTTTATTTCTTTCTAGCAATGTTCTTGCGGCCCCAGAGAGTGAGTTCTCCGTCTTCTTTCCAAATCTGCCAAATTACACAAGACAAAGTCGCACATCCTTTCCTGAAACAGCACGAAATGGCATTAGAAGAGGCTCAAACAGCTGCCCTCATGCATGACAAACTGATGAAATTCCACGATAATGCAGCGAACTTGACTCTGAGTAAGGTAGGCGGGAACTATATGGCAGGAATTTCATTCCGCTGTCGTAAACTCCGTGTCCGGCATGCCCGGCAGCTTGGCGGGAACTATATGGCAGAAATTATATTGACCACCGTGTTCGACTGAACCCACGTCGGACATTTTCCATGACGGAAACCACCTGCAGTATGGTGTGTTTCCATGTTTATGTGAGCCTAAGTTGTGTTCAATTATATAATATAACCACTGGCAAGTACATTATTTTAAGATATTTACCCTGATTACTAATAAGTGGTCTTTGCTAATAAGATGCCATCCAAGAACTGTGGAATAACCATGTTTTTGGTTACAGACATCTATACTTACAATGACCAGAAGCATCAGTAATATTTCCATCCACATTACATAGGCCACCAAGCCAAATTAAAACTCAGCATCGTCAACTTCAGACTCCATCAGATCGGCGGAAATCAAAATCCTGCCATATAGCTCCCGCCAACGGTACTCTGAGTCATGCCATGCGTCACATGCACCAACATCACATGGTTGCCTTTCTCCATGACCAGATTGCGGGAAAACTCGAAGACATCGTGGAATACCATCAGAACAGAATCGACGAAATCAAGAAAGACCATGCCAGTGTTGACCACGACGAAGCCAAAAAGATTGAAGTTTCCAAAGGATTTTCTACTGAAGCCCAAAGAGTTGCTTTATTGCCGGCGCACGCTCGAGCTCAGGAAAACCAGACGGGTCATGGTCGTAGGAAAGCTAAGGGAACTGCATTAACAAGGTTGTCGAGACAAGCTGCAAAATTGCATTTTAGATAATAACTTCCTACTGGCGGCCTACGGCTTTCTTACAAGCGTGTCAGGCCTAGGTCAATTGTCCAATCAGAGACATTTACTCTGCGAAGCCGAACCATGGCGAGTTGGGGGCTGGGTAATTTGGCTGAGCCCTTATTTCCCCCCGGACTTGAATTAACCTTTGAAAGATCCAGGTAGCCTGAAGGTAAAGAACAAAAGTCATAGCAGTCGTACATGATTGTCAACGTCATATTGAGATTCCTGCATAAAAAATTTTATGGTACATATGTAAGTAACATTTCTCCTTGAAACTTTTGCAGGCAAGTTGTATTCGTGTTCGACCGCCCCGAGACGACTATAAAGAAGAAAAGCATTTATTGTCAATGAGTCGAACATCATATGTTTGTCAACCGAGGGATAATCGAACTAAAACCTAAACCTCACCCATAGCCACTGCACGCCGATGCTAGAGCTAATGGATAATCGAATAGGAATAGCACAGCAGATCAGTCAAATCAATGAGTCTGCAGGGCATGCTGGGGTTTCGGTGTGCACACTCGTGTAGCGGAAATGATAATAAATGAATCTACATTAGAAACAGGGTTGCAAAAAAAGAAAAAAACTCGGCGAACGAAGCCGTGAAAAAGTCGATAACACACTAAAATTTGATTCCCATCTTCTTGAGCCCTTCCTTTGCCGCCTCATCCCTCGCCGCCTTCTTCGTGTTGCCTCTTCCTCGCCCATAAAACTCCCCATCCACTAACACCTTCACGTACCACAACGGAGTCTCCTTTGTCCCCTTGATTGTTATGTCGGGTGACAGGCCCATATCTCTATACGCGTTCTGAGGCTGATCTTCATTCTCCGTATCCGCGAGGTCGTCATAAACCCACTCCACAGTCCTGTTTGTTTGTTGGAGGTGCTGATTAAAAAGGGGGAGATGCCCTATAGTCGGTGCAATGGACAGGTCCATCATTCCAAACTCCATTTGAGGCAGAGCATCACCAGAGAGGTTATGTTTTGGTATCGTCGACACGGGGTCGTCGCTGTGGAAAGAGGGCGGGAGGGGTGGAAGGCCGTATTGTCGGCGGGTAATTTGATATGCGGCCAAGGCGTACGGGCGAAGAAGTTTGGAAAGCCAGGAGTTGACAACATCCAGGCCTTGGTCGAGGAAGAGACCGCCTACGAAAGCCTGGGTTGAGAGGGACATTACATTTAAGGTACAGGACCAGTATAAGATAAATAGGATACCTCGAAAACGTCAGCACGTATGTTAGTAGAGGCACGCAAAGTGATAGCCTGGGCTGGGTGTAAACGGAGATTTTCAGGAAGCCTATATTTTAGCGATCTTGTAACACAAATGAGTCTAAGAAACAAGGTAGTCACAATGAACCCACATCTCAGATAAAGTGGGATTGCCAACCACCATGGACCTAATTTTCTACGATGGGAGGAAGACAGATGGGCAAGTAAACCAGACACGAGGAAACGACACACGGTAGAAGGTCCAACTCGTAAACCTGGAAACATTTCCATCAACAAGGTGGTGATGCAAAGTCCAAGAACTGTATCTCCTAAATGTTCAAACCTATCAATAGTTATGTCAATCAAAAGTTAATTGTCGGTCAACTGAAGAAAAAAAACCTTTCATTGTCTGGGCTTAGATCGCAAGGATGATCCTCGAAGACGTGCGTTGGCCTTCCATACAGACTGCGATGGGTGAAGACCTGCAATTTGATTGCCGGGGACCCGAGTTCAGGAAGAGGAGGAAACAGTTTACCATCTTTCCCAAAATCAGGCCTGGCGGATAACAAGACTTTTGAGCGCCCGTTCACACACCCACAACGCAAAAAACGATCATTAGCAGTACCTGAGTGTTGCAGTCACCATGTTATCTGACGCAGCAAGTGTCGAGATATGCCGTGAAGAGGGAGACGAAAGCAGAGTCGAATACAAGCGATGGAGCCACCTGGTGGTATGAGAAGTTGAAACAAGTGAACATTTTAATCGGCTGTGATAGATGATGGGAAACAAGGCCATCAGGAGCTCGTGGATACGACCGTATGTTGTTAATTTTGTGCTGTAGCCACCAAGGGCCTATATTCACGCGACAATGCCGCTCTAAACTCTTGAGAACTGGGTGAACACTTTAGCGTCGAAGGCCAGAAATTTACTTATAAGCTACTGGGAGTTATACTAGTCATTTCCCCAGAGGACTAGGAATTGGAATTAGGAATTGAATGGTGAAGTACTAGCTAGTACTAGCCGAGGTCAGAGTTCAAATTCCCACGGGATTTCATTTTGATTATCAGCAAGATGGTTCGCACTTCCACCTCACCCTCGACCCCATTCACGTCGCACAACCTTAACTCTGACAAGAACACGGATACTGGTCGCGGATATCATTCCATTGCCACAGGAAACGCTTTGGTTACTGTAAAGAATCATGAAAAAGAAGAGGATATAACGCTCTTTGGAGCCAACTTCTGTCCATTCGTACAAAGGGTTTGGGTTGCTTTTGAGATACTCGGAATACCATACAAGGTAAGAATTGCTTCTCTGTTATCATTGTAATTCATTTTCATCTTTTCCTATAGTATTGCAAGTGTCTCCATCAAAATTGACGGAAACGATCTAAACAGTTGAGCAGATGAAGTCGATCCATATAAGAAGCCCCGAGATCTTCTAGAGGTCTCCCCAAAAGGGCTCGTGCCAGCATTAAAACTCAACAGGTATAATCAGCCAAGGTCTCTGAACGAGAGTACAGTTATTCTCGAGTACTTGGAGGAGTGAGTTTCCTCATCATTAGGGTTGCTGATGATAACTGTTGTTCTTCAAGCTTGTCTGTTTCGAACAAAGGACGGGGAATCCTGCCTTCTATCACCAATCCCTGCATGTCTCTCTTTTAAGTTCGCAAGAACACGCGGTCTTATACAGATTTACAATAGATGCCCGAGCCCTAGTCCGTCTTCAAGCAGATCATGTCAATCGCTCGCTCATTCCGTCTTTTTACCGTTACCTTCAAGCCCAAGATCCCCAGAAACAGATAGAGTATGGGAAAGAATTTCATTCCTCCTTGGCAGGTCTCGTCGATCTCCTACAAAGAGCAGAACGGGATGTTCTGGGCGGCGGGGGTGTAACAGGTGAAGGTGATCTGCAAGCTTTAAGGAAGGGTCTTGGACTGTGGATTCTGGGAGAGGAAGATCTCGGGTGGACAGATATCATGGCTGGACCCTGTAGGCTTCGTTTCATCGATATATGACGAGCTTTTGACGATTCCTTTTAGGGTTATATAGGGCAAAAGTTGTTTTGTCGCATTATAGAGGATTCCAGCTACCTCAAGGTGAAAGGCTGAACGGGTGGTTGGAAAGACTTTTCAATCATCCAGCTTTTAAGGCGACGTGTAGTACTGACGATTTATATCTGGACAGCTACGAAAGGTATGTTGAATGAAAATTTCTGGCGGATAAATGCCGATGTCAATCTCTGAAAGGTACGCTTTCAACCGTCCGAACACAAGTCAAGTTGCAACTGCCATCAACGAGGGCAGGGCTTTGCCATGAGAACTTCCTGGTGCTGAACTTTATATTTCAAAGAGGTTATTCCTACGTTCTACATCACCGTTTTCCAACTTTGTAACCAGTAACCAATTCTCCGAATACAATCAGTTTCTCGTTCATATCCAATAGTCGCCACTATTTCTCGGTGATTTTTTAGAAAAGTCTGCCGACTCAAATCTATCCCACTTGAGCACTGTTGGCATTATAAGGATTTCCCAAATTCACACGGATTCTAAACCATCCACCCTGCCTTTCCGATACTTGGCGAAAGCTTCATAAAGTAAAAAAAAATGTCGCAATCATCCTATATCGACAGACGCGAAGCTGCAAGGTCCTACCGTCCCAAAGCAGGCGTATGTATCTTTCCTTCAAACCAAAAACGTTTGTGTCCATCTGAATTTTCTGTTAATCCACAAAGACAATGTCCCCAGGCCTCCAACGCGCACGCGAACCATACCGCGTTAAGAATGTGATGCTGGGCCTGTTGTTGGGTGCCTTTGCAGTGGGAGTATGGGCGTATTCGATCAACGCTGTGAAGCAGGACGTGTTCGA
>Ga0307514_10004461_pt1 | contig 12866 bp, 20 predicted proteins | sample 16_EM_MG_FD_203088 | JGI IMG/M metagenome (GOLD analysis project Ga0307514, IMG submission 203088) | Populus trichocarpa ectomycorrhiza microbial communities from riparian zone in the Pacific Northwest, United States - 16_EM | ecosystem: Host-associated > Plants > Roots > Unclassified | place...
AGGCTGGGAGCGGACGTAGTTAGATTCGGCTGAGTGAAGGCTCACGATGGACTGCGGCCTCCTGTTTTACCAGGTGCCTCTCTCCCCTACTGGGCCAGTCCCTGCCCTCCTGCACCACCTCTTTCAGCTCCGCAGTCCTAGCTCTCCCGGTTCGCCCTACCTCTCGCATGGCTGCTAGCGCCGCCTGGGAATCCGAAAGGATTAGGACCTTCCGGTCGTCCGGTGCTTCCCTCAGCCCCCCGTGTAAGATTACAAGTTATGAGGGGAGACGTGGTGGAGATGTTTATCGAAGAAGTATGTGTATATTCGAAGCTTAGTTTGACAGCTAACTAATTGCGCTTCTCAAGAAAGTATGAATGCTCTGATTACATACAAAAAACATTGGCCTTATATCCCATAAATATTCACCGTCTCTTTCCCCATTACGAAGCCCAGAATATTGTCCGTCGCTATCCCCATTAGGCTCTTCGGCTTATATCGCGTGCGGGCGAGAGTATTTCTTACACTCTTCCCTACTCGAGCATTTCCTTAGTCCCACCAACACGGTCCTTCTAACAGCGGACCCAGGAGTTCTCCAAACCGTATATTGTCTTCCGATAGTACAGGGCTTCCTTCACTGGTGTTATCGAGGCTTTCGTTTATATCTCTGAACCAGTCTTCCCACTCGATGCTATCCATAACTCCTTCCATGCTCTGATCGCACTCATGGGGGTGAGTTTCGTTAGATGGTCTGCCGGATTCTCCTTCCCAGGGATTGTTACAATCATCAGAGCTTTGTTCTGGGCCTGCTGCCGGAGGTAGTGGTAATGGTGCTGGATATGCCTGCTGTGGCGTAGGAATTTGGCTGTTTGGGAGAGGTTGTATGCTCTCTCGCTGTCGGTCTTTAGGATTGGTGTCTCGATTTTGACCTTCAATTCCTGCAGCAGTTGTTGCGTCCAGGCTATATCCTTTGCTCCTTCGCAGTCGGCGATGTATTCGGCTTCCGTAATTGATAATGTCACAACATCCTGGCATCGACTGTACCATCCGACTGGTTGATTCCCTAGGGTAAGAAGTACTTCGCTCTGCGACCTGCTCGTCTCCCTTCCGTAGGACACGTCCGCGGATACCACGAGGTTGAGTTCGCGCGGTTTGTGTAATATAATTCCTTCGGACTTGTTTGCCACAAATATTTCAATGTGGCTAGTGCTGTTATCAGATTGGCTCGTGAAGGGTTGCTGCTTCGTTGACCTAGGAGATTGACTTGGGTGGGGATATCTGGTCTGGTTATTCGATTCAGGAACAGGGGTCCCCCAACGATTGCTTGGAATTTCCGTTTTTCTAGGTCTCCCAGCCTTTCTTGGTTTGGAGGGTTGAAAAATTCCTGGTCGAGTGGCAGAGATGGTCTTTTGCCACTTTTCCCAGGGTCTTGAATTTCGGCTGGGAGATGGGGTTGTACTTATCGTTTCTATCAAAGATTTCTGTGTTAGTATAACTTCACTTCTTTCTTGATTCCACGCAGCCTCCATTCCCAGTATTTTCCGTGGTATGCCCCGTTTTTCCAGTTCGACTGATTTTTCGCAACTGGCTTCGACCTCATCTAGGTCCTTGCCTTGTGGTGCGATCCCTATTAGATCATCGACATGAGTGCCAATGATTGTTTTCCCATTTGTGCTGGTATAGGCTCTCTCATCTCTAATGCATTGCTTCAGTCCGGCAATTTCGAGGATCTTCTGAAGGGTTTTGTACCACTTGTGCCCTGATTGTCCATCCTCGTTGACATCACTGATATATACATCATGGTGTAGCTCTGCTTGGAGATATGCGGCTACAACATCCCATTGCCGGATTTCCCAACCTCTGTGAAGAGCAATAAGTAGTAGGATTTTCAAAGTCTCAGGTTGCATCATTTAGGCATAAGTTTGGTCAGAGTCATAGCTGACCCCATCGACTCGCGTAAACCCTTGGCCGACTTTCCGAGCTTTGTATTTCTCAATTGACCCATCGAGCCTTCTTTTGGCAATATAGACCCACTTGGCGTCAACTGCTTTTACCCCTTCTGAGAGTTTGTTGACCTTGGTGAATACCCCATATTTTTCCAACTGTGCTCGCTCTTTAGCTCTAGCTTTTGCCCATTTAGCTGCGAGAGAGGAGTTGCGAGCTTGTTCATCGGTAAGGTGGTCAGGGTCGGCTCCGACAGCCAATACCCGAGTTTTTCGTTCCCTGGTAGATTTTTCCCTAGTTCCAACAATACTCCCCCAGTCCTTCTTCTTCTTCTCTTTTCCAGAGACAGGAGTGTCTAATTCCTGTTCTTCGGGGATCTCAGTTTCCGGTACAGGGGTTTCCGGTTCAAGTAGCATTTTATCGCTAGCTGACCAGAGAATTTCATCTTCAGATTCTGTCTTGGAGTCTGGTTGTATCGATTGGGGTTTTTTGCCAGCCTTGTTCGGCCTGTTGTGTCTTAAGACCCAGTAGGTTTGGAATGTGTTTGGATAACCAATGATTCTTCCCTCATATCCCCGAGCGGAGAGCTTGTCTGTGACTTCGTAGTTAAAACACTTTACTTTCTGCCCGAACGGTCTTAGGGTGGATCTTCCAACTGGTGAATTAGGTAGGAAGAGTTCGATGGGTGTTTTTCTTACTAGGAGGGATTTATGTGGTAGGCAGTTTTTGTATATACCACTCATAGACTTCATTTGTCCCAGTACCCCTTTGGTATTTCTGCAGCTATGAGTGCTGTCCTACTTATAGTGAAGATTGTGTGGTTGGCTCTCTCTGCTATCGCATTGGTCTCGCTGTGCCGGGGTACTGTTTCCTTTAATTGTATGCCTCTCTGCTTTAACTCAGTCTGGAGGTCCTTGCTTCGGAATTCGCCACCCCAGTCTGCTTGGATCATTTTGACTGGGTATTCTGAGGCCTTTTCCAGGATCTTGATTATTTCTACCAATGCTTTGGTAGTCTCGTCCTTGGCTCTAAGGGGTTTCGTGGACATATATCTAGTGTAATCATTGGTTATGACACTGTAGATATTAGTACTTCTTCCGGGGTTGCTAGTTTTATTGGTCCAACGAGAGATCACAGTGTAATCTTTCGAGAGGAGTTTTGGTCCTTATAGGTCCAATGGTTGATTTTGGAGAAGGGGGTTTTGTGGCTTTCCCTTTTTCGCATGCTTCATACCTGGGGGGAACTCTGGCATTTTGGGGGTATTTAGGGAGACTTTTGAGAGTATCGTAGGAAATATGCCCATACCTTTCATATAGCTCCTTCACCGTGTTCCCTTGGGTTTTCTTGATGTTCACCCTCCATTCCCCTCGTATCCACATTACCCCTAGGCCGTCGATCTCTAGGTCGAATACCTTAGTCCCTTTACTACTTATAAATCCGCAGAATCCGTCGATCTTGATATGTATGGGTGAGAATTGTCTGTTGACTCATTGCCCACTGATTAGATCACTGTAGGTCGGGTCGTAAAGACATTCTTCGAAGTGATGGATTGTATTATTGTGGGAGATTGTGAGAGTCCCCTTGGTTCGGCACACGAATTTCACACTATTGGGTCCCCAGACTTTCCAGGCTTCACTTTGGATATCGGTCAGGGTTTCCAATTTGTTAGTTGTATAGTGTGTGGTGGCGGTATCAAATTGGAAATTCCCGTCTTTTGTCTCCGTTTTTCTCACCTTTATACAGAGGATGTTACCATTGCCCTCTTCCTCTCCTTCGACCTTCTTGGTCCTTTTTGCTGCCTCTCTCTTCTTGGTATAACATTCAGCTTCTGTGTGACCGATACCCTTCCAACCTTTCACATCAATATAATATCGGCAGGTTTTGCTGATGTCAACCTTTCATTTTTCTATTTTTAGGACAACATGATCTTCCTTGGCCCCCTCTTGCTTCCGTCCTTTTTGTCTTAGCAGGACGTACTGAATTAGTTTCCATAGTGTCATCGTAATTTTCCTCTTTACTCTTAATGTTTTCTACTGTATTAGAGTAGAAAGATAGTAGAAAGTCCAAGAGGAATTCTATTTTGGCTTTTTCGCTCTTTGCCATCCTTTGAAGAGCATCCCCGAACCCGTCATCCTTGGAAAGGTCCAGCCTTGCCGTTATTGCCACGAAAGTATTCCAGGCCCTCCCATAATCGGTGCTGTGTTCCTGGATCATCATTTTCCTATCGTCGAAATTCATCCTAGTGATGTTCTTCATTAGAGCTCCTAATTCTGTCACTGATTCTCCCTCATATATACGCCTTTTTCAACTCAATGTATGCTTCCTTGGCTGTTGGGAAGCTTCCGATTCGTGCTCTAACCTCCGGCTCACAGTTATTGATCATGGTTAATCTTACTATGCTATTGGTATCTTCCCACATTTGCAGCCCGTCTTCGTCGTCATCATTCGGTTTTGGGTAATTCCCTGTGAGGATATGCCATGGCCGGTACTTTGTTCCCGGGATTTTTAGCAGCCCCATGTATGCTTGAAGGGAGGACCCAATCTGGATAGGTTGATGATCCTGACAGTGTCAGTTCGATGTTCAGGATCTTTGTGTTTAGTTCGGGTTGCGGAGGGGATGCCATGGTTGTAGTTTTTGAAGAGCCTTCTCCGGGATCAGTCATTAATTATATAGTGAAAGGATATATGCTTTCTTCTCTGTGTGAGAGACTTGCAATCCTTGAAGACCGTTTGTTGGAGTGGTTATTGTGTTTGAGGTTGCGACGGCCGGGGTTTTGGTGCGGTTAGTATTGGGAGACCGGGAATTAATTCTCTGCTATGTAAGGGTTGTTTTCTGCAGGTACACTGGTGAATGTTGCTGTAGGTAGGGGTGGTATTTGGGATTTTGCAGATGCGAGGTTGCTGCAGGGTCGCTTGTCTTTGTTCTTCGGGAACTCTGGTTGCGACGTGATACCGAGTTCGCAGGATCTTGCCTTCTCAGAATATACGTGTTTGTTTTTGTTTTAGTGGGTTGCTGCTTAGTGATTGTCGGCCTTGGCACTTCGGGTTGGGCTTTTTTGTTCGGCTTTGAGAGCCTCTTGGTTTTTGATGTGTTCAATATATAACCTCTGCCTTCCTCACGTAGTTCAGCTTGGTGGACTGCTTCGAAACAGGCGAGAATATCTTCTTTGAGAGTGGTTTGTTTTGGAGGTGTAGATGTTGGCGCTTTTGGTCTACACAAAGCGTTGAAGGCAGACTTATGTTTTCGGTCTCGATAGTGAGCGGCTTTTCCATTGGTGCAGTGTAATCTGCGGTACCGGTAGGTAGGAGTGTCGCTGTGATGTGATTCACCCAGGCTCGTAGCAACTGCTTTTGTAAATTGATATTACTGAGCGGACTCAGATGTCTCAATCAACTGACTTTTGCTTATGCGTGCGAGCGCCGGGCTCATAGCCTGTAAGATTACAAGTAATGAGGGGAGATGTGGTGGAGATGTTTATTGAAGAAGTATGTGTATATTCGAAGCTTAGTTTGGCAGCTAACTAATTGCGCTTCTCAAGAAAGTATGAATACTCTGTCGAATCTAATTACATGCGAAAAACATTGGCCTTATATCCCATGAATATTCACCGTCTCTTTCCCCATTAGGAAGCCCAGAATATTGTCCGTCGCTATCCTCATTAGGCACTTCGGCTTATATCACGTGCGGGCGAGAGTATTTCTTATACCCCACCTCCCGTGCACGTGCACCCCCGACACCTCCCTGTCCGCTGCTGCCCCTATCCCCTACCCCTCTCTCCCCTCTGCCCCCTGAATATACCATCCCATCCCCACGTCCCCCTTCTCATCCATACTCCCGTTGGTGGACACTCCTACGACGTCCTCTCTGGCCCCCTGGATAGCAATCTCCCAGTCTGCCGCTTTGGACTCCTTGTGGGCTTGGAGCGCCGGTGTATATAGATCGCCAGCTGGTTCCCCATTGGGAATTGCCGATTCCATTGAGCTTGGTACGAGGGGATTGTATTCACATTTAGAGTTGTATTAGTTAACACATTAGCATAGCAACATTGGCTACGGAGATTGACCAGATAGCCATCCCATCTCATCATCTCAAGGAGAGGGATCATAACAAACAATAGCAGTCACATAACCAGCGAGTTCAGCGAACATACACTGCACGCCATCCAAAAACTACTAAGACAAGCCCACTCTCTGTGTCTGTGGGGTTGAGTCTTAATCCGAGCGATTGGAATGATAAACTCTCATCCATTATAACTCTGGGCCACTTGATCCACTTCACCTCCGCTTCCTTCCTCTGACAGTCCCGTAATACTAGCCTTTCATGCTTTGAATCTTCAAGTGGTAGATGACTCTCCGCGGCTACCCTGTTCACCATCCTTTGCCCGCTGCAGCATCTCCTCCATATTACACTTCACGAAATCTTTATCCCATATGTAGATGGCCTGCACTCTCTGCACGTGGGAATTCAGGGCCGCCTCCATCTTCGTAATAATAAGTCCCATCCAGATCAAAAATATAACTGGCGATAGCGGCGACTTGAGGGGCACCGGCCTGTGGTAGAATAAAAACCCTCCAGACCTGATGTAGCCCAATGGAGTACGTGCATGTGAGGGTAATGAAATAGCTCAGGGTACTTGACAGAAAAAAAATTGCAAGCCTGTCACAAGGGGAGTGTAAGGGGTGGATATTTTGCTACTGTATAAGAACAGTTTTCTAACAAAGGAAAGCTCAAGTGCGCTGAGAATGACTTGTCTAAACCGTATCTCATATGCGTAGCTAACGAAAGATGAAATATATTGGTGTACTTAACAGTCCAATAAAATCAATAAAGTTTTTTTTTTTTTTTTCGAGTTGTAGAACCTAAGGCTATGAGGTGGCCCCACTCCCGCTCCTTTGGTTTACCCACGGCACAACAAGCTGGATAAACGCCCTGCCTTCCGACCCTAGGAAAAACAAATGAAACCCGCCTCACTGTGGCTATCATCCCCAGCAAGATCGGTATCACACTCTCCCGCCGCAACATCCTATTGTCCCGGCCATTTACCCTAGATATAGATACATTAAACAAATGGAATTCGTCAAGTCGTTGCCCCCTCACCATCTCATGTCGAGAACGAATCAATAAAGCTATGGCTACAGTAGTGGAATAGAAATCCATAAGTCCTAATAGCTCTTTCTATGACTGGCTGCATCATTGCTACACCCGCTGAGCCGTGAAGGTATCGAAGTATAGACCTCCAAATCCCTAATCAATATACCAAACAGGCTTCCGCTAGCCAAACCTTTCTTACCCTCATTTCAGCGATTTCAGGGATGCAGTAAGGAGTTCAACTACCGCCTTATGCCCGTTCTTCACTGCTAAATCGATGGCTGTTTCGCTCTTATTGTTTCTTGCCCGCAGCACCGCACCCTTCTTCAATAGCAGCTTCACAACCTCTAAATGCCCTTCGTGTGCTGAAACGTGAAGCGCGGTTGTCCCATCGTTTCTAGTGGCCTCTGTATTCGCACCCTTGTCCAATAACACCTTCACAACATCTAAATGTCCTTTCTGTGCTGAAAAGAAGAGCGCGGTTTCCCCAGTGTTTTGAGTGGCCTCTATATTCGCACCCTTGTCCAATAACAGCTTCACAACCTCTAAATGTCCTTCCTCTGCTGAAATGTAGAGCGCGGTTGCCCCAGCGTTTATAGTGGCCTCTATATTCGCACCCTTGTCCAATAACAGCTTCACAACCTCTAAATGTCCTTCCTGTACTGAAATGTAGAGTGCGGTTGCCCCAGCGTTTATAGTGGCCTCTATATTCGCACCCTTGTCCAATAACAGCTTCACAACCTCTAAATGTCCTTCCTCTGCTGAAATGTAGAGCGCGGTTGCCCCAGTGTTTAGAGTGGCCTCTATATTCGCACCCTTGTCCAATAACAGCTTCACAACCTCTAAATGTCCTCCGTGTGCTGAAAAGTGGAGCGCAGTTCTCCCATTGTGTCCAGTGGCCTCTATATTCGCACCATTGTCCAAAAGCAGCTTCACAACCCCTAAATGTCCATCCTGTGCTGAAAAGAAGAGCGCGGTTTCCCCAGTGTTTAGAGTGGCCTCTATATTCGCACCCTTGTCCAATAACAGCTTCACAATCTCTAAATGTCCATTCCGGGCTGAAGCGGAGAGCGCGGTTGCCCCAGTGTTGAGGGCGGCTTCTGTATTTGCACCATTGTCCAATAGCAGCTTCACAATCTCTGGATATCCCCGGTATGCTGAAGTTAAGAGCGCGGTTGCCCCACTATCCAGAGCGGCCGCTGAATTTGCACCATTGTCCAATAGCAGCTTCACAATCTCTGGATGTCCATTCTCTGCTGAAATGTAGAGTGCGGTTCTCCCATTGTTTAGAGCGACCTCTGTATTTGCACCATTGTCGAGTAGCAGCTTCACAACCTTGAAATGTTCATTCTGTGCTGAAATGTGGAGTGCGGTTTCCCCAATGTTCGTAGCGGCCTCTGGATTTGCACCCTGGTCCAATAGCAACCTCACAACCTTTAAATATCCTCGGGATGCAGAAGCGTAGAGCGCGGTTTCCCCATTGTTTAGGGCAGCCTCTGTATTTGCACCATTGTCCAATAGTAACTTCACAATCTCTGGATGTCCATTCTCTGCTGAAATGTGGAGCGCAGCTTCCCCATTGTTTAGGGCGGCCTCTGTATTTGCACCGTTGTCCAATAGCAGCTTCACAATCTCTGGATGTCCATTCTGTGCTGAAGCGAAGAGCGCGGTTTCCCCATTGCTTAGGGTGGCCTCTGTATTTGCACCATTGTCCAATAGCAGCCTCACAATCTCTGGATGTCCTTCCTGTGCTGAAATGAGGAGCACGGTTGCCCCATCCAGAGTGGCCTCTATATTCGCACCCTTGTCCAATAACAGCTTCACAACCTCTAAATGTCCTTCCTGTGCTGAAATGAAGAGCGCGGTTGTCCCGGTGTTTCCAGTGGCCTCTATATTCGCACCCTTGTCCAATAACAGCTTCACAACCTCTAAATATCCTTCCTGTGCTGAAATGAAGAGCGCGGTTGTCCCGGTGTTTCCAGTGGCCTCTATATTCGCACCCTTGTCCAATAACAGCTTCACAACCTCTAAATGTCCTTCCTGTGCTGAAATGTAGAGTGCGGTTCCCCCATCGTTTGTAGCGGCCTCTAGATTTGCACCCTTCTCTAATAGCAGCTGTACGGCCTCCCTATGGCCCTTTTCTGCAGCCCGGTATAGTGCAGTATATCCATTGACATCCTTATATTCTAGGTTCCCAATCACAGCTAACCGAAACCTGACCGCACTAGTATCCCCCGATTTAGCCGCCTCGATCAACAGGGGTCCAAGGAGTGCATTGAGTGGCGCCCAGTTGATTTTCAGAGATATGTTTCGCTTTTTCTTTCCTGCCTTTGCTTCGTGAGGTGGGTCATCACTACCTTTGACGATCGAGGTTCCTGGGGCTTCGGCTTCAGGGATCTCTTCCATTTGCTCATGGGAACAACTGTAGAATGGGATTAGTAAATTGGCCATATTAGATGATTTCAACTAGCCGAGGCTCAAGTCTCATATATGTTGCCTGGGAGTGGCAACGGGTGTATAACTCAATGGTAAGGGTAATTGGAAAATCTGTTTTGCTTCGGGGTACCCTATCACTAAAAGTAATACTGGAAGTTGCAAATACCTCGTGACAAATGTGTTTAGGAGGGTGGTATTAGAGGTGAGCCTTGCTTTCAGCTCCACTATGTCCTCCTGACCCCGTTCCGCTCGCTCTAGGGCTCGCAAGCTGGACCCCTCGGGTGATCCCAAACGCTTATACTTGGTAAGCAAGTTGTCCAAATCCTTCAGCACATTTGTGCATTCTTGTAGTATGTCTCCTAGCTTCTCGTGTTCCTCCGAGGTCAGGTTTTTGGCTGTAAGGATGTCGCTGTTGACGATGTTGTGCAGTGAGTTGATCTCGTTGGAAAGGTTCCTGAAATCACCAGGTGCATCTTTGTATCCATTGTATACAGTCCATGCAAGCTTCGCGACCCCTAAGAAATCCCCGACTGCGTTCATTTCTAGATAGTGGTGTGGTTGGTACTGAAAGTAGTCAACATCAATGCCAGACTCTTCAAGCCACACAGGTGACTGACCTCTTGTATGTAACACTATCTCCTACTTCGTATTGTTGTTGCGTTGTGATTCAAAGTGGGGAAATAGCTGACACAGTGACACGGCTGACCACTGTAAAATTATACCCCTGCCGCCGTCATAAATGTTGGATTTACCCTCGCATTAGTAAGAGCTGGAGATCACGGGGGACAATATCACGGGATAAGTCATGTGAATTCCATATGTAGATAATTGTTCGAAGGAAAGGGCATATAAGCGCGCTGAATCCGCCTGTGGATAATGAGTTTTCTTTGTCAGTATCATACCAGAGCAGTCTCCTTTAGCAATAGATCTCTACACACTCAAAGCGTCAGAATTGAAGTTTATCTCTGTTTCGCACATAGCGACTATTCAGGACTCCTACCACAATACCGCCCCTCATAGCCTTGTTTCCAACAATAAACCATTTGACGAAGCATCATGCGCAACTACGAAAAGCAAGCCCTCTTTCTGTCAATTAATTGCTCTCGCTCAAAGTGCACCCTTAACGGCCCGTTACAAATGTTTTCATCGGGTCTGCGTCGTTAAGAAAAAACTCCGTTAAGGTCGCTGGCAGCGGTCTTAATGGCATTTCAGACATCGTCGTTTGAAATGCTTTTAACGTCGTTAAAAGTCGGTTTGAGTACCCCTACCATGTACAATTAGATTATATCTGTTCCTATCCATTACATCAATTACATCCTTCCTTTGCGTGGAGTATTAAAATATGCCACATAAAAATGGTCTCCTACTACAGTGGCTGTATGTGAAGATGGGTTGCACATGGCCAACATAGACCACGGTACATACTTTGAGGTTATTCCTCCAATCACTACGGAGTACAGTTACGTGTATACTCACAAGAATATGCGACCTAGAATATTATATAACTCGCACGGAATGCACATCAGTTTGGATAACTTGGCGCTCTTAACTCTGTGATTTATAACTCGCACGGAATGCACATCAGTTTGGACAACCTGGCGCTCTTAACTCAGGAATATATAACTTTTTTAAAAATTTGGGATATGGAGTGACATGGGATACGGAATGACATGGGATACGGGGTCTACGTAGGATACGGAGTATGTTTTGCCTAGGAGGATATTTGTATAAAGACCTGAAGGTTTCCTGTAATTATGTGCTTTCATTATCATCGAATATCATCTTCATATTCCTGTCTTCACTATTCGCGCGAGAGCAAGTGACCAGACAGACGTATATTTCTACTGCCACCAGAGATATCGTTGGTAGAGACCTGAGAAGGGAATCCGAGAGCCCTATTACCTCTGACCTATTAGGACTTGCTGGTACAGAGAGAATCTCACCAACTTTCTCTCAGCTCATCCCTTTCCCTAATCGTCTCTTACCTCGCCCTTTTCACTTCCCACAAGTGGCCTTCTCACTACACCACACAGGTGTAGTGGTCTAGCCCAACACCCTCCTTCAATCTCTCTGTTGGCACTGTGTTTTTTCTTTCTCGCAACTCCTTCGCCTTTCCTCCCTAACACGCCGTTTTTTGTTTTGTTTCTAGCCCCTGCCGCCAACCTGTTCACCCCCGCGAGTTCTCCAGGTGCCTAATCACTACAACCTGCGGCTGCTGGATCTTACTGTCATTCTTGGTAGAGGTAGAGTTGGAATTTGGAGCTGTTGGGTTCAGGTGTATTGTACTGTGGTTTGCTGCCTCGGGTTGGCCTGTGGCCTCTATTTGGCTTCGGTAATGTATATCCAAACTTCTGCAATAATCCTCGGTGCCTCCGCAATCGTTACAACGGTGACTGTAGCATGTCCAGACCAGGATTATTACTTGCGTTGCAACCAGCCAGGAGTTAACAACCTGGGGGAGTGGATGGTGTAGTTGAGAGTCATCTTGGTGAACAACCTACCTCCCCGAAGGATTTTGGATTTGATCTTTCCCATGCTTAGTCAGTGAATTACATACTGGGATAGGAGCTAGCCATATCACCACACCTAGCAGTATCTAGGCGGCCGCAGACTCTCCTCGTGACTCTTGGCACGCATTGTCAGAAGCCATGGCAACAATATGTATATGACATACAGCACAAACCAGATGCGAGCTCGCTCTCTAAGAAGCTTGCTTCAGCTATCAAATACGAGCGTATACTATTCTGTCCGAGCATCTACTATCTTGACTCTGGTCAAGGCTATTACAACGTAGAAAATACCATACCGAGTTAGATGTGTATAGGATAGTAGTTTTGACACTTGTGATGCATGCAGTATATCCATGAAGTTAGCCTATGCTCTATGCTTACGATAGTTATATAAGGGACCCATAAGGAGTCTATTCCTAGCCAGGTGGAGGGAAGAGTGGTCGAGGCGGAGGCATTCGGAATAGATGGGGGGGTTTTAGACTCTACAAAGGTTAACGTTATAAGTGCTATAGTGAGTTCGGGACAACTCTGAGCGGTCTGTCGATGCCATAATCGAATTCAGCGACTGTAATTAGCCTATAGACGCTGTCATTCTATGAGATACTTGGATACTGTGAAAAAAATCGCTATATTCAATGTCGTGCCAGATCGGTTGCAATTGATCATTACCTAGTTCGGTATACCGCATCCACTGGGACTTAGAGAAACTGATATCCGTGCACAAAACAGGTGGATGGCAACACACTCACTGAGGTACAAGACTCCATGTAATTACAGTGCGTGGGCGAAAGTTATGGCGCACACCTTTTTTATGCAGCGACCAGCCACCAAGCTGCATAAGTGAGACAGAGATGATCAGTACGCTTACCAAATTGAGCACAGCAATCTACCTCGTCAGACTATATTAA
>Ga0307514_10004462_pt1 | contig 12865 bp, 4 predicted proteins | sample 16_EM_MG_FD_203088 | JGI IMG/M metagenome (GOLD analysis project Ga0307514, IMG submission 203088) | Populus trichocarpa ectomycorrhiza microbial communities from riparian zone in the Pacific Northwest, United States - 16_EM | ecosystem: Host-associated > Plants > Roots > Unclassified | place...
AAAAGAAAAAAAAAAAGGATATACGGGCCGTTGAAAAAAATAAAAAAAGAGATCTATGTTGTTGAAAAAAAAAGAAAAAAACAATTTGGTCGTTCATCCTGGAATACCCAATGAATCTTAACCGTTGAATTAGAAACTTAAAATAAGTTCACCCATATCCAATCAAAACCCAAATAAAGTATAGTTGTGGATTCGTCTCCTCTCCCGGACCAAAACCCAAGGTATTAACATTGTCGGCGTCGCCGTTATGAGTGGCAAAAAACAAAAGAACCCGAATCGGCCAAACGAAACTCTCGTTGTCGATCTCCCTCCTTGGTTGGCTATGAAACACAGTGCCACCATTAGTGGATGAATGAGATTGAGAGCTTGTTTGTGGACAGTTTAACGTGTCGACATCTCATCAGAATTGATACCAAGCCACCAACAACGATGGCACATGATATGAATGCACCGAGTGGAAAATGCAGTGGTAGAATTGTAATTTCACCATCTAACCAGGAACAAACAATAATTTCACCTCATCTAGAGGCATTCCAATAATTTATCAAGCTGAATTTTAATTTATTTTATTTGTGATTAAAAATAATTATATATGCATGTGTTTTATATTTGATTGAATGAAGTATTCAAGGTATACTAAACTTGCAAGGTTTAAGATCCTTATGTAATTTTGAGGAGAGATAAGGATTGTATCATTGTTTCATGATGAATTCATTGTGAATTGATTTATGAGGATTATTCAAAATGAGTGTTGATCTAGTGTTTATCAAATTTATCCTAATTTATTTTTGGGTTATTCTCTAAAATTTATTTTTTTCTTTGTAAAAAAAAAAACAAAAGCAATAATAATAAAAAGACCGGCAATTTGGAAAAAGCTGGCTGAGGAAGGTTCCAGATATACATTGAAGAATCAAGCTAGAGTTTTGGACAAAATTTAGAGTCTAATCATACCCTATTATATCCAAGACTAGAGAGATAATGCAGATTCAATGTCAAATTAAATATTTTTTTGCCGAATCTGCATAAAAATTAAGTCCAAAGACATAATTAAAATTTTAATATGTCAATTTGATTTAATCATGGTCCAAATTAAAAGTTTAATTATGTTTAAGAATTAATTTGGATAAAATTAAAGGATTTAATTAAGTGTAAGGATTTAATTGTACTTTAAAAATATCAAATTAATTTTATTAGAGACTTATTTGGTGAAACATTAAGTTTGAGAGTCCAATTTGGGCTTAAGTGAGAAGATTGAAATTTAAAGGACCAAACTTAATTTTTACAAAATCAATTGATTGAAATCAAGGGTAAAATTGCAAGAAAAACAAAGTTTAGAGTAAATTAAATGTTAAATTGAAGAAATTTGGAAGTTCAATGGTCAATTGAAGGACAATTTGCAAAATCCAAAACCAAGGACCTTTTTGAAAAAATGTGCTAAAATTCGGGGCTGATATTGAATTTAGCAGGGGCAAAATTGTTTTAAATCAAAACTTTGGGGTTAATTAAGAGTGCAATTAAAAGAAATCAAAAGCCGAAAAACTAAATTGAACTTTGGTTAAATCTCTAAATTAAAACCCTAAAAGCCAAAATGACATTGTTTCATTTAAATGAAATGACATATTTTGACAAAAACGACATCGTTTTGACCAAACAATACCATAAAAAAATAGACGATGCATCATCTAGTTATTGTTAATCTTTTTTATCTTTTTGCATGAAAACGAAGTTCGGGTGACTACTTTTCAAAGGCATTGAATGCTTCTTCTCCCCCACTAAACCGGGCAAATTATACACCACCATGATGGTCTAACATTATGTTGCACCCTAGAGCAGGTCTTGCAAGCCAATTACCCCTACAACCGACGCGGTATTGCCCCAAAGTGGCTAACCTGACCACCTTTTAGTCGCTGATTTTCACAGTCCATGATTGCACTCTTGAGCCAACGGTTGAGATCTTTCTCAGTTCAATCAAAGGTCAAGATATGTCCTTTATAAAATGTCCCTCTTCCACCCCACCCCCCAATAAATAGGAGTGCATTCCAGGCATTGATAAACAAGAAAAAAAAGTCCAAAGTTGGTGAAAAAAAAGTCCAAAGTTGGTAAAAAATAAGCCCAACATTATCGTTTTTTTTTCTTCTCTAATACCGTGACCTAGACTTCTTCAGCCACTACCACCTCACCTATGTTATGACCAATAATGGCCCAACATCCTCCACCAACTCATCTTCTCTCCAGCAACTGTAACACCAACGTCAACATCGACTTCTTCTTTCACCCCCGTAACTTAATTTTTCCACTAGTGTCATCTATGTGCCACCGTGAGCCACCAGCCATACCTTATAGCCACCAACATTAAAAAAAAAATAGAGAGAGAGAGAGAGAAGTTTGTTAGGCCATCAGTCAGCCCAACCTGACCGGGTCCGACCTCGATGACTAGGCCAGGTCCAACCCAATTAATAAATAAATAATATAATAATATGAAACTATGACAGTATTTTTAAAAAATCAAATTTCCCAAAGGGAATTTAAAAATATTTATGGGTCCCTCACGTATTTTCCCAACTATTTTGCATAATATCAGGTTGTAAACTTACAATATAAGATGTAGACCCGATATTAAAAATACTTGTTTTTCTTCTAAACTTTTTAGAAAAAATCAAAAATTAAAAAAAAAAGTAATTCATTTCCTCTTTCCAAAACACAAAAATATGTTTTGTCTTTGTGCATACAGTTAAATCTTAAAAGTTTTTCATGTATATTTTTTAAAGAGAGATAAAATTATTTTTATAATATTTTAAAAAATGCAAAATGGATATCACAATTGGTTTATGATTATCCATTAGGGTTTAGTCAAAATATAAAAAATTTCATTATAATTAGTTTGTCATTTGAAATGCTAGGACTTAGCTATATCCAATAAATAAATAAGTTTGGCCCTTAGAATGATTAAGATTTAACCCAATAAGATAGAAACTTCTTCACGAAAGGAGATCTGCCTTGAACTTTAGATAAAATCAATGGATAGAAACGTGTCTTAGAATACTAATTAAACAATAATGCAACTTATCTTAGATAGGGTGCATTAGGGGTAACACGTCTTCCCCTTGCACAACCAGTGCTTTACCCGAACTCTCGCAAACCATTAGGTTTTCTAGTAATCATAACACCAGGTGGTGACTCCTAAACCTTATAATCATAATTTTATAATTAAACCCAAAACCCTCTTTTCATCATTTCTCAAGAGGCAAATCTGTCAATCGACGTTGTGCATGTCATGACAGAATTGATGCTTGAATGATTCATCGATAGTTGATTTGTGTGATTGATTATTTGATTAATTGTTGTCATGCATAATTGCCTAGTGATTTCATGATTGATTGTGTACAATGCCATCTTCATGAATTTTGTTGTCAAATAAAATCTAGAACTTTGTATTCTGATTTTGATGTATGGTTTAATTTTTCTATATGAGATAACTTGATGAATATCAATTGCATGGTTATTTTTGCGCCTTAACCATTGACATGAGATGAATTTCGAGGATTGTTAAATCGATTTCAAAACCTTGTGTTTTCTAATCAGTTCATCCATGAGCGGTTTGTTTTCAACCAATTCTTTTTCAATATTTTATGTTTAATTGGTCCTCCCATGAGTGGTTCATTTTGATCAGTTGATTCCAAAACTTGTGTATTCTGATCGATTCACCCATGAGTGGTTCATTTTCAACCGATTCTTTATTAAAATGTTATGTTCTATTAGTCCACTTATGAGTGGTTTATTTTGATTATTTGATTTCAAAACCTTGTATTTTCTAATCAATTCACCCATGAGCGATTCATTTTAACCAATCCTTTTTAAAATCTTGTGCTCGAATTGGTTCACTATAAGTGGTTTGTTTTGACCAATTTGCCTCAAAGCCTTCTTTTCTCATCGGTTCACTCATGAGAGATTTTTTTTAACCAATCTTTTCAAAACTTGTGTTTTCTAATCAGTTCACCCATGAGTGCTTCATTATACCGATCTTTTTTCTAAATCTTGTGTTGATTCACCCTTAGTTTTCATTATTGATAGGCCATTTGAAATAATATTTTTCCTTAAAGTATTTTTATATATATGATTTTTCTTATGTGATGACATATTGCATGTTATATATACGTATATACATAAATAAAAATCTTGGAAGGATGGTTGTCTAATTCCATCAGGGTCGGCATTTTGTCTTGCTTTAAAGAAGTGATAAAAATCAAGAATCTCATTTTTTGCATTCGATAATTGAAATCTTATTTACTTATGTATTTATTTTATTGTATATGATATTGAGATCTAAGACCATCATTTTATTATATATGCTATTGAGATCTAAGACCATCATTTTTTCCAAGGACGGGGTTTTTATGTTTTCTCCTTTTATTTTACTATTTTTCCTTGTGTACATTATAACCATATATTTTTCATACATGGTTCATACAAACAATACGCAATTTCATCAATAAAGATGTGGTGTACTTGTTCTTGCATGATAAAATCCTACCTTGCAAGATCCAAGAGAAAAAGTTGTAAGTGGTTGGTAAGACTCTGCGTCCAAGAAAAAAAACATTAAAAACAATTATGTCTTCACAACTATACTCCTTTGTTGGCTAACACCAATTCCAATGCTCCCTCAAAATCCATGACCATTTGTAGTGTTTTAGATTATATTATATTTTTTGCTTTAATGAATAATATATCACTTTTAGATATTTTTATGCTTTATTTTAGATATTATTATACTTTCATCAGTTTTAGATATTGTTTGTTACACACCATGAATCTCAACAAGTGGATCAATAAGGAATTATAAGCTTTGTATAAATTAAAATGAATGAATCAAATAATTCAAAGTAAGATTTTTTTTATTTATTTTAAAATTTGGTTCCTTATTAGATCATATCTTAGACAAGTTATGAGATTTTCTATAAAGAAATCATAATGTTTTAAACTTGTTTAAAAGAGTATGGTATTTAGGCATACACACATGGTCGATCAAACTTCAGAGTATAGATTGTCACTCTTGTCCGTAAAAATATCCTTATATAATAAGAATTTTCAAAGTTATGTCCCATTATAGATAATTTTTTATTTGTTAAGAAGGGTTTAAGTAGGATTATATTTCTTTCATTCTTCACTATTGATTAAAAAAAGAATCCATGGATACAAGCGCTTATGGGGCTTATCCATTAGTGAATAAATACAAGGGTATGCAATGAGAAAGATAAAAATTAAAAATTTAGAATTATTCTAAAATTATAAAATCAGTAGTATAATCCTGATTTTACATGATTTCAGTTTGATTTTATCATTTTTTGATTTTACATAATATATAATCTTATTTCTTAAATTCAAATGGATATTTGTTAATATTTATTCTTTTTAATCAACTAATTAATTTATTATTAATTAAAAATGCAGACTCAAGAAATGGTTATGCACTCTAATTCAACAAAAAAATATAAGACTCGGTGGTATTACGTTTCTAAATACATTTGAGTGAGTTTCAAAAATGTATTTGTCTTAAAAAAATATTATCTTTAGTGGTTTTTAATTGTTTTATGTGCTGATATAAAAAATAAAAAAATTTAAAAAATTATTTTAATATATTTTTAAATAAAAAATACTTTAAAAATATATCATAGAATACTAGATTATAAATGCAGCAAACCCAATTCTATTGCTCCGTTGATCAGTTGGACTAAATATAACCATTGACAGTTGACCAGACAACCATGCATACTTCACATTCCATACAGTCACCAGATCCATTGGAATTCAAAAACTGCTGCGTATATTCATGGAGTTTGGTCTCCAATCTAGCTCTTTAATCTAGAGAAATTTCCGAAAAGTTGGGCGGCCAAAACATATTGCTGATTAATATACTAGGAATCAGCTTCAAAAATATTCCACCATTAATATATATTTTCTATTCTACACCTTCCAATTTGGACTATCATGCCGAATCAATTTCTGAATTCCCTTGAAGCCCAAGAATACAGAACCCCCCTCGTTGCTTCCTAGCTTGGCCCTCACCCTTTCTCACGTTTGTTTGAATAGTTTGAGTGCTCAAATTTCTGGTCAAAGAAGCCTCGTCCCACAAGGTAGCTTACACTATAAATTAATAGCATGTCGACTCCTCCATGCCTCATTATCTCCTTTTCTTCTTCCTCGATCCAACCATAGCATCAGCCCTCTCCTACCTTTACACTATTTGTCTATTTTCCACATTAACATGGCAACAATGCTCAAATCTCTCAGCTTCTTTGTCTTTGTTTTTTTATTGGTAAACTCCCTTTTCTTCATTGAGACTGAAGCCCGTCCCTTCAACATCTTGAAGTCAGGAAACTCTGCAACTAGCAGAGCTATTGAGAGTTTCTTTGACGGGCTATCACTGGGAGAAATCAAGCAATCAGGCCCAAGTCCCGGCGTTGGACACGAGTTTACCAACAGTCAGACACTCGGAGGAATTAAGGCGGGTCCTAGCCCTTGCTGTGGAAACAAGTATACCACCGGCACCCATCATTGACTCGTGTGTTTAGCAGCTCGATTGTTCATCCATATAATTGGCTGCAGGCCGGTTCATTAATTTGTTCATGGTGCCTGCAATTACTATAGTTTTCAAGCCATTCTTTTGTTATTTAATTGATACAGATCGGATATATGTTCATTTTTCATATTATAGATTATTAATTTCTTTCTTTTTTTTAAGTTTTGGATTATATGATGATTCATGTAATACAGTTTTTATAAAATTAGACGTATAGTTAAAGGTCAAAATAGTAGTGCTGGGAGTCTATACAGCACTATCTTGAAATTTGTAGTATAATAGTCTCTAATAGTCTCAGTGCTCGTGTTTCCTCCTGGGACTGAACTTTTTTTTTTTAATTATAAAAAATGATATCCAATTACCATAAAAATATTTCAAAAAAAATAAAAATACATAACTCGGGTTGTAGAATTGACTGGGTCGAATAAGCTGGCTTTATTTTAATTAGATGAAAAACAAAATAAGAAACGACAATAGATTAATCAAATTATTTTTTTAAAAAAAGTGATTAAAATAACCTGAAAAAAATATTTATTTTAAAAGAACGAATGATGCACCTCAATTCACTACTTATTAAAAATGAAAAAATGAAAAAATAATAATATAAAAAACCGGTACTGGTTAACTCAACATGACAAGCCTGCAACTCTACTAATTAGGGTCAAGATATCCTGCCAAACTCATGGCTCAGATAATGAGATTGGAATAGCCCAATAAAAAAATAAATAGAATTATAAAACCCTTTTAAAAAAAACTTGTGTTAACTTTTCAAACTCGTGACCCGAGTCAATAGACCCAAAACACCCTATCTAAAAGAACCATGAAGTCCAATTCTCAATCAATCAAATATTGAATGATGAAATTGAAAAATAATTTCAATTGTACAAAAGGATTAAAAAATAACAATTAAAAGAATAAGGATCAAAATTAAAATACAAAAAAATATTATATTTGATTGAAAAGTGAAATTGAAAGGAAAAACTAATTTAGCAAAAGGACCCAAAAAAATAAAAAGAATGAAGATCAAAATTTACATAAAAAATAAAAATAGATTTTTGAATAAAGGGCGAAATTAAAAAGAATAATAACTTTTATAAAAGGGTCAAGAAAAAAATTAGAAATAAAAAAAATAAAAACCAAATCAGAAAATATATTTTTTGGTAAATTAGGATTGAAAGATGAAATTGAAAACAAATAAAACTTTTACAAAATAACCAAGGAAAATAAATTAGAAATCAAAGGAATAAAGATCAAATTAGAAAAAATAATATTTGGTAAATTGGGATTGGATGATGAAATTGAAAACAAATCAAACTTTTATAAAAGAGCCATAATAAAAATTAGAAATTAAAATAAGAGGGACTGAAATTCAAATACCAACAACAACGAGGGTTGGGTTATAATTTTTAAGGGAGAAGAGAGAGAGAAAAAAAGGCTCATTGATGACAAATCAAATCATCAGCATCAACGTGTGCCACTCCATATGGAAAAAGAACACGACAGAGCTTCCAACGATATAGTGGAAGGGTATTTTTGAACGTTGAGAGACGTCTCACATGCTGCCTTAAGTGCTTGGATGCTTTCCACCTGTCTGTCATTTCTTGTTTTTTTTTTATATTTATCAAAATATAAATTCCTCCCGAGCTGATATGGCAATAGTGAAAAAACCATTGTGAAATGATGAAAAAAGCTCTTGACTCCAGTTTAAAATTTTTTGTTTTTAAGATTATTTTGGTTGTTTTATTATGCTTTTTAATTGTTTGTTATTTTTTATAATTGGTCAAATATTAAATTATCTCTCAACTGATATTATAATAACTAATTTTTTTTGTGAAAATACAGAAACGTCCATTGAGGTCAGTTTTAGGTTTTTTTGCTTCCAATAATATTTTAGTTGTTTTATTGTACAATTAAGATAAGAAAAAATTTATTTTTTCAGGTTAATTTGATAATAACTAATTTATCATAAGAAAAAAAAATTAATACTCTTATAAGCTAAAGTTAAGATTTTTTTATACTATTTCAGTTAATAGTATCTATGAATCTTGAATTTTTATCCTTTTTTTATTATTTAAAAAAACCAAAAGATCACAAATAAGTAATGCTACATACTGATAACCAGTGAAAAATAGTTAACTTCCAGACATGCTCTTTTTTTACAAAAAAAAATCCACCTGTAGATTACCAAAAATCTGGAACTATTAGTACTCTAACGTAGCTCATTGAAAGAAAATCATAATATGTGTTAGGGGAATGTATTTATGTTTCTAGTATTGTGATATTTTCAGTAGGACTCCAATATTTCTTGTGGGGATGACCAATATTGACCTTATTTATCTGTTTCTTAATTTTAATTAAAACTTCAAAATGTCAAGTTATACGGTAATCTTCTTTATTTGGAAAAAAAAAAAAAAACTATGTAAGAAATGGATGGAATATGCCTAGTTGTAACTTTATTTATCAACAATACATTTTTCTTCTCGCAAACTTAAGATTAAGCTAGTACATGTTCAAATTTTTATCATTCAACCAATTATAACATTGAACAATTATTTATGAATTTATTTTTCTATATGTTTTTAGTAAATAATCTTGTTGCCACTTCTTTTGTATTTTATGTTGTATAGTAACTTAGAGCTCGTTTGATATTTTGACGGCAGTTGTTTTTCAAAGAATTTTTCACTTAAAAATGCATTGAAATAATGTTTTTTATAAAAAAAAAAATTATTTTTGACATCAACATATCAAAACGATATGAAAACACCCAAAAAAATTAATTTGAAGTAAAGAAATTTTTTTTTTTCAAAAACGTTTTTGAAATCCAAAAATAAATAAGCTCTTAGTAATAGGTTTATTTTAGTTGTATGTGCTAAACCAAAAAAATCTTCTCAACCAAACTAAAACCTAATTACCAAAATAATAATTACAAGTGGTCGAATTTAAATTAGAACAAAGCAATTGAAATTAGTGTTATCCTTCTAGATTCAGTTTGTAAATCTTATATTAGCTTAAAACTAGATAAATGGCCCGCACATTGTTGCTGGCCGATTCTTAAACAATACGAATAGTTATGGTCATGTCAATTGGTTGTTAGATTTGTGAACGTTTTAATATAAAAGATTGCAAAAACAAAAAAATAATTGATAGATTTAAAAGCGGCTTGTCATTTTTAGGAGAAGTAGTGCAACTACAATGCATGACAGCTACAGTGGCATTGATCCACATGCAAGATTGCAGTGGATTAACATTACAAATACAAAGTATTTTTCTTTGTATTTTACATAGTATTTTTCTTTCAAGAGCAAAAAATGTTCCATCCTCTTTAAAACCTGGTAAGCATAGAGTTTCTTGCTAATCGAAGAAGAACAACAGTAGCAATTCCTGCTGCAAATTGACACCAAACAAAAAGCTCAAGATCCTCAACAACCACCTTAAAAAACACAGTTTAAATAAGCATCCAACAACCCTTGACAATCAAAGAAGAGAACAGTCTTCCAAACTCTTAGAAACTCGTAACCAATGAGCAAGTAAACACACAGACCAAATCAAGACACTAAGAGCTATGAAGGTGACCCAAGAAATAAAACAAACATTTTGAATGCCACTATATATGACCTCTACACCTTTCTAAGAGATAGATGAAACCAATGATGTCAAGAAAAGAAAACAGTATAACAAAAGGATGAATGTCTCATACAATCTCAGTCCCAAATCACATAAAAAAAATCCTTGGAATTAAGCAAACAGTAAAGAAATCAGAAACCTAACAAAACCAGAATAGAGGAAAAAAAATCTTATCTCGCATCAGCCGAACTGGAAAAGCCAATTCAAAAATCTAGTGCTCTAAAAAAATCAACATTTATTTTTGTTAACAAACACTCTAATCAATTGCAAACCTAAAAAACCAAGCAGCCAACACACATATAGAAATAGAAGCATGCAAAAGTAAAACAATATTAAAAAAAACATCATCATTGCATCACAACATGTATGCTCCCTAATCACCAAAACAAAAACCCATCTCTTAAAAATGACAAAAATCACGAATTGGATTTAATCAAAGGTAAAGACACTGTCAGCACATAGATAAAAAATTTGATAAGCATAGAGTTTCTTGTTAATCAAAGAACAACAATAACAATCACTACTGCAAATTGACACCAAACAAAGAGCTCAAGATTCTCAACAACCACTTAAAAAAACACAATTTAAGTAAGCATCAGCAATCCTTGACAATTGAAGAAGAGAACAGTCTTCCAAACTCTTAGAAACTCGTAACCAAAGAGCAAGTAAACACATAGACCCAATCAAGACACTAAGAGCTCTAAAAATGACCCAAGAAACAAAACAAACATTTTTGAATGGCACTATATACACCCTTTGCACCTACCTAAGAGATACATGAAACTAATAATGTCAAGAAAAGAAAACAGTACAACAAAAGATTGAATGCCCCATACAATCTCAGTCTCAAATCACATAAAAAAATTCCTGGAATTAAGCAAACAGTAAAGAAATTAAAAACCTAACAAAATCAGAACAAAGGAAAAAAAATATTATCTCGCATCAACCGAATTGGAAAAGTCAATTAAAAAATCTAGTGCTCTAAAAAAATCAACAGTTATTTTCTTTAACAAACACTCTAATCAATTGCAAACCTAAAAACTCAAGCTGCCAATACCCATATAGAAATAAAGGCATGCAAAAGCAAAACAACATTAAAAAAGCCTCCACATTACATCACAACATGCATGCTTTCTGATCACCAAAACAGAAACATAGCTTTTAAAAATGATAAATATCAGGAACTGGATTTAATCAAAGGCAAAGACATTGTCAGCACATAATCAACAAAATGATAGCATGGATGTTGTTGAAAAATGAATTAATATATTATTGATATATTGTGTTCTAATGAGATTTGTGTGGGCTTTTAAGTTTACAATGAGCCCACGCGTAAGATTAGAAACCTAAAAGATTATAAGTTAATCCATACTATCTCTATTAAAAAAAAAACTAAAAGATTTAGTGATTTCATTGTAGAGCTTGGAACAACCCCAACTTTTAACTCAAGACAACATATGTAACTACTTATGGTTCATGAAATTACTAGGAAATTCATACACACAAGTATACAATTTAGATTGATCACTTGATCACCATTGTCTTTAATACTATATTTTTAAGCCTTATTATATCATTAATATTTCTATCAAAATTTTAATAGAGTCTCCCCATAAACAAAGACTATCCCAAATTTTTTCATTGTGCAATAAACACAGAAATCTCAAACATAATATGTCCAACCATCCTAGACCACCATCATACACATCACAATCATAATTTAAAAGCAGGTTCAATCTACCCTTCCAATCATCCATTTTCACATTCATTTTTCACAATTAGCATTAAGTATACTACATTATATTAAAATTAACAATTATTAATACAATATAAATTACACTATATGTCAATAATTTATAAACAAAGTAAGTTTAATGTCAAGTTACAAACATAACAAAGACTAATAGTTAATTTTCATGTCTTTTTAGTTTTAAACTTCATTTACACAATAAAAGATAAACAACAAGTTTTACACCACAAAAAGAAGTTTAAAACACACACAAACACATCACCATTACCTAAATTAAAAATACTAGCAATAAACTATTGCTCAGGTCGCGTCCAAAGAACTTGTAATCAAGTTTATACAACATAAGATTACAATTCAATAACCACATAATATAGCACACAAATTAATCATGTATCATCTTTCATTATCCTTATCATAAACTCCAAGAATACATCTATTTTCAAACATAATAATATCTTGTTTTATCCAAAGGCAAAGACACTGATGTCATCATATATGCAACAAATTTGGTAAGCATAGAGTTTCTCGAAAAACAATAATAGCAATCATTGCTACAAATTGACACCAAACAAAGAGCTCAAGATCCTTAATAGCCACCTTAAAAACATAGTTTAAATAAACATTAGCAATCTTTGACAATTAAAGAAGAGAACAGTCTTCCAAACTCTAAGAAATTCGTAACCACATAACAAGTAAACACATAGACCCATTCAAGACACTGAGAGCTCTAAAAAAGACCAAAGAAACAAAATAGACATTTTGAATGCCACTATATATGCCCTCTACACCTATCTAAGAGATAAATGAAACCAATGATGTCAAGAAAAGAAAATAGTACAATAAAAGGATGAATGTCTCAAACAATCTTAGTCCCAAATCACATAAAAAAAAATCCCTGGAATTAAGCAAACAGT
>Ga0307514_10004463_pt1 | contig 12865 bp, 12 predicted proteins | sample 16_EM_MG_FD_203088 | JGI IMG/M metagenome (GOLD analysis project Ga0307514, IMG submission 203088) | Populus trichocarpa ectomycorrhiza microbial communities from riparian zone in the Pacific Northwest, United States - 16_EM | ecosystem: Host-associated > Plants > Roots > Unclassified | place...
CCGTACCCACTTCTCAGGTTACTCTCGTTACACCATCATCACCACCACCTCAACCACGAATTGTCCCTACTCAGCTTCTTCGAAACGACTTCCCTCCCCCCAAAACCACTTCTCAAAATCAGGATACTCCTATTGCTCCGCTGCAACAGGCTCTTGCAGCCCCCATTTCTCCTTCTCCTGAACTACATCTCAGCAAACCGAAATTCCCTCAGACCCCACCTAGAAAAGCCACTGAGATCAAAAGTCCAACCATGTCGCCATTGACACCTATTACTAGAACACCACCTACCTCTCCCTCGAACAAAAGGCCCCGAAAAAAAGCGAAGCACAGGTGAGTACGGGAGAACAATCAACTTCCAACTCATTGTTGATCTACAAGCTGACATGGACAAGCAAGCACCTCAAAGCTACCCCCCAGCCGGAGGTCCCAAAGAATTTTGTTGCGTTCCACATAGAGCCACTAAGGTACCTCAACCTCATTTGTTCCTGAGCATGCCATACATGTTTGTTCTGTTGCTCCAGTCTCCTGGCTCTCTTTTCCCCAAATGTCATGGAAACATACATCTAGAATGTCAATTGTATCCCAATACCAGTGTCGATAACAGGGCCGTGTCGGTCGGTGAGGTATTAGTAAATATAAATATATTCTGTATACCAAATGCCGGGCGTCGCGAGGTGAATAAGCTATTGAGTGAAGCTATTGTAATATTAAGTGGAGAGTGGAGTGACAAGTAGAGATTTAGCGAGTAAAGAAATAACTTTTAGCAAGTAGGGAGACTGGTTGACAAGTAGAGAAACTAGTTGACGAGTATTAGAGACGAGTAGAGAAACTAGTTGACGAGTACAAAAATTACTTGACGAGTAGCGAAATCACCTGACGAATGGAGGCTAGGCACCAGGGTAAGCAAAAAGAAAAAATTTACCCGTGGTTGACAGTTTTATCCGTGCTGACTCTGCACTGCGCGTATATAGCGACTCGTAATTGGGCTTATCGGACCAATTGACGAGTAGAAGTTAAAAATTTACGAGTCATTAGCGCGATTGACGAGTAAAGTTTTCGGGATTGACGGGTGCATTAGCGACGAAAATGGCAGGAATCATCGGGGTAGTTATGACCCAGATATCTGTCCATACGGAGTATTCATATACCGGTAATCGCGATAGGACAAAGAAGGGTCTGGAATTGTTCTCGTGCCCAGACCGATTTATTTTTGTGTGGTAGAAAATCGATCTGGATGACTGGATGTGCTGTTCTCATACCCGTGACTCTACCAGTAGCCTGATCTTGGTAAAAAGATCAGGCTAGAGCCAGAACAAGTATGTGGTTGCGAATATGCAAACGCATATATGTGCATATAAGCTCTTACATTGACATGCAAATGCCTCATAGCCTAGGGCTCCCTTCAGGGGAAAGGCATATAGACTCCCAAAAAAACAAAAAAATTATCTATGAAACAATATGTTTTCATATTAGCACCTCATATAACACCTTATTTTCACATACAATATGACGCATAAAATCCCGATCACTATGGAGGAGGTTTTTGTGTTCATATATCTACATATGACCTGGTACACTCGTCCTTTACTATATTATCTAAGACGCAGCTATTTGTGTCTTCAAATTACCATCTCTTAAGGACATCGTAGGGTTTGCGGCATGTGACGACTTCAGTGCACATTGTGAAGGTGCTGTGTGAGCTTTCAAATGTTTTGGCGGCATAGCACCTCATATGACGGCATAGCAACCCCTATCTTCGCATACAACGTTGCCTATAAATCCCGGGTCATATGAACTATTATGCGTCAGCCATGCTGTTGTTCTTTATGATATTATTTAAGACGCTTGCTTTCCGTCTTCAAGTGACTGTTTTAAGACGGCTGATAAATCCATAAGACACACGAACTAGTATGTGTTCATATATCCACATATGAGCTATTATGCGTCAGTCATGCTGTGGTCCTTTATCATATTATTTAAGACGCTTGCTTTCCGTCTTCAAGTGAGTGCTTTAAGACGGCTGATAAATCTATCGTGAAGAATAAGACGCATGAACTAGTATGTGCTCATATATCCGCATATGAACTATTATGTGTCAGCCATGCTGTTGTCCGTTATGATATTATTTAAGACGGTTGCGTTTCCATCTTCAAGTGACTGTTTTTAAGATGGCTGGCTATGACAACGTCTTCAGGGGCGCTATAAGGTTGCCAAGCGTAGCTGTGAAATTTTGGTGTAGGGGAATCCCCCGGTGTGTAGATAAGGTAAGAATCAATCCCCTGCATGCCACAGGTGGTAAAAGCACATATCAGGACCCAAGGCAACGAAATGGCAGACCAGTTGGCGAAGGAGCGGCCGAAGCTGTTGGAAGAATGGGAGAGAGAGGGGGTTCAGAGGGTGGTGACCGGGGGGCTTTGGCAGAGGTGGGAGGAGATGAGGGTGGAGGAGTGGAGGTGAGAGGGACTGGAATGGGGAGGGTGGTGAGGTGGAACCGTAAGGCACGAGTGAACTACGTTCACTGTCGTACTGGGAAAGGTAACCTCCAAGCCTGGGGACATGTATTGGATGACTCCATTGGCCAAGAGCATCAGAAGTGCGGGGGATATGCGGAGATGCAGGCACGTTGCCTTTGCCTGTACACGGTTGGGAGACGGTGGGGGACGTGGGAGGACATGGATGAGCGGGAGATGTGGATGAAGAGGGTGAAGGATCAGACCTGGTAGAGACATTCTTTGCCAACCTATGTTAACGAATTTCCCTCGTTTATTCTGGTACTTATAGGGGAGCTGGCCGGGACATGGGGGCGTGGTGGTGGAAGAGTGTGATATCGATATTCCGGGGATGTCAGAGGAAGTGGTCGTCTATCTGGGGTTCCTTACCAGGCAGGGAGCGTTTTGTCCCTAGCGTAAACCCAAACCTTTAAAGGGAGCCTATGGCAAAAAAAAAGGTTCTGTAGAGCGATGTTGTCAAACTCTCACGTGCCTTACCTGCCTGATTCTCACGTAATACTGTATGGGAATCTATTCCTATAGCGGTATAACGGATCAAGTACGTAATGCCTTGGTGACCAGGCCTAATCGGGTAATTTTCCACGACCCTGGAATCTAACAGTAACCCTTTCGCTATCTTCAGGGCATAGGGGTTGTCAAATCCAATCTGGTAGGTTTCTTAGTGCAAGCCACAAGCTAACCAATATAAGGTCGAGGGATTTGATCATAAACCAGGTTTGTTACTATAAGTCCCCAGCATCATATGCGGTTGAACTTGCAGTATGCTCGTAATTATTGGCATCAGAAGAAGAAAGTGAAGATGAAGAAATATTCAGTGGTTCCTTGGAATACATGACATCATTGCTGCCCACTCCCATGATGCCAGTGCTGCTAGGCATGATATTGATGTCTTTTGGCCTACATTTATGAATACCCGAGGCTGGAAATATCGTGTATCATTCTGGCGGATATTGACGTGGGTATTGGCACTACAGAGCTATCGAATATTGGGGGTATTGAGGGTATAGGTTATGCAGGTTATGCAGGTTAGGCAGCGTATCAGCTATGCGCTAGCAAAGGAGTGCTTCAACGTAGAAGAGGTTGCGAGCGAATAAATGATTGATAGGCCTCCGGATCTACCCCAGGTTAAGGTTGTTCATGTAATGTCATATGAAAGCAAAAGTAGGTAGAGTGTAACTAGGATAGAATCAACAGAACAGATTAGGCTTTAAGGTGTTTGGTGTAATGTTTTCAACATGAGGAAAGGACTCGAGATTTCCGGGACAAGGAACCAGAACGCCACCATAGATTTGGCCAATGAGGGTAAAGTGCATGTGTATCCATCGTAGCGGAACAAATAAAGTCAAGGTGCAACAGCCAGGGGGCACGGGTTTTGTCCTCAGGGAGGTTTTCCCGTGCTAGATACTAGTCAGTGAAGTCATTACTGAGACTAGTTCCAAATGGCCTTGGTAGTGGAGGTAAAGGAGGGGAGGTGTTCGGGGAGCTGCGGTAAAGCTCCGATGTATGTATCCATCGTAGCGGAACAAATAAAGTCAAGGTGCAAGGTGTGGCTGTTTCAAACCTTGTACTACAAGAAGTACGTCTGTTATGACAAAAACAATTCTAAAAAAAGCATGCAGCAATTACCACCAGGTCTCCACCATGGACTACATCTCTGTTGGAACATAGCATCCACCATACCCTCGTTGTGTTTTGTGTATTGATTCACCGTATCTCTGTATGTGAACTGGCGTACGCACTGGATTTCCCGAGTCTACCTTCCTATCCTGTACCAATTCCATATTCCCGTATAGTACGTTAGCTCGTTCTTTGTCCGCCCGCTCTGTATATAATCTGCTGTATTTCCCACTGGTAAATATTTACGTCAATTAAGGAATTAGGCAAGCCTTCATACCGTCCTGTCCATATCCACTCCATCGCTGTACTCGAGTCTACTGCCCTAGGTACCACTATCCGTACAAGCATTGCTAGGCTGCTGATAGCACCAACTTCACTGTGCCTAACCTAGTATACTCATACTCCGTTAATCTCCTTATGCCACCTGCAAATACAATGTAACGCTATTCTGCCTTATCCATCTGTGAATACCTCCCAATAGTAGTCAGCAGAGCGAAGACTATTAGTGTACTCAAGGGACTTATTTTCAGCAAGCAGATGTGCATCCCGGGGGGCGGCAACCAGATGCTTCAGGATCTTACCCTTAAAGCTGTGTTCCATGTAGAAAACTCGGTGAAATTATTCCTACCAACCCCCAAAACGGCACATACATGTAAACATCAATGCCTGCAAGCATGATACGCGCCTAGACCTATTGGCTAGCTAGGAAGTAGGTCAATGGAGGGTACCTTGAGTAGCCTGCTTTTAATAACCCTTCCCCACTGTAGGGTAGTTCACAAAACCAGCATGATACCAGCATATCCCTAGGGGACCACTGCAATGCCCTATTCTCACCCCAAATCTGTCATTGAAATTAATTCAATCCCTTGAATTTTCTGGAACGCCCCATGAAGGAGAGGCTCTACCTAGTTTGGTGTCTTCGTCGCTTGTGTAGGATAAACGCTAGGACTGTGCTAGTGTAAGATCACGGGATGGCCGAAAACGGCTAGTATCCTTACCCCACTGCAACCATGGTATATACTTAATAAACACAACGACGTCACACACAACACAGCACAACGACACACACCCACAACCCAACACAACACAACCCAACGACAACATCATCTTCTTACATATAACGCCATGGCTGAAGTACTAGGTGCGGTCGCAAGTGCGGTGGCTGTTGTTGAAGCTGCTGGCAAGGTCTGGTCGACTGGCTGGAAATACTATCAGGTAAGAATCCCTCCCAAAAAATTTGAGCCACAGTGAGTAGTAAATAATTTTGTATGGGGTTAGGATGCCAGGAATGCCCAATCCGAGATGAATGACCTTATGGATAGCGTTATGGCTCTGCAAACTGCATTTCAGCAAGTTACAAACTTGGCGGAAGGTGCTGGTGCGACCAAGTTGATTGCATTGAAGCCGCTCCTCGAAAGTAGCTCCTTAGAACTTGAAAAGGAGTTCAACCGAATTCTTCAGATTTTACAGCCGGGACTAAGACAAAAGACGAAGAAAAAACTACTGGGACAGAGCTTGAAGTGGCCATTTCAAAAGGCGGATGCGGAACAAATTCTGCAGTTACTTGAGCGACATAAATCAGCTTTGACTTTTGCCATGAATTCTGACCAGATGTAAGAGCCTATCTCGACTGGAGTCATAGTATATGCTAATATATATATCTAGGACGGCGGTTATTGAAATTGACAATCGAGTTGAGGAAAGTGACTACTATTGATCCGTGCCCGTGACACACATAAAATTGCTCAGGACTAGTACTAATCGGTAGTACGTATACAGTCACTGCAACAAAGCACAAATATTGCGAAGTTACCATGCGCTGAAGGTGCTGCCCATGACGACTGGCTCCGGCGACACGAGGATCATTGTTTGCAAGATACACGAGTAGAGCTCCGGAAGCAGATTATGGACTGGTGTGACGATCCAAATGGTAAATGCATCTTCTGGCTTAACGGAATGGCTGGGACTGGCAAATCGACAATTTCTCGCACAATTGCTCTAGAGCTTGCAGAAAAGAAAAGACTTGCAGCGAGTTTCTTCTTTACACGAGGCAAAAAGGATATCAGCCACTCTCGCATGTTCTTCACTACGATTGCCGCCCAGCTTGCAAACAGTTTACCAGTACTCCGGACATTCATCTCAGACGCCATCGACAACAATACTCACATCTTTCAAAAAGGACCTCGAGAACAATGGAGTCAACTCATTCTTAATCCCTTAAAGAATGCCCCTACTCAATCAATTCAACTGGTTGTAGTAATTGACGCACTTGATGAATGTGACAGTATGGAAGATATCCAATTAATCCTCCAACTACTTGAAGAAGCCAAGGACCTTGAGACAGTTCGGATCAAGATCTTCCTTACCAGCAGACCAGAAATCCCCATCTTTGATGGATTTCGTCAGTTGTCTGACGAAGCATATCAGGATTTTATACTCCATAATATCCCACTTGATACAGTTAATGCAGATATATCTACTTTCTTCCTGCAAAAGCTGTCGCCACTGAAAGCCAAACATGGACTGGAGACACCATGGCCAGGTGAGCAAATTATTGAACAATTGGTGGAAAGGGCAGCTGGGCTGTTTATCTATGCTGCGACAACCCTTCGGTTTATTCAAGACGGCATCGATGGCCCCGAAGAACCACTCTCTTTAATTCTGAGTGCAACCAAGTCCTCCCTGTCGGCAACAAAGCATCTCGATGGCATATATACAACAGTGCTCCAGCACTCAGTTCTTGGAAAACGGGGTGATCACGAGTGTGATCAAGAGTGTGAACAAGAGTGTGAACAATTAGCAGGACGGTTTAGACAGGTAGTTGGATCCATTGTGGTAATGTTTAATACTGTGCCAGCTAGGAATCTAGCACAGCTGCTCCAAATACCATTCAAAATGGTTTCCAAAACTTTGGACTCTGTGCGTTCTGTGCTCAATGTCCCCGATAATGAAAGCCAGCCCATCCGGTTATTTCACCTATCCTTCCGTGACTTCCTACAGGATTCTCAGAGATGCAGGGATTTCAGATTTCAGATAGATGAGAAGGAGATACACACCAGCCTATTTCGGAATTGTATGCAGCATATCTCTCAGCTTCAGGAAAATATATGCGATCTTTGGGGGCCAGGAGCTTTGATTACCGAGATTCCCGATGATACAATACAAAAGAGCATTCCACCACATGTTCAATACGCATGCCGTTACTGGCTTGATCACTGGCGACTTGGAAATCCACTGGAAGTGGAGGAAGACATCAAGACTATTCGGCAATTTCTGGAACAACACTTTCTTCATTGGTTGGAGGCACTTAGCTTAATCGGAGAGGTATCAAATGGAGTTCACATGATAATAGCTCTAGAGGAAATACTATTTGTAAGTGACAATGCTCATTAGTCTATACGAAGGATAGTATTGACCTGAAATCAGGGACAATTCGGGGACTATGATCCAGAATTGTTGGAACTTGCATATGATGCCAAACGATTTGGATTGCACATGAGGACAATTATTGAAATGGCGCCCCTTCAAGTCTACTATTCAGGACTTTTGTTTACTCCACGATCAAGCCTGATTCGAGGAGGATACTTAAAAAATATCCCTTGGGTTGCTATGGAACCCAAAGTGGCAGATGTGTGGAGCTCATTGATACAGACGCTAGAAGGCCATACCAAGAATGTCAATTCGGCTGTGTTTTCACCCAATGGAAAGCTCGTTGCCTCTGCATCCATGGACAGCACGGTCAGATTATGGGATACATCAACAGGAACGCAATGTGGAGTTTTGGAAGGTCACACCAGTTGGGTCAATTCGGTTGCATTTTCACCCGATGGAAAGGTTGTTGCCTCTGCATCCTGGGACAAAACGGTCCGATTATGGGATACATCGACAGGAAAACAGTGTAGAGTATTGGAAGGTCATACCAGTTATGTCAATTCAGCTTTGTTTTCACCCGATGGAGCGCTTATTGCCTCTGCATCCTGGGACAACACGGTCAGATTATGGGATGCATCAACAGGAAAGCAATGTGGAGTTTTGGAAGGTCATACCAGTAAAGTCAACTCGGCTACGTTTTCACCCGATGGAAAGCTTGTTGCCTCTGCATCCGACGACAAAACGGTCAGATTATGGGATATATCAACAGGCAAGCAATGTGCAGTTTTGGAAGGTCATACCAGCGCAGTCAATTCAACTGTGTTTTCACCCGATGGGAAGCTTGTGGCCTCTGCATTCTGGGATAACACGGTCAGATTATGGGATACATCAACCGGAAAACAATGCGGAGTTCTGGAAGGTCATACCAGTTATGTCAATTCAGCTGTGTTTTCACCCGATGGAAAGCTTGTTGCCTCTGCATCCTGGGACAAAACGGTCAGATTGTGGGAAACATCAACAGGAAAGCAATGTGGAGTTTTGGAAGATCCTACTCATAATATCAATTCAGCAGTGTTTTCACCCAATGGAAAGCTTGTTGCCTCTGCATCCATGGACAACACAGTCAGACTATGGGACGCATCAACAAGCAAGCAATCTGGAGATTTGGAAGGTCATACCAGAAACGTCAATTCAGTTGTGTTTTCACCCGATGGAAAGCTTGTTGCCTCTGTATCCTGGGGCAAAACGGTCAGATTGTGGGATACATCAACAGGAACGCAATGTAGAGTTTTGGAAGGTCATACTGATAATACCAATTCAGCAGTGTTTTCACCCGATGGAAAGCTTGTTGCCTCTGCATCCTGGGACAAAACGGTTAGATTATGGGATGTATCAACAGGAACGCAATGTGGAGTTTTGGAAGGTCATACCTGGCCTGTCAACTCTGCTGTGTTTTCACCCGATGGAAAGCTTGTTGCCTCTGCATCCAGGGACAAAACGGTCAGATTATGGGATACATCGACACGAAAGCAGTGTAGAGTTTTGGAAGGCCATACCAGTTATGTCATTTCAGCTGTGTTTTCACCCGATGGAATGCTTGTTGCCTCTGCATCCAGGGACAACACGGTCAGATTATGGGATACCTCAACCGGAAAGCAATATGGACTTTTGGAAGGCCATACCAGTAAAGTCAACTCGGCTGTGTTTTCACCCGATGGAAAACTTGTTGCCTCTGCATCCCGGGACCAAACGGTCAGATTATGGGACATATCAACAGGAAAGCAAGGTGGAGTTTTGGAAGGTCATACCGATAACGTCAGTTCGGTTGTGTTTTCACCTGATGGGAATTTTGTTGCCTCGGCATCCTGGGACAACACGGTCAGATTATGGGATACTACAAAAAAAACAACCATAGAAATCATTGACACTCATGCCACCATCAAGATTATGAAGTTTTCTAATGACGGAGCGCGTCTACATACGAGCCGTGGCCTACTGCAGCTCAAGTCATCTCTTCACAGCCGCGGCAATCGGGAACTAGCGCACACGTTAACTCATTCCCTGTATGTTACTGATCAATGGATAACATGCAACATGAAGAAATTACTTTGGCTTCCTGTTGACTATCGACTATCCTGCTCTGCAGTAAATGATACTGCCAACCTTATCGTCATTGGATCTCGCTCCGGTACAGTTACTTTCATATCTATCGATTTTACCGCTCTCCCGGCTGCATATCTCCAGCCATCCGTTCACATTCCTGTCATAGCAAGTAAGGGCTTCCTTGGATATAATTTCCCTTGTTGACTGTTTCATAAACTAATTCACTGGTTGGTGTATTTTAGGTGCAAGTTAAATCAATTCGACCACAGTTTGGGTATGGGCATGGGCCAGGCATTGGATGTTGGCGTGTTTTTGTGTAGTTATTTGTATATGAGCAACGCAGGAGTTATATGAGTACGTGCTATAGGGTCAGCTGTCATGTCACAAATTTCTTCAGTTCTTCACTCTGTGATTGGAGACCTTCCGATTATTGGGAATACGTTATGCGTCCTATGAAGGAACCTTCAACGTAGCAGAGGTTGCGGATAGTGTATTTGAGGTGGTTTGGATGTGTTTATCCACAGCATGAGATGCGAGTGTGGTCTGCTTGAATTGAATTGTGTGTGTCTTGTTCTATCTCGCAAGTATTCTGAGCAGTACTGATACACGATCTGGCGACATTGAAGCATGTGGAATGACAGGTGGCAGGTGTAATAGTAGCAGAAAGCGGAGTGAAGCTTCCGGGTTTCATCCCAGTTTTTTTTTTTTTTGAATCTATACGTCTTACACTAAGACGGCCCCCCCTTTGAAGCTTTGGGTGTACCCACGGAACAACAAGCTGCTTAAACGGTGGACCTGGGAAAAGAAAAGCCCCCAACAGGACCGGCTCCCACCACCACGCCCCCACTGTGGCCAGCGTCCCCAACAGTCGCATCCCTACACCACCATGCCCTCTTATCCCGACCACTCCCTGTAAATAAATACAACAAAACAAAAGAAATTCATTAACGCATGTCGAGGTTGGCAAACAACGTCTCTACCAGATCTACGACATAATCCTTTTTCATCCACCGTCTCCTCTCGCCCATTTCCCCCACCTCCCCCCGACCGCTTCCCCATGCGTGCAGACCAGGGCTACATGCCTGTCTGTCTCCGCATACCGCCCGCATCTTCGGCACTCTGGGTCTACCGAATTATCCAGCTTGTTCCGCCAGGCCTGAAGATTGCCTTTGCCTGCCCGGCAGTGGACGTAGTTCACCCTCATCACTCTCACCACTCCCGTCCCCTTTACCCTCTGCTCCTCCCCTCTCAACTTCTTCCATCTCTGCCTCAACCCCGCCTCCGTAATCGCCCACTCCACCCCCTCCCACCCCCTCCCACTCCTCCGCCAACTTCGTCCCCTCTTTCATTGCCTTTAGTGCCGACATGCACTTTCACCCAGGCAAATCTAACGGCGTCCGGACCTAGTCTTTACCCTAGGTTAAAGTTGCTCGTGTAATGTCATGAAAGCAAAAGCAGAGTATAACTAGGATAGAATTAACAGAGTTTGGTGTGATATTTCCCTCCAGAGGGCGAGAGGACAAGCGCCAAGTGTGAACTCTAGGTAGGAGCTACAGAAAAAAGTGATTACAGCTACAGAATTTCAGCCCATATTTCCTCAGTAACCACACATTGGAAACGAGCTCCAATAAATCGGCCAAAGTAAGCTTACCTTTAGCCACAGAGTTGTTCGAGGATCTTGTCTGATACCATTGCTGGATCTGGAATTTGTAGTACTTCAACTAGTTTGGTACAGCATATCTTAGATAGCCATGGGTTTTAACATATGTCAGGGTGGATTGGTAATCCAGTACTAAGTAACCTAAGTACAGAAGTATATATGCTTTGCACGCGGCTACACCCAAACCGTCAAAGGGGAGGGATAGGTAGGTACGGGGGGTTGTGCAATCAGACTAAGGGATAGGCTCCACAGACGTATACTAGTAGACACTAAAAAAGCAAAACCTAATAACTTTATTTGTACTTCAAGCCAGAGCCACAATTCACATTCCACGAGTGACGGGAGCAGGAATATTACCTTCACAGAGCTCGAGGCCTTGGTCTCGTGGGTGCCCATCTAGGGACTGAGGTTGATAGTCCCAAGACGGCTTATTGAATCCTCCTGTACATTATCGATACTGAAAAGACTTGGATGTTGGGTGAAATTTACGCCGCCAGTTTGCCAGGTTTTTTCCAACGACTGACTTTCTCTAATAAAATTATAAAATATCAAAGCGAGTTACCCCGTTTCAAAGGAGGGAGGCAGGCCCAGGCTTCTACCTTGAGAGCGAATCATTAAGGAATGAGTGCTAAGCCTACTAGCGTAGTCACTACCTTCGTATCATCACTCACGTGATGATCATCTCTCACATGCTGTGAGGTAAGTATATGTTGGAGTTAATAATAGAGTGGCGTAAGGCAGGTGTTATCGGCGTTACTCAGCTAAACCCCCTGCTCAGTGGCTCCAGCTGTAGGTACAGCCAGTGGACATAAGTCTTGGTAAAATGCGAAATCACACCAAAAGTGACCGTCATGCAAAAAATGTTAAAAACCGAGTTTGTAAGGTAATCACATGGGAAAAATTGTAGATTTAAGAGGAAACCAGATTGTTCCTTCTCTGATTTTTGTAGCTAGGTGAAATGCCGTGGAGAGCCATAGTTGTCTGTAGAATTGAGGCCATTTCCAAAATCGCAGAAAAAGCACTAAACTGTATGGGGAATAGCGCCTTTTTTGAAGATTTCGGTTTTCGAGGACTTCCAAAATTTATCAGAGCAGTTGGAGGGATGCTACAGGCCTCTAAGCCAGGAATTAGAGACTTCGTATCAAGCTCGAACTATATTCAAAAAGCCGACCGTGAATTCATAAGATGAGTGCCATTATGCAGGTGTCTACGAAGGGCACTTTTGGCCATTTTGGCTGTGGTTTCACTGTTTTACCAACACTTATGTCCACAGACGTACCTATGTCTGACTCAGCCGTGAATTGTATGTGGGACAATGCCATTGTTTAATCCACTTTTACTTACCCCGCATCTTACAACAACTTATGGCTGACATGTATGTACACAAGGTAATTTTTTTTTGAGTCTATATGGTGCCGGCAACATGAAACCGACCCAAATTTCACCAAATTGCAGGTCCGACGAAGTTTTCTATGTCAACAACCACAACATATTTAGAACATTAAATTAAAACTTAAACTAATAGAGCAAGGCTTGTAGAATAAGGTTACGTTCTTAGAATTAAAAAAAATAAAAGATTGAGAAAGTTATAAGGGTGGAAAG
>Ga0307514_10004464_pt1 | contig 12862 bp, 10 predicted proteins | sample 16_EM_MG_FD_203088 | JGI IMG/M metagenome (GOLD analysis project Ga0307514, IMG submission 203088) | Populus trichocarpa ectomycorrhiza microbial communities from riparian zone in the Pacific Northwest, United States - 16_EM | ecosystem: Host-associated > Plants > Roots > Unclassified | place...
TATGTAGTCTGGCAGGTACCAGTCTCTCATATATATTTATCGTATACCTATTATTATCTCGTGGCATTATAAAAACTCGAGGGCATTGTAAACATTTGCTTGGCAAACGGGTGGCATTATAGATAATCTCCGTTTTTTTTTTCACTCCCCGGACAAACTATAACTTAGACTCTTACTAGCGCTTTTCTTAGTGAAAGGACAACTCGAAAAGGACGTGAAAGGAACAACCATGTTCCTCGCAGAAAGGACCGAAAGGACACCGAGTGGGAAAGGACACGAGAAAGGACAACTGTGAACGCCCCTATTCTTTCACGTCCTTCTCGAGTTGTCCTTGCACTAAGAAAAGCACTAGGAAGAGTATAAGTAAAATGTAGCCCATCTGGGGTTTTGCCTTCATATGATTGCGCCAGAAAGAACCAACACCCAGCACGCATCAGTCTGGCACGCATAGGTAAGTAGAGATTTGATACACAGCACCCCAGAGGCTTTGTAGAACAAGAGAAGATACTGCCACAACATTGTCCCGCATTGCCAACACTGTTGACATATTGCATGCAGTGAAACCCTGCCGCAGACAAGAAAGAAAAACCAGATTATATAGAATCAAGGCTACTTAGAAGGACTAGGTGACGTGTTGGTAGAGAATGATATTCCTATTATCCCTTATCCTCTTTGTGATGAACAACCATATGAACCACAGTCTCGGAGCACGCCCCATCCGTCCTTACATAACCATTCTAGCAGCGTTATCGCTATTACCTTATATGGTACTTCTACCCCCCCTAACGTTGCGACCCGAATGTATATAAAAGAAGAAGAGAACCAGAAAGAAAAGAACGAAAAAAAAAAATTTCAAAGTAGAAAACACCTCCCCTGCTTTGGAACTTCATCGCCTGCTTATTCCCCCTGGGCGGATTAATCTCATAGTGATGCAATCGTACATGTCGAAATAGGCCATTCCATCATGCAATCATGGTACAGTAATCATTACAAGCAGGCGGCGTGATTGTGTACAACAAGGCCGAAGAGGATTGGAGGTGCAGCAAATGCACCATATGGAGTCGATACACTTGCTGCTTAAAGTATGTTCAATTCCTAAGATTGGGGATCTAGTACCTCTCGGTAAGTAAAGCCTGTCACTGTTGATCTCGATTACATCTCCTATTATAAATACCTAAACTAATATTCTACACCTAGAACAAACTGCTGCCAGCACTCTAGCACAAGAGTTGGGATATCTCCTACTTGCCTTAAGTCAGGCTGGAGCATATATTCATATATCTCAGTATTCACTGAGCCGATATCTAAAGGAATACCAAACCAAGGCGGCCTATCTACTGAGCCAAGGATGGACAGTGAGACAGCATGATAAATCAGTGTTTGCTACATGGGAGATATCGTTTAGAGCAATCCAAGAAACAAGCCCAAAAGCAGCAGAACTGTTGTTGGTCTGTGGGTTTTTTGACCATGAAGACATCCAGGAAGAACTTTTACGACGTGGCCTAGGGTTGGAAAAACATGGTATGAACATATTGGGATGTTTGTGAAGACCTTGCTAATAATCTTGGGATAGATCATACCTTAGAAGAATTAATCAGGGTATTGTTTTCATACTCCTTACTAAAGCGAGGCAGCAGCGATGACAGCTTTAGTATCCATCCACTAAGTAGTCCATTCTTGGGCTAGGCTTCGACTAAAGTCTGAGCCACAGAAGCAAATCCAAAAAGCTAGCACACGATGGCTAGTACATATGCAATTCTCTACTCTCTGACCTATTCCATACCCCTCATACATATGGAAGGCTTGGACCTACTCGCAAAGCTTGACCGGCAAACTACGGGAATCACCTCTTTTGATGGAACCAACTAGGTATACCTTCGGGAAGAAAGTTGTGAGAGTACAGTTCATGAGAAACTGCTTTCTAGATCTTGTCGACTCTCAGTAACATTCAGGTGCAGATGAAAGGCAACAACTGGCCTTACTCAAAAATACTATACTCTTCCTTGTGTGTCTCCACATATCCAACGCAACCTATGGGATACCATGTCAGTCTGTGGACTTGGTATCATCAGTCGAGAACGTCCTCATCGTCTCCTAGGAATTCAACCACCTGCCTAAAAGGAGATAAACCGGCTACATATCTAATTTATTAACATGACGAATACTAGCTGTCCCCAGCCTATGCTACTTTGGGGAAGATATCAGTGATAATTCCAAACCCTGGCTCCCAATGAGCAACAAGCTATATGAGCACGTTACAGAATTGGAGATGAGAGATACTTAGCCCCTGTTGTCACCAGATCAGCTATCTCCACAATACTCTGGCACCTCTCCCTCATATCCTGCAATCAATGTTCCTGTAACAATATCTATCAAGTTTGAGATGGATGTTTAGTCTGTCAGATAATTCCCCCACTTTACATTACACCCGAATTCCCTACGGGGTATCCTCACCAGAAATAGTTTCATATAGCACTAGCAAACAACATTGGCCCTGTATTTCACTGGGTGGATTGGAGATATTGTGTGATGGTATTGCAGAGAAAAATAGTGCCTATGGAAAAAAAAATAGATTCAGTGAGGAAGATGACTGTAAATTATTAATAAACAAAAACCTAAACACCATGGATAACTACACACACACACAAATACCAACGCCGCGCTAATGCAAGACTAAAATGCTAACTCAAATTTGCAGATCAAGTAGCACCAGCTCAACCCCGTTTCTCCCGGTTGTCAGTTCGCATGGTCCTCATTTGCACTCGCGATCCAATCCATAATCAACTCGTTCTTCTCCGCTTTAATCACTGCATCTTCCTCCTCCAACAATTTCCGAATCACCGGATCGTTTGTCCGGATCATTCTAAAGAACTCTAACGGTGAATACTCTGGCTCACCATCATACTGCACTACCTCATCTTCGTCCGCACTCTCATCCTCATCATACCCTAGATCATGAAAAACCCCGCCATACCCTCCCCAGTGTGAATCGTGATATCTAGGGGATACCCATGGGTCGGTATCAACTGGGTAGTGGAAATCCGGGAGTTGAACCCTATTGAGAATGCTGTTATTATTGTTGAGAAGGGAGACTTGCATAGTGGTATGATATTGCTGTAGGCGCTGGATATCATCAATGGGAAAATGTATATCCGGGGAGAAGGTCTTCCAAATATTTGTGAATGGAAGTCGGACGGTATGTTCCTCCATGAAAATCCAGCTCTGCCGTCGCTCAAAGTATGGTTGTTGCTGTCCATTAGTGTCGATGAAGTAGGGTTTGACGGGAGTTCCAAATTCGATTGGTGTACTAGAAGGAGTAGCGGGAGTATTTTTGCTCGGCATAGGAATGTGTTTTATTCTGTCCGAGTGCGGTTGTAGAGAAACCCAAGTAGTAGGGGAGTCAAACCCCTGCGCGGAAGCATTGCTGTAGGAGGGTATAGGGAACACGGTGACGATAAGAGCCCGACCGGGGGCGTCGGGACGGACTGCAATGACGACGGCGGAGTGGTAATTTCTGGAAGTAGTGTGGGAGGACGCGGAACTGCTTGGGTGTGAGCTTGGGCGAGAGAAGGAGCCTGGACCAGCGACGGGAGTGGCGAGGCGGATGTTGATGAGTTGGCCGAGGCGGGGGAAGATGTGATCATGGTCGTAACGATGGGGGGTAAGGCTGAATGTATGGGGAGGAACATTGCCAGGTGACGCTGGCTGCAGAGAATGGGCGTCTCGCGGGCTTGCATGGGGTGCAGGGTCCAGAGGTGCCTGTGTCGGAGGTGACTGCATCGTGGGTAATTGTGCCAGGGGCGGTATGGCGTCCATATCGGTAGGGTATAGATATCCTTTGCGCACAGTTAATTTGAGAAGCCCGTAGGGTAGGATATCGATGGGACATATAGTTTGACGTACTCCGTATGGAATGTTCCAATGTTCCAAGTTGTTGAAAATGCGCAACACATCGGACTCGGTACTTAAGAAGGTGGCAACCAGACTAGCGACCGGGGTCATGTTATATAGGATTTATGTAGCCTCTTGGCTGCACGTGCGATCAAAACATAAGTACAGTATGTGATTACTAATTATCCTGGCCCCTAAGCTTGTTTTGACTGTGTGGAATTCACAACTGCTTATGTAGCAATGTACTGGTTTCGGGTTTAAGAACTAAAGCCTCGTTAACCTCAAGAGGGGGGGGGTATTAGAGCTTTGAGAGCCATGAGCGACCTCTCCATAGTGGTTGAGGACGCTCTGGAGGGCGGTATTGCAGGGGATTGGTTGGGGGGAGTCCATGGTAGTAGGGGTGGTCAATCAGTAAGTTTTCCCCTGCCAAGGTGCTTCTCAACTGACATTATTTTAATGAACTTCTTGATTGACCACCCCTAGTATAAACCAAGAAAATATCCCATTTGCAGTGGTGAGTGGCTTGTAACAATCACATGCCATTTCACTATACTGTAGGCTGCTGCCCTGAAAGCTGTTTTAACATGAATATGGATGCTGGGTTGGGGAAAGGTGCTACAGGCTCACCTGTTTGATACCTGATCAATACGGAGTAGGGGTGAGAGAAAAAGGGGAGGTCTTTGGGGAGGTCATATTTTCCAGGGTTGAGATGGTGGTCACCATATTAATATTATGGACAAATGTTTGATACACAGGGCATGTGTAGTATGTGTATATTTAGACTGTAAATCAATAACAATGTCAGGGATCCAGTAGTCGTCCAGTGATAAACAAGAGCTCAGAGGTGACTAAGGGCTCCTCAACGAAGTATTAGAGGTGAAGTACTGTATTCCCAGAGATAACAAATGCCTCTTGTAGGAAGCCTAGTTATTAGCGTGGTTGTGTTGTGGTGTTGAAAACTATCACTCTGCATAGGTAGTATTTTGTGATATGGAAAACAGTCATCCTTTACTCATTTGTTTACATAAACGGTAACAGTCGGAAGATTTCTACGGAGGAGGACACTGAGAAAAGAAGACAATGTTCGGATTACTTGGTGAACATGGGAGGGCTTCGAGAGCCCTCGCCTATAGAAATTCATGATGTCCACCCCTGTGGTCATGATATCTAATGCAAGAGAAAATCCCTTATCATATGTAGTTATATTTGGTTGATATCTCCCTTCCCTATACCACTACTAGCCGAAGAACAGTTTCTGATCATGCCGTGAGACAAAAAAATGTAAAATGACCCTCCTCATCCTATAATGCAGCAAACCCACACGTAAACTTTTATTCAATCCCTCATACCCTGCATGTGGTTCACAAAAGAAAACCTAGCATACTGTACTGGCCTCACCCATCCCAGAGTATAATCACAAAAGCCATGTTCCTCAGTCGGATAGGAGTGCGTAGATCTTTCCGAGGACGATCCCCAAACTTTGCCTGTCTGGTTCCCCATTAACCGAGATTAATGGCTCTATATCCGACCGCTCAATTGAATCGTTTAGGCTCCTAAAGAAAATCCAGTTGAGGTAGTCGGTGACAATGCCATATACGCAGTCCAAGCAATTGACATCTGCGACGGCTTCACAACCTAGGAGATTTTGTGCCATGCCTGATTCCGCATAAAAGCGTCGAGGTTATGAAGATAGCAATACAAATAGAGTGGATAATATCATACCTTGTTCAAGATCATTCTTTTTCGCCTCCACGATGTAGAGTTTTTTTCTTCCCCGTGAAATAACAAATTCAAACTGGCCATTAGTATGGATGTTTTTACCCATCACCGACTCTTCCACCAGGATCTCCGCGTTAGTGCCATCACGCTTGAATAAAAGAATTAGATGGACAAGAATTGGATTAATCAAAAATAAGCGTTTGGCTTCTTTTGCCGTGATAACATCCCCATGGGCACTGACAGCAATGCGTAAGTAATTGTGCAAGCTGATTAGGATATCTTTAGGTATGGGCTTCGGTTCAATGATTACTGCTTTCATGCGCGGTTTGAAGTAAGGTTCTACCTCTACCCAAGGAACATATGAATACCTAGTAGATATCTCCATTAGTACTGGTTTTTGCTTTTATACTCAGGAAATAATACCTGGTAAATTTATCCCCGTCTGCCGTCATTTTAGCCTTCTTATTTTTGTCTAATATATGGTTCAGGTCTGCCCAACGTTTACGCCTGTTTGCACTAAGATGTTGTTTCGGTGGCTGTTTCTCAGAGGCTTTGAGAAATATCAGGACGAGAACACAACCATTAGAGTTAGAGGAAATTTACCTTGGGGTATAGCCACGGTGGTGAAGAGCTCCTGAATGCTGGTTGCTGCACCACGGGGCAACTGGTAATCCGCAACTAGTATGCCCACCGTCATCGAAGTGAAGTGACGCCCGGAGATATGGTTGTTCCAGACAAGGTCAATGATATCCTGTTCGATGTCATATTCGTCCATGTTCGCTTCGAGATATTTTCTGACATGTCCTCTCTTCCACTTCCGGAGATTGTCGGGGAGATCGGTAGGGATGCAGGGCGTACATGTGTCGAGGGGGTCAGCGTTGACGGGCGGTTTCACGGAGGGGCTGACAACCACGGGTGGGGTGATGGAGGCAGACATTATTAACTTAGAAGGGATAGCAGTTGAAGATGAAAAGTTGGACATGCGTGGTTAGGGGGATGAGTTGAGAGTTAGTTTTGTGCGTTGGCAGTTGACTGAGGGTGTGGCGGCATGCTTCATTGGTCGGCTGGGGAACATATGAGGTGGGGAAGAGGGATGGTAGCGGAGAGGGTCGGGGATGTATTTATCTGGGGATTTCCGTTGTCATTGCCTCGGCTCTGGAGGCGGGGGGGACATGGCGACAGAAAGGGGAGCTTGAAAGCGGAGCAAAGCGGATGATCGGGACTTTGCCATAACCTCGGGTTGATGAGAGCATGGATAAAGTAAAGAGAGGCATGGTATACTCATAGACCCCATGTGCGTATAGATTTAAAGATATAAAGAAAATAAAAAACAGATATACTCGTAAAATATTTTAAGGACCTGGCAGCACTTACCTTTTCTTATAAATATATTTTTATATGCTTTAGAATATTTAGGCACTCATAGAATTTACTCTGAAAACAAAAGGTCTTGATATAGATTTTGAAAAGAACTAAAACAAATGTTGTTCTGTTGTTTAGTATGAGAATATAAATATCAGCAAGTAATATTTAGTAATAGGAATACGATACGAGAATATGCTAATCAGATATTCTATTCTAATAGAACTAATAAGTGACAACTTTAATCTTAAATATAGTAGGGGTACTTTGTTTATGGCCAATAGATCAAGGTAAGCATAAATATGAGTATACGGGAATCATATTAAGCTATCACTTCTCTGCTAACTAACTCTTATGTGATTCTACTCAGTCGCTCTCCAGTGTACATCTTATATGGGTGCCTGCTTGCTCCCACCTCAATGTGGATAGTCTTCTGCGAATATAGGTACTGCGTAGCCTATGCTATTACAATAGCAATACTTGCTTGCTTGCCCCTAGTAGCAATCATCTCCCACTCATTTTTCGTGTACTCACAATCTAGTGATTACTCCTAACAAGTGATGTTGGTACTGTCTCCTGAATCATGATTCGGACTATGTAGTTATATCCAGTAGTTTAAATCTGAGAAAGTACAATCTACTTATAGCACTACCATGCTAGCTTAGCCGATATCTAACTGCACAGAGACTAGGTTCTGGTCTACAAGAACTACACTAACTATCAAATAAGCTAACAACCGAGTTAGCCAAAGCTTATAGTCAACTACATATAAGCAGCCCCTGCCCCCCAACTTTGCCAGCTTCAACTTTGCTAGCTTCAACTTCGACAGCCACGACTCCGCTTCCGATTCATCTACTGTCGCCATAAAGCTATGCCTTTAGTCCGACGTAGATATATATCTTCTTACATTCCACTAAATTCTACGTTGCAATTAACTAGCGCTAATAACTCTGATGGAACTCGCTGGCGAGTTCACTGGGCATAGCTCATATATTAGTAGTTCTCCTAGACTTGGCGCAAGTACACCATATGGATAAAAGTAACCAGCTAGAGGATGAGACATAATGTAGGCAAGAAGCGATATGAATGAGACGGGAGATTGTATGGCACCTGACGCAAGATTGTGAACGTGTTTGTGGAACGTGATGTGAAGGGAGTGGGATGCAATATGAAACTAGCGCTAGGTGGTGAAGCACTGGGTGCAACGCCTGGGGCATGAAGGGTATCTGAAACAAAAGCCACCACTTGATGCAAGGCGCCGCACAGGAAGCCAGTGGGACACGATGCACTAAACCACCAGACGCGCCGCGAAGAAATTTTGCCGATGAAGGAAGACCAGACTAGCCAGTTCTGTGAAGTCATAACTTTATTACAAAGGCATTAGTGACCAACTGGTAGTATCTTTAATCGGCCGAGTCATTCATTACCGTTGGAGGAGGGACGTGCCAACCAGACTAATTGATTACAGGGAGACCTGACTGTTGGCATTAACAAGTTATAACTACGGTACTCGCTCCTCCCTGCAAAACAAGACGAAGAGCCAACAGCACAGCAAAGCACAGCGCACCAACAACCAGCTTCTCACGGTAGGTCATGGCAATTCTTTCATCCCGGATACGAAGAAATTATTCAAGAGCTGGTTGATAGCCTAGACAGAGGAGCCCGAGGACAGAGCGAGGATAATTTGGTGAGTATAGCCCTGCGTGCGATGGCAAGAAGCGTAGTGGCTTGGTGAAGGTAGGAGTTCGATCGGATATGGATTTTCAAGTAAGATGGCATCTCCGCCAGAGGGTACTGTACGGTAGCTAACAGTGCTTGCACATTATATTCAGGCCTATCAGCTTGGGCCATGGCCAATGCTGGCATGAGCACCATTTTCGGCACAACAACCGCTTGTGGTACAATCCTGTGGGCTAACGATCGTGAGCGGCAAAGGGCCGTTAACTACATCGAGAAAAACCTTTGCGCAGACATCAAGAATGTGCAGGTAATTGCCTGTGGTCAGCCTATGCAGCTCTCTCCGGCAATGAACTAATGGAGAAAAAATGGACGAATGTTATCGAGAGATGTATTGTTTCTGGATTCTAAGGTTGTGACTGTTACAATGATCTCTCGTTATCGGAAACAAGAGCTCCCTGTACAGGTATTGTGAAGACTGTGACCAGCGTGAAGGGGAGATAAATTTAGTTTGAAGGGATGACAAACAAGGTGTAGGGGCAGGGACTGGCCCGCGGGGAAGAGAGAGGCCACCCGGTTCGCCGGGAGCAGCAGTCCATCGCCATATTCTAGAATAGGATGAATGCGATTAATGATTCTTAAAAAAAAAAACAAGGTGGAGGTGTTATTGATATAGTGGGCAAAGAAAAGGAAGCTGGGTGAAGGAGAATTCGGGTCTAGTTGATTCCATGTCGTAGCATTGCAGAACGGGGGCAAAGAATTACACTACTAGTTGGTCCCTTGCTGAAGAAATAATCTTGCCCAGCGATCGACATTAGCTGTTCAACAGCCCTGGGCAAGTCATCCTGTAGGCTCTCGCCCTCTGCTGGTGGGGGCAGCGAAGGGTCGTCTGACCTGATACAATACCATGCCCAACGAGTTAGACTTCAAAGGTTATTTCACTTGAGGGAAGTAGGGAGGCTTCTCCGTAGGTTGCGTTTATTAAAGGGTTGCTTTATTAGGCACCGGAATGGTATCAACAGCTGCGGAGTAATTGCCTGAGCAAACGAGGGGACCAGTTTCACTCATGGTCAGAGGGAACGGGGTCACGGAGAGTTGCTTGCTTAATTACAGGGGAAAGGAGCCAGGCGAGCTGCGGAGGATTCAGGGCAACAGAAAGCATAGATCCGCTGGGAATACGCAAATAAGAGCTGAAAGAGCTTAGCTGAAGCATGCAGGATGAATACAAAGACATGTAGAATATCATAAGAATGCGAATGTGCAGCAAGCTATTTCAGGAGAGCATGAAATGGGAATGCCCGCGAAATGCCAGTTATCCTGGATGAGTTCAGGGTAACAGTCAAAGGTTGTGGAAGTGGCATGGGTGAACTGTTCCAACAGCATCGAACCCCGCCCCAGTCCAAGTAACCAATAGTGTAGTGCCAGCAAAATTCCAAACCATACATATCATCAATCATCAACAAGCTCAATCCTCCCCTGATTTTACATGACCGAATACGGAAAACCACACAGTGTCACCACTGCAGCAGTAGCGGCTTATTTTACAGAGAATATAGCTATTTCCGTTCCGTGCTACGAATATGTTGATAGCTTCAGCTCTGGGAAGGAGATAAAATTCCGCAAAAACAAACCCCGGCGGGCTTCGAGATCCCCTACTGCGATACAGATACAAGATCTACTCACTGAACTCATGCACATCCACCCAGACCGTCTTAGAGGCATTGAGGCACAGCTAATTACGACACAAACAGGAGCTATAGTCCTACACGTGGCCCTACTAAAGAACAAACAGGGTCAAGTGCACTTCTGGATCGAGGGAAACAATAAAGGGAAAACTCCAATCCTAGTGGATATTGCAGGAACATAGCAGACCCATAAAATTATAACCTTTTTAATTTTAAAAACACTCACGTGTATTCTTTCCCTTCATGGGTGCATGGTAGAACCCGGGGGGAAGTTAGGATCATCATTGGTCGTCTACATGAGAGCACTGGTCGACATCAACACAGGGCTCCGCGTGGAAAGGGAGCTGTTCCGTACCACACAGTATGGCTGGGGGGTTGGGATTCAACACCCTGAGCAGCTACGAATTAAGTGGCAGCACCATGAGATAGCCCTTGCTGCCCAAAACAAAATAACAAACACAGATCTCTGGGGAACATCACGACGCCTTGCCCCTCTATTGATGCTTTTTTAAAGAGCACTTCTTCCCGCTCAAGGCGTATTATCACTCGCCGGGGCATTTACGCACATTGACCCACGCTAGCCAACCAAGGTCCAATACCGGGAAGCGTAATTCACACTACGGAGAACCCTCGTTACAAGCAAACTAGATATAGTACAATGGTTACAAGCATACCTCCACATAGTAAATAAGCATATTTTCATTTTCATTACAAGAATATTCTTATTTTTTTCGCTTAGTCACAACATACATGCTTATAACGAAAGTGCATATTTCCGGGGGATGCTTGTAACGAGGGTTCTCTGTATGCTGTGTATGTCAAGAATCATGTGAATCCGTAGAGTCCTCTGGAGCAGGTAAAATCCGCTCCGCTATTCTAGTTAGATTCCAGAGCAGAGAGTTATCCAATGTATTTCTGCGCGCTTAGCTTAGAGCTTCAGCTACTTTGGAGAGACAATGTCATGCATAAACCCGCCCCAAAACCAGTTGGACAAGGTTTTCATCCGGAATGGTGGCGGAAGAGAGTGAAGGACCCGGACGGAGATTATGAGCTAGATTTGGTGGAAGAATTCTTCTCCAATCTGGACTTGAACTAGGGGAGCGGGTCGGTCACGATGTAACGAGTCTCCTTTGTATCTAGTCTTACTTACCGGGGAGGGCCGGGGTTAGAGGGCATGGTGGCGGAAGGGTTGGGTTTATATTTTGGGGAAAAGAGGGCCGAAGTGGGGGCATGGTGGCAGGAGCCAGCTCTGCGAGAGCAGCTGGACACAGAGCCGGAACTGGGTGTGAGACGGTACACGGACGCTTCTATCTTTCGGGGTTTTTGTTTCTTAGGTTCGGGAGGTTGGGCGTTTATGCAGCATGTTGTCCCATGTGTAAACCCACTCCTTCAAAGGGGCAGGAACGGGGCCGCCTCACAGCCTCAGGCTCCCTTCGGGGGAAAGGTGTATAGACTCCAGGGGAGAAAAAAATGAGCCGATATACACCAGAGCCAAACCAGTGAGACTGAAGTGCTATACAGATAACTCTCGATACGAGAGTTTTGGGAAGATATGCCGGGTCTTGGTATAGGACTAGTTGTAACTGGTATATTTTTTTTTTTTTTGAGTCTATATGCCTTTTCCCTGAAGGGAGTCTTAGACTGGTCTTAGGCTATGAAGGTATCTTGTATCAAATTGTATGGTGACTAATATTCCTTAGATAAGACTGCTTAATACGGCTAGACTGAGGGATATGCATGAAAGAAGTTTAATCTTTTTGAAGTCTTTACGCCTTTCCCCGAAGGGAGCCTTAGGCCATGAGGCCGGTTCGCGCACCTTTGAAGGATTGGGTTGAAGAAGTTCAATATGCCTCACTTTTTGGGAGAATTATGCACTGATATTCGACAATGTGTATACATACATGTATGCTCTCTCGTTATAAGCATATATGTGATGACTAAGCGAGGGATAGGAACATTCTTATATCCAAAAAATGCTATGTGGGACTGGCAAAGGTATGCTGTATATAACCAATATATAGCTTTGCATGAGAGCAGAGCTGCTGATCCGGGGTTAGTCTGGCTGGCATATCCGAGGTAGTCTAGCCTCTGAATATAAGTAACTTTCAAAAGTAAATACACAAATAACAAATCTGTTTTAAGAACACTAGTCAACTACTGTACCTAGTAAAATGCGCGTAGTTTAATTAATTAAGCTTACGAACGGATGCCAAATCAATTATGGAATTGTTGAACCGCTTAATTAGTGTATCGTTCGAACAAATCGAGGTGATTAGCATAATACCACTCTCCTTGAATTCCTTTTGTTATAAAATACAGATTGAATTACACTTACATGTACACAGACGCTTCTAGTATCATGGTAGCATTCGCAGTATCCGGTAATATTGATGTTTCAAATCGATTCTGTCACCGTCCAGACCCACCCAACTGTAACAGTGTAGCGGGGGACTGGGACTAGGAGACTCCAGGGAGCGCACTGGCTAGTATGTATGTATATATGAACTGGTGAACTAGGAACTCGTGGA
>Ga0307514_10004467_pt1 | contig 12858 bp, 11 predicted proteins | sample 16_EM_MG_FD_203088 | JGI IMG/M metagenome (GOLD analysis project Ga0307514, IMG submission 203088) | Populus trichocarpa ectomycorrhiza microbial communities from riparian zone in the Pacific Northwest, United States - 16_EM | ecosystem: Host-associated > Plants > Roots > Unclassified | place...
AGCTCCTGCCTCACATCACCGCCCACCTACCCCCCACTCCAGCATCCCTTCTCCCACTCCTTCTCACCAACAAACCTCTCCACATCCACCTTCTCCCTCATCTCTACCACCACCTCACCATCCCCTGGACTCCGCCCCCTCTCCCGCTCCCATACCGGCTTATCCTGCTCATCCGCGCACTCCTCCTGAGGCCACAAGCGCGGGGGTGGGTGCGGTCGGTGAATATTGGAGGGTGGAATCGGAAATTCATGAATCGGTTCCAGGGGGAATATGTGTGTAGCACGTCGACCGAGCCTGAGCCTACGATAGAAGCCGTTTTCCAGCCGAAAGAGGTTATGGGGCTCAAGAGATTGTTGGCGGAGGTGGGGGGGGAGGCGGCGGCGCAGTGGATAGCTGGTCGGATGATGGCTCCAGAAGCGGTGGTTGGAGTGATAATCTTCCTCCTGAGCAGAGGGGTGGGGAGCCGCGGTGGTGGGGCAAATACACTGAGAGAATTTAAGCTGGTCTTACCGGGACAAGTGGATCCTCGTTATGTGGTGGATATTCTGTGGGCAATCCTCGACAAAATTATCCCCGGTGGAGGCGACCCTCCAGAGAATCCGTTCCCATGCCTCTCAACCATCAGTGTCAAAGCCACCCGGTCTTACCCATACAAACGCAATGCCTTCTCCCCCTCCCTCGGCGCTCTCATCAAGCCCTTCCTCCGGCTATCGGGTCTAACTAACCTAGAGCTCTCTGCGCTGACACGGGAGCCATTTACACGCCTCGACTCGGCAGGTCTACCTGCTACAAATATCACAATACTTACTCTCCGTACACCCCCACATTTGAGCATGACGCTCCTGCAACTCCTAAAACATACACCAAAGCTTACGGAGCTAGGGCTGACTTTTCTCTCAGACCTCTCAATGGGAGAGTGTAGGGTGGTGAGTTATGCAGATCTAGGGGGCGCACTGCAGCTTGCAAAGAGGACATTGACTAGTCTCAATATTTACTTCTTTGAGTACGGCCCAGTTGATCCAGGGATGTGGGATTTCGGGGTTGACAAGGGATTCGTGGGAGATCCAAGAGCATTACAACTCGGAAAGCTAGCAAATCTAGCAAAACTCACAATTTGCCTCTCTGTACTCCTCGGCCCCGATGGGGGTGGTAGTGCGGGGGAAATAACCCTCCCCTCCACCCTCCCCCCGTCCCTCACCGAGCTCTGGGTAACCGAAGACTGTTCTTGCGACTGGGAATGGGAGGATGGAGGGTTCGTCCGTGTGCTCTGCGAGCTTATTCGCGAGCAGGGTAGTGGTGTAGTAGGGGGTGGTGGGTGTCTGAGGAAGATTGGGGTGGTGAGGGACTTACATATGTTAAATAGTTTGGAGACGATGTATCCGTGGCCAGAGAAGGAGGAAAGAGGGGTTTTGGAGAGGGTAGGGGGGGAGTGTGGGGTAGAGATGGCGTGGGATATAGGGAGGACATTTTGGAGAGAGGGACAGGAGGAGGGGATGGGGTTTAGGCCGCCGGCGAGATAGGGGGGGTAGGGGTGAGATGAGGTGAAAATGGACTGGAGAGTGGATGGTGTGGGGTCAGGTACTTTGGAGGGCGTGGGGAGGGAAGTAGCAAATATAATATAAATCCCTGGCATGGGATCAAGCCTCCAGAGAGGTCCCTATTCCTTCAGAACAACAGGCGCTATATATATCTGTATCTCCCCAATGTAAAAAGAGAAAGCTGTATGCAAAACCACCTCATCCGCCACTTCACTTCCCCCTATCGAAATCATACTTGCCGACTGCCAGATACCACCACACCCACATCTGACCATCCTGTACACAGAAAGAGACCTCCTCTCCTCATTTGCCTCTCAAGAGCTATCTTGCTCCTATGATGCCCCTCAATCCCACCTGCTTCACATCCTGTATTGTCTCTGTCATGGGTCATTGGCAGCTAATCCCATGGACAGTGAAGGCTTTGGTGTGGATGTATGCTTCTGGCTCCTTCATGTCCACAGCCTTTGCTGGCTTGTTGTATTTGGTGGGTAAATTTTGATAGCATCATATAAAAGCTTACGCATGAACATGAGGAAGTGCCTCCTCCACTGCCAGGATATATCCCAGTAGCAACTGGCTATACCCCGCTTTTCCCACTACGTATAGCCGAGGAGGCAGTGAAACCTTTCCTCCAGGTCTAAAATTGAAGAGGACAGAGGGTGCCCGAGGAATAGTTGGGTAGCGCGAAGAGGCCCAAGGAGCGCTCAGGAATTTAAAAGAAATTTTGTGATAATGGTAGACTGTAGAGATTATCAGAATAGGATCGTTTGTGGGGTTTCCCTCATCAAAAGTAATATTTTGCCACTGGAACAAAACCCCATGGCTGAGATTAATCCAAAAAGACCTAGGTACCAGTAGAGGCACTCATCGTGTCAAATTCTGCACAAGTATTGCAAGGTTCGGGTATAATGCAGGGGGACGTAGGACAAGACAAAAGTTACGAGAAAGAAGGAAAATCGTTCAACTTCCGTATGTTTGAACACTAGGTAAGCTCAAGATTCATCCGTCAAAATGTTGCGTGCAGGGAGGCGAGCTCGCACCATATTAGAGAAGCACCAGATCTGTAAAAAGCGACAAGATCCCAACCATCTGAGGGAGAAATTGAAATCTGGAAAATATTTCTTGGACACCGAGGTATGATGAATAGGTAGTACCTATACTTGATCCTTCACCCCTATCACCCCTCCGACGACTCCTGACGCTCTCCATGCACTCACGACCTTGACCAATGCTTTGAAGCACTGCCGATGTCCTCCCTACTACCATGCACAACACATTTAAAGTCTCAGACATAGTTTCAAGCCTTCCATTGCGCCATCCCTCAAAGGCTACTAACTGAACAACTGACAGAAACAGATTTTGCATGGATGGCTTTAATCATGTTCCAGCTCGTAGCTGTTGTTTGGAGAGGAGCAAGGCCAGTGCGGGGTTTTTTTCGCATGTATCTACCTAAGGATTTCGTTATGGCAGCGGCAAAATTATATGTAGATACTCTGTAGTCCGTTGTCTGGTATAGCAAGAGTTCTGGTATAGAAAGTGACAGGGGCATACATACGAGTACGTAGCTGGTAATGAGACTTTTTTTTTTTTGGAGCATATACCTACGCCTTTCCTCCGAAGGGAGCCTCAGGCTATGAGGCTGGGGCAATGAGACTATAGAGCTAGTATGATCATGATATATGTAGCGAGCGATGTGGGGAGAAGTTCTAAATTTCTCAATTGCAACACCAGTATGACGTGACACCAGCGGTACCAGCATCAATAAAGTGGCTGGAAAGCATTTTCTAGATCGTCAGGTGGGTACTTAACCATACGTAGACCATTAAATATAATTTTGAGTGTATGTTAGTAATAATACTAATATGGCCTCATAGCCTTTGGAAGAAAGGCGTACCGACTCAAAAAAAGAATTTTAATACTAACATATATAGGGAATATGTTGGACGGGGAGGTGTCCAGGGTAATAACCAACACACTATGGTAATGAATTGACTACGGTGACAGGTAGACTTGGCAGAAGATAGATAGTTCAGTCACTAAGAGGGGAGCTTAACTCCCATCTCATGAATCGAGAAGAGTGACCCACTCACAGGTTATGAGCCTGGCGTATATTCACAGATCACCGAGGTTTGTGATCTTTAGATATTTCCTCAAATGTGCCTTGACTCTCTTACATGTCTCTTTTCTAGCCACCACCGACATGTTATCCACATGAGCCCTCAGATATTCAGTTCCACATAGTGATACCCAAATAGTATAATTAGAATGCAGTCTCTTTTACGCTATCATAGCCAGAATCTTGTCTAATCTTTTATATCATGCTCTCGCAAATTGACACAGTCTATACAAAGAACTCTTAAGCAAACAAACTCTCCTGGTTCCATCTCCAAAGCCCATAGGCTGACGCATAAAAACTGTCTCAGTTATCTTCCTATTCACAAATGCAGAACTATATCCTAGTATTTCAAATCTTGATCAGCATCCACAACAATTGTAAGCATAATGCATAAAGAGACAAGTTTAATAACAGGAGCGAAAGTTTCCTCATAATCAATACCATATTGTTGTAAATCTCCATGAGCAACTAAACGAGCTTTGTCTAGAGTAATAGAGTAATCAGTAGAATCAGCAGAATCAGTCAGCTCAGCCTTCTTAGCTCCTTCCTTTAAACTATATACTCACTTATTTGCAATAGATCTTTTCCTGGGAGGTACATCTATCAGTTCCCAAGCCTTCATTTCTTCTAACTTATCCATTTCTGTCTGTATCGCTGTCTCCCACAACTTCCAATCACCACTTCTCTTTCCTTTATTGTAATTGCATGGTATCTTGCCCTTTTCTGACTTCTGTTGTTCCTTGATATAAAAGAACCAAAGAAGTGTCTTCATAAAAAACAGATGAGGGCTTCGCTGGCATATAGGACATGAAGTACTAAAACCATTCCAAGAAATGGAAATTCTCTCTCACTTAGTTAGACTTATATGGGTTTTCCTTCTTTCCTTACTATCTGGTGTGTGATTTATATAGGTTTTCCTTACTGACTTTATTGTTATTTTCCTTCTTTTTTCTTCCTGTCTTTTCTTACTATCCAATGTGTTGTTAATATGGGTTTTCCTTTCTAACTTTACTGTTATTTCCTCCTTCTTTCTTCTTCTCTTTCTTTACTATCTAGTCTGTTGTCCTGGGAGAAGTGTTGGGAGTGCTGGCTTTGTCTTTTTTTATACACTTACATGGGTTTCATACTATCCGGTGTGTCATTTAGGGGGAAGTTGGACGGGGAGGTATTCAGAGTAATGACCGACACACTACTCCGTATGGTGATAAATCAGGCAGGTAGACTATAGTAGCAGGTAGACTTGGCAGAGGATAGATAGTTCAGTCACTGAGAGAGAGGAGCTTAACTCCTATCTTATGAATCGAGAAGACTGACCTACTCACAGAATACTGGTCCATACTGTTTGATATACTACCAAACATTTCCTCACTTCAGCAACCTACTTACCAGTACTTCCCGCCACTCCTTGCATATTTCTGACACTGTAGGATATTTGTAGCACCCATCGATTGCAATCCAGGCAGATCAGTATAGTGATCGCAAACAACAGAACCCTCTCTGAATGCTTGAGCTCTAAATTCGGTGAATAGATAAAGTAGGTGGATAGTACGGAGTATTCTGGGGGTGATGATTAAGACTGTAGAGACAGCCCTGTATATATACAGTCCATAGAATAATTAATTATCCCTATCCGTTATTCTGTACTCCCATGTTGCTCATGTTGGGGTACAGCAAGGGGAAAATGTATGGAGATAGGGGTAAGAAGTCCTCCACACTCTGTCCAGTCTAGGAAATTAGCAAGGGAGCAAGGTCGGTTATATAACATGGTAGTTATACACAGTTTAGAAAAATTCTTGGCACATTCTTTAGTCAATAAATAACTTACAAACTTTACAAGCTGTATAAACTTTTTTTGTATTACACCTTAGCGCCTTGGCCACCATGCTTATTGGCTAACTCCATGATGGTATAACAAACTTAAAGTTCAAGTATGCTAAAAATTTACCACACGAAAAGTCTGATAAACTAGAGGTAGTCAATAAATAATTTACAAACTTTACACAGTTTTTAGCGCACGCCACCAAACGCCATGTACTAGCTGAAATAGGATGAAACTCAAGTTTTTTATTGACTACCCCAAATTCTTACAAAAGAGTAAGTTCTTTTAGTAAATCATATACATCACATCACCACCACAGTGCACCACCACTATGCCTCGAACATTAGACAAAAGCAATGTTTTACACGATATCGAGACTTTTATCAAAAGTGCAACATGCGATTATCTGTTAGTATCAACATCATCAGAAGAGAAGGATGCAGAAGAGGATATTGAAGACCTCCTATGTATACATGAAGTCCTTGTCTCATATCGCTACTTATCCCTCATCTCCAAATACTTGCGCCTTTACTCTTTTGTACCATTCACTCTGCTTGCCCCTTAGAAGCTCCTAGTTTTCTTCCATCCATCCAACCAGGTGCTCTACCTCTTCCCTCGTCTATGCTTGATTGCTGCGTTGAGACATTACGATTTCGATGTGATGGGTGTCGATGGATGAATAAGCGGGGTTACATTAACAAAAACTTTTGTGTAAAGTTTATCAGACTTTTCGTATGGTAAATTTTTAGTGTACTTGAACTTCAAGTTTGTTACGCCACCATGGAGTTGGCCAATGAGCATAGTGGCCAAGGCGCTAAGGTGTGATACAAAAAAAGCTTGTACAGCTTATAAAGTTTGTAAGTTATTTATTGACTACCCCTACTTTACACAAAAGTTTTTGTAAATGTAACCCCACTTATTCATCCATCGACACCCATCACATCAAAATCGTAATGTCTCAATGCAGCAATCAAGCATAAACGAGAGAAGAGGTAGAGTGCCTGGTTGGATAGATGGAAGAAAACCAGGAGCTTCTAAGGGGCAAGCAGAGTGAATGGCACAAAAGAGTAAAGGTGCAAGTGTTTGGAGATGAGGGATAAGTAGCGATATGAGACAAGGACTTTATGTATACATAGGAGGTCTTCGATATTCTCTTCTGCATTCTCCTCTTCTGATGATGTTGATGCTAACAGATAATCGCATGTTGCACTTTTGATGAAAGTTTCCATATCGCGTAGAGCATCGCTTTTGTCTGATGTTCGAGGCATAGTGGTGGTGCACTATGGTGGTGATGTAATGCATATGATTTACTAGAAGAACTTACTCTTTTGTAAGAATTTGGGGTAGTCAATAAAAAACTTGAGTTTCATTCTATTTTAGCTAGTACGTGGCGTTTTAGTAGTGGGAACTTCCAGAGTGAGAACTTCCAGAGTGAGAACTTCCAGAGTGGGAACTTCCAGAGTGAGAACTTCCAGAGTGGGAACTTCCAGAGTGAGAACTTCTAGAGTGAGAACTTCATCCGGTAATAAGTAGCCTGACAGAAAATAGGAATTTAATGAAGTGTCAAGGTTGATCGCTCAAAAAGTAGGTAGGATACAGATTATTGAATAATTATAGTTCTCTGGTTGAGAAACCAGAGTGCCTACATATCCTTTGCGAATATGGATTAAAAAGAGGATGGAAGTGAACATGAAGTGCAAGGAATAGAAACCTTGCGATATAAGGCAGAACGACAAGAGACAGGAACATCGAAATAATATTATAATAAAAAAAGTTAATACAAATATTAGTTCGCATGCAAATAAGCCTCTTACAGTTACAGTATCTATACGCCTTCGGAGGAAAGGCGTATAGACTCAAAAAAAAATATTCAACCAGTATACTACATATCATGATGTCATAGATTCAGTATCGGAAAACGAGAGCAAGAAATACCAGCTTGTTAAAAAAACAGAGTCGCATCATGTGGACGAGACATACCCTCTCCCAAAAACATTCCGTCAATAAATGTCATGGCACTTGGTTGGAGGAATGCGCTATGTGTTAGATGTGGCTATGCGATATGCATTTCATGTGGTTATACGATATGCGGCAATGTGATGGAATATGTATGTGAGGAAGGTCATACGGGGACGCTGTCTATAAAAGACCCGTCTACGCTCTATTGCTCATTCCCTTCACGCAACGTCTTGTATATACTTTGAATATAAACATATCACAGTCATAGTCACAGTCACGAGCGAGCTACCCATGAGAGTCTCCCGTTATAAACCTAAGACAAGCAGTGTGCAGTATGTTATGCGCTCCGTGGTCCTGTCTGACCTAAATGAGTCTCAAACCTGATAGTTTTTTTCCTACAGATACAAACTGGACACTCTCGATCGTGAGACGCAGAAGCTTTCCTACAAAACTTCCCCACCAAAGGCATAATCGGCGGAGGAGTTGATTAGTACATTTTTTCTTGGCTATTCCTTTGCTTGCTCCACCACCTATATATATATCGATAGCTTCATGCGCTCGCGGGCAACGAGGGGCTTGTAGATAGACCTAGTCCTGAACTCGTGCTCGTCAGTGATCAAGGCAACGAACACACGGATGAGCTCTAGGTCCCATTAGTTCTATTAGTGCCATCTTCGTCTGTTCTTCGATGGTGAACGTTGCACAGGCTTGTGCTGACCTTCTCCTTGCCTGCCCCCATATGATCAGGTGGCTCTGCGTGGAGCTGTCTTGCCAGCTACATCCTGCTGTCCTACCCGGACCCTTCCCTTTCCCGAGCCCCTAACATTTTCAGCACAGCGTTGGGATGTTCTTCGTAACCTGCTGCACCTTGTGCTTTTGAGATGCCGAGCCAGTAGTGATGCTCGTGGAAGCAGACTCAATGAGCTAATTATCGCCAGGTGGCTTGCCCATTTGAGGCACCATGGCGGAGGAATTGCGAGAGGTTGTGGCAATATGACATACGGCCTCAAGAATTGACTGAAACATCCTCGATAGTTTTTTTGATAGTTCCGCCAGTCACAACTACGGACCGTTGCATTTCATATCCCAGAATGTCAAAGAAGGTCGTGTTTAAATATGTATTTTTTACCTAATCCGCCATATACCCGTCACCCAGGTCCTGATACTGGGTTCACACATATTAATATATTATGCAATGTGCATTGAGCTCACTGGGGCTATAATTCATCTATGTCAATTTTTGGTTCAACTCCTATTTTGCATCCCTCACCATCTCATATATCACTGCTCACCTCAGAGCAGATGACTTCCGTGTGTCCACTATAACTCTAGTTTTTGGAAGTGGGTCTCAAATTTTGCCCCATGACGGCAATCCGAGTCCAATCTTGCAACGTTTACTCCGTACAGGCTACCATTAGTAAGCTCAGTAGGCCAAATATAATAGATTTGCGAGTGCAACTACTGGTATGCATATATCGTAGAATCTCGCCTATAAGACTCTCGATTAAGAAAGCACGCAAGCATAAGAAATGACATGGTACCAGGGCCCTGCACTTATCTAGATCCCATAAGTAAGAAACAGGGAAGGTTTTTCTAGCGCATATGGGAAGATGTAGAAGTATTGAGGGGAAATATCAATAGAGATCGGTACATCCAAGCTCGACAGAATTCCATATGAATGTTCAATAGTCAATACAACATAATCCGACCTGATCGACTAAGCAAGTCAGTGACTGCGCAACCACGACTGATTTCAGCAGTGTGGGTAAAGGTAACAGCAAATGAGGAGTGGGGGGATGCTTGAGAAAATATCCAGGAGGATTTCGGGATGATACACTAAGTACATCAACAGGTGGATCAGAGCTTTCGCTAGATCAACTTTCCTATCAATAGCGGTTTACTAATTATCCGCAATTTCCTTTGCAAAGCAATACCGTAGAAATTGGCGGGTAAGACTGCAGTCTTAAATATGGTCGGGGCGTGGGCGTTTTAGTGCGAAAAAAATATGGTCGTATTTATCTTATTAACAAATACAGTGTTATATACAGGGTTATAAGCTGATCTATGATTACCTGCTCAAAACTGACTACGGAATCAGAATCAGAGGCCTCAGAGGGGTCGGAGTCATTGGAGTCAGAGTTGGAGTGTTCAACATCAGAATCAGGGTGGTCTTCCGGCTTGAGAGGGTTGACGCTCCTGGGAACTTGATAGTTGTTCAAGCCACGAATATTGATTTGATCATCTTCAGATCCATCACTAGCAACGGTTATTCCGCATTGCGAAAGGAACGTTGAATAGTACAGTAGGTTGCAACTCCTTGTGAATCGACTCCCATGCTTCACCAACCCCTTGAGTTAAGCGGCGGAAATGAGATATCTGATGAGGAGGAAGACATGGATATGATTGGGGCACGGTATATCACGGAAGAAGCTGCTGAGGTCATGGAGGCCCAAATTCGCTTGGAAATAGCTGTTGCACGTGGGCTCAGGCTTGGAGAAGAGATTGTTGATTGGTTTTGGTCGTCTATATAGCCTAGGCCAAAAGGCCGCGTATATAAGAAAACCCCGAATATAAGAAACTAAATTTTGGAGGGCCGTACTGTTGCTATTGGTTAGGAAACGCTGTTTATAGGCAAGATTCTACGATATGGTGACAATAGAAGAAAATCAACATATGACCATGACGCAAGTGCACTATCAACGGTATCGATTGCCATTGCCACCACCCGCCCTAGAAGTCGGCTCACAGGTGTCTAGAGTTCTTCTGATTTACAAGATCCGAGGTTCAACAAATACTGCCATATCGATGACCTTCGATGTAGGATACATAGACGAACAAGCTAACTTTCCCTTCCTTAGAAAGTCCAACCCGTTTTCCACCCCCGCTGCTTGGGGTTGCTGTTCAATTGGAATTCGGCCGCTCAAAACTGGTGGTTGTGCTGGCGTATTTCGTGTTTGATATACCTCATTAGATATAATACTCTGCATTTCTTATAACAGCTTGATTCTGGAAGCCATCTCGAGTTTGAAGCTGGTTCAATAACTATAGAAGCAAAGAGATGCAAGAGAGGTAGTTATTGGGTATAAGGATACCCCATCATGCCAGTATTTTTATTTGGTAACACTGGATGTGGTCGAGTTGCCATGGATCCCTCTCATACGCCAACTCTCTTCCTGATGTCTTCCGTGTACGTGGTTATGATAACTGAATTTTTCTCGGATGATTGAGTTGGGCTGCCAGCGGGAAAAGCGTACCTGTATGACCTAGAGCTATATATATGTATGAGATATCTAGTAGATAGGCACAAAGATACATTAGGGACAAATGGTATGTAGACACTCACTCCGATTGATCAATTGATTCATGCATAACTAGATAAGTAGGGGTTTTTGTGATAGGCTCAGGTAAATTACTATTAAAAAGAGTAGAGGATGGGTGGAGTGCTGAGTGCTGGAAGCTATCGTGGTGGAGGTAACTAAATACCTATTATCTTCCTCACAATATGATCCAGGGACGAGTGGTGTCAACAGGCCAACCACTTTAGTGAACATACCTAATAGTGTAAACTAACACAGAAGGTCAAGTTTTGTCAAAACACTGAGCAAAAAGCACCAGATTTTCTGAGACTGTTAAAGTCGGAGCAAGGCTCCACTGGTTTTCGGTGCGAGTAGAATCTCCAATTGCTTTGAACTCTTTCTCCATCTGTGACATTTCTGACGTAATTTCAACAGGGTAAGCAATCTGGCACTTAGGCGCCGGCAGCGTCTCAATCATGTTCTGGATTCGAAGTGGAGGGGTCTTATGAGCCAGCAGGGCTTAGAGCCGGGCTTCTCCGTACCACGGCTCGTACCTGCTTTGGGATCGTTCGATAAACAAGAGTTCCCTCATCTTTTTCTTCGATGATTGATTGCCTTTAACCACCCCAATGGCAAATGCGATTAATGACTACTTGAAAAAACCCAATGGCAATCAGCTCCCAAGATTAACGCGCTGAACTCTACTTCTCTTGATTATTTTGCGGACCACGCAATTCGATAAATATTGTACTACTGCAGGAAAGCTGAAGGCCTGAAAGTCAATAGTGACACAATGCAGTGCTCGTTGAGCACATTATGGTATGAATGCGGTGCAGTCTCTTATCATAGTCTAGATGGACTGAATACGAGTAATGACTTTCAAAAAAAAAAAAACAGACTTATGTCCGACCCTATTACATAGTTAAGTCTAGGAGTTTGGGGAAAGGCGTATAGACTCAAAAAAGAAAAGTCTAGAAGTGGAAAGTTGGGAACCATCCTGGCGAACAGAAATGTCCGTAGGTTCCTCCCCCAAAGATTTCCTAACAGCCTGAGGAGGTTTTCCCATGCTTAGTGACGTTCATACTGAGACTACCGTAGTCTGAATGGGCCTTGGTAGTGCCAACCAACTTGTAGATGGTGTGGCGTGTTGTTTCGTGCGCAAACCTAACAAACCTAAACCTGCAAAGGGGAGGCTCCCTTCGGGGGAAAGACGTACAGACTTCAAAAAAAAAAAGTCCATGATTTGAGGAGTGGACCCTTTTACGGCCTGACGTAGGTACGTATGGCCTATCAGTTACCAGTCCCAGCGAAATAACTAGCAAGCCCTCCACATATAAGTACAACCAATGCATTATCCAACTCACCTTCCGCCTTTACCGACTGACACAAACCGAACATGAGTTACGAGAGGACCATCTACCTAAATTGCGAGGACTCCGCTACTCTTGACAACATGAATGCGGAGATAGTTTTATTGATGATGGAAGCAAATACCGTTGCCGCAAAAATGATAGACAAGAAGAAGGAGGTGGTGGGTATAGTCAAGGGACTCGAAGAGAAGATAGCGGCAGAGGAACTCCTTCAGAAAGATCTGGTGAAAGTATTGGAAAGGGAGAAGAAAGCTTTGCAAGAATGACGCCACCTGATGGTCAGTGGCAAAGTAGCCAAGTCCTATCCCAGATTCTGGGTGCAGTAATTTCAACCACACTATATAGCATCATAATATGGAGAGCACAAAATGTTGGCACCTTCTCTTTGTGCCGTGCTCTCGCATTTATTGTATGCAGAGAGTCAGCGACAATTATCATTTAAACAAAGGCGGAACCTTTGTTTTCAAACCAAAATCATATTTAGAATAGATCCTCCCAAGCTATTGACTGGTTTGTTAACCACCAACCCATTGTCTCAACCAAGCCCTACATTTCTTTGTTACCTGGTACCACCCCATCGTCTCTGGAGCCTAACATTCTGAACTCCACACACTGTGGGATCAAGTTGTGCAGCACATCTTTCTTTCACCTGATAATCCCAGAAGAGTTGGAAGCAGGACCAATCCACAGTTCATTTTCCCCTCAACACATGAAATTTCTTACTCTAGTAGAAAGAATAGCCCTCAAGTCCCTTTCACCG
>Ga0307514_10004468_pt1 | contig 12856 bp, 15 predicted proteins | sample 16_EM_MG_FD_203088 | JGI IMG/M metagenome (GOLD analysis project Ga0307514, IMG submission 203088) | Populus trichocarpa ectomycorrhiza microbial communities from riparian zone in the Pacific Northwest, United States - 16_EM | ecosystem: Host-associated > Plants > Roots > Unclassified | place...
AGGGGGAAGAAACAGATGGTGCCGTCTCACCTTGAGCAACAACTTTTCCATTTTCTCGAGTCGACCTTCCAGGTTCCTGACGTAGCTTCAGGAACCACGAATATATTAGTGCGCTCTCGACCAAGGACACAAAAGATGGCATACTCTTCAGCAGTCGTTCGTTTCTGGGCGTGGTGTGTCAGGCCATCGGATAAAAGATGAGCAACAAAGGTCACACCTTCCGTGGCTCGAGATAAGTGCACTCGAAATGACGCGCAATGCAACTGGAACAACGATTTCCAGGAGTTTCGTCCCCATCACCTAGTAGTACATTGGTGAGTGTAGGTTGTGACATGTCTACCCTGAGCACTCACATCGGACTGGAGGGGGGAATGGTCGTTGGTCAACTCAGGTCGGGGACTGAGGGCGCTGCATACCTTTTCTCCTTCTACACGCATCACAGGGACGCTTTGCCTTCTTTGACGCCAGGAAGACACGAGGATCGGAATCCCCCACGGCCTCGGAGAGAGAAATCATCAGGATTCTGTTGGACGGACAAACGGTCAGCCAGCCTTTTGTAAACGACAGGCGGGTGAGTTGCTGCGAGGGGGGATCAATGGGGTGACCCAATGTGGGTCACTCCGCCGGTACGTGGGAAACGGGGATTCATTCGGTCGGGGAACATGGCAGGTGAGCGCTGCGGTATTGACACGATCGGGCCCCGGAGAAGACAATCTCACAAATCATCTTCACGAACGAGGACTTGAATATTACCTCGGTCTTGTGCGGAGGGGAAACCTTGGTGGCAGAACCTGCAATCGATCACAAGCTGGTCTCTGCATTGTCTGTATGTACGTGCATCGACCAGGGTTTACTATTCATCGGAAATCACGGCCCCCCCCCAGTCAAAGCTGTGCTCAGGCTGCGGAATCGTGATCGAAGTGAGACTGGACCCGAGTGCATCAGCAATTCCGGTGAGGACTTGTAACCCGTTTTAAATGCAATACACTGCTCGCTGTCCATTTCTTAGCCGGCGCCCAAGACTGGGGATTATAAGACGTTGTATCGCAATACATAACTCTACCACACGGTGTCATAAGAGTCCCTTCAGCAAATCGTGGAGAGAGAGATAAGGGCAACCGCCATTCATTTGGGACTGGAATTCAAAATCGAAAGAGGGGTACGGCCCGCAAAGTACACGAGCTCGGGCCCCGGCTGAGGAGTGGTACACTGTGCAGTCCTGCACGAATTCAAAGCAGATCCCAAGCTGAGCAAACGAGACTCGACTCTGAGTGCAGTGACTGTCCGACGGAAGAAGACCCGTTGCTTCCCAAAATGGAAGTAGCCAATCAGCAAATCGCTCACCTCGGCACAAGCGCCGCAACGGTTTTAACTGGACCGTTTCCTCATTTCACTTCCATATCTCACCCATATACCTCCTCATCTCTGCGACATATGTAGTGTCAATGGTCTGTCTTTCCACAGCTCTCTCATCCCTCTTGTTGACTTTTTTTCCCTAATAGGTCCACATCAACGAGAAGAAGTTTGCATGGTATCCATCTCTCCTCCACACACACGAACATACACACCACTGACAAAGGCACCCTCATAAGCGAATCTTGCATCAAAGGACACCGAACTTCCTCTTGCAACCACACCGAACGGCCACTGTTCGAGGTCAAGCGCAAAGGCCGTCCAGTCTCCCAATGCGAGAGGTGCCGCGAGCTAAGGAAGACAAGAAGGGTCCATTCAAAGTGTTTGTGTAGCGAAATCAGGACAGAAGATCGCAACAAGCAAGAGTCTGCCCCGGGTTCCGCCTCTGGCCCCAAACGTGAGTTTTCCACCTTCCCCCCCCCCCCCATCTGAGCGCTTGTGATGACCCGCCCACAGTTCGACGATTCGTCCCGATCGCACCAGCATTACCGAATGGAATCAAGGACGTTCCTGTTGTTTCCAAGGACGACCACACCTCTGATCCCCGGTACCAAGGTTAGCGCTAGAGTTCTCCTTCACCCCCGCCCGTGCAAAGCCAGACTCAAACTTCTTTTCCAGTCGATCGTCTGTTGAATCCCTGCCAGTGCAAAAGCATCTGGGAATGTCAATGTAAACAGCCACCCGACTCCTCAGACCAAACAAGGCTCGAAACTCTCGTCCAAGTCGCCAATTCCGTCAGCTCCAACCCAATTCCTCCTGCTCCAGTGGTTCAAAGAAGTTGTTGTAAACGCAAAACCCCACCTTTGGGCGATACCGGCCATGTGAGGGGCCCCGATCTCCCTCCTTTACTCTTGGATCCCGACCGGACGGTCCCCCCGCTTCACGATGCCCCACGCTTCACGACCCCAACTTCCATCCCCTCCATCAAATCCGTCGTCTTGTTGGCAGGTACCGGCTGCTCTTGCGGTTTCGAATGCACTTGCCCAGGTTGTATCGAACACCGCGTGCCTCCTTCGTCTACGCAAACACAAGGTGTTTCCAACCTCAAAGATTGCTCCCAAGGTTGCCTTCACTGCGTTGACCGTCTCGGAGGCGTCGCTCTACCCGAACCCGATTCAGCCTCACACCAATCGCCTTTTGGGAGCATCATCGATACCTTCCTCAGTCGCGCCACCCGTTTACCCCCACCTCCGAAGAACCGCCCTGGGGATATTGATCCAACCAACATCACAGTTTTTCCTCCTAGTCTCTTCTCTGCCGATTTCGCTCGAACGACCGATGGCAACGGCGGACAACAGGGGAAAGCTCGCTTGGCCTGGGGTTTGGTGGACGTCCCTAAATTAGAGTGTTGTGGAGGTGCGTGTGGCTGCCCGGACGGAAGGTGTATATGTGGAAATTCTTGTGCCGGATGCTGTGTGGAAGGAGATGCTTCTCCCGATATCCCCGGCTCTGGCACGCTAGCCGAGCCGATGAGGTTGTACTAATAGTCTACGCCAGTTCATGTCTTTCATTCCTGGATTCCTTGGGCGACAGTTTTTTTTTTACCCCCAGCCTTGTATATATACATCTTGTGGATGCGATATATTATCTACGTTTCCGTGGTTTATCTGTCCGAGCGCCGGAAATGAGTGCTTTCATGAGAACCGTCTTGTTCCTGTTTTTGTTCTTCACGTTGGCATTCGTGTAAAAGTTTGCAGCTTTGCGCTGAGAGGGCAAAACGTCAGCCTTTTTCTGAATCGTTTTAGTGAGGTAAACTCACTTTGTTTGTCTTCATACGGGCATCCTTTCGGACTGGCTCCTCGGCATGGACCTCATCAACGTCTGGCACGGGGAATCAATCGCACACTTCCAACGAGAAGAAAAGTTGGAGCCCACCTTCTTCGTCTTCAGACCCATAGTCATCTGACTCTCTCGGTGGCGGGGCATCTTCAGGGAAGACATCGTTCCATCCAAGCTCTTCTTCTTCTTCCTCGCTCTCATCTTCCTCTCCGTCCACGTCTCCTTCACCCTCTTCCCCCTCAATGCCTTCACCACCCTCTTCCTCAATGGGTCTGACATCATCACCAATAAACGTGTTCTTCTGGATAATCGAACCCAGATTCTGCCGGACTCCGATTGCATGCAGACGTTCCTCCTGTTCATCGGCCAACTGGTTCTTCCTCTTTCCCTTTGCTTCCTCCCTCTTCCTCTTTGTCTCCTCCGCAATGTTCAACTCCTCCGGACGCTCAGGTGGGGGAACAAAATATGGTATCTTCCCTCTCACCCAATCGCTAAGCAAGATCTTCGCCACTCCGTCCAAATCCGGCTCACCGCCTTTCAGTAACCTTCCTTTCATTCTGGCCAACTTGTCCAGGACCTCGTCCGCATCCAAACGTTCCCCTGATTCGGGGACTTGCAGGTTGTACGTTCGACCCAGGTAAATCGGTTTCACCCGAGATATTAGGGTGGGGACGTGTTCGGACGGAGTTGCCAGGGCTTCGACCCTGACCACTCCCTTGAGAACCTTAGCGGTCTGAGTGTCCTGTGCGGAGGCGGGGACGATTCCCGGACAGTCGATCAAGTAGATCTTACGGGTGAGCGTGATGTATTGCCAGACCTTGAAAACGGGCTGATCAGGACTTCGTCTCATCGTTGAGGAAAAATATGAACAAACCTTGGTTTCTCCGGGTATGGGAGCCACCCTACACACCTTTCCACTCTTGATCGTGTTGATGACGCTACTCTTCCCGACGTTGGGGTATCCCATAAATCCGACAGATATTTGTTTCTTGTCAGAATGCAACTGGGAAAACTGTCGTAAGAGTTGGATCAACGTGCCCTTGCCAAAGCTGTGGTTCGGTGAAGCGTGGAAAGCAATAGTGGGGTATCGAGGTGTAAGGTGTTGGATGTAACGGGCCTGAGAACGGATTGAGTGACGAAGGAATCGGACGAGGGGAGGGGGGGGATAACTCACGGTGACCCAGTTTGGAACGAGGTCACACTTGTTGATGACCAGCACGACCTGCTTATGAGCTTTCTCCTTTTTGATGTACTCCAACACAGATTCGCACATCGTTCCGATTGGATCTCGAGCATCGAGTATGTGGAGGATAACATCCGAAGAGTCGATGACTTTGTAAAGTTCGCCATAGATACGTCGTGATGTTCCTTTCGCGTAAATCGGCTCGACGAGGTCGGCGTGAGTTTGTTCTTCTGCAGGGGCGACGACTTGCAGGGTTCTAGCATCAGATTGTGTCACCAATCTGTGTAATGTACTCACCAGGATTGGAGGTTTCGCCCTCTGCTTCTTGTGAAGCAGCTCCGACCCTACTCAACTCTTCGAAATCCCCAACGTCCAGCCGAGGGCGCTTACGCTGGGCTTTAGGGCCAAACGTATCTTTAAATGGTTCCGTCTCCACGATGTGAGTTCGCTGACCGTGCCAGCTTCAGTCTTCGATAACCCCCAAGAACGAAGACAACCCCCACGCACTTTCCGTAGGTTTGAGTTTGAAGCATCGTCGAGCAAAGCCATTGGAAGTTTGTTGCGCCGAAGGAGGACCGAGTAGGGGTCATCTTTTTTCTTTGAAAGGCTCGTTCGGAAATGATCCAAAGCGGTTTGAGTGATGACCCTGGTGTTACCTATCCGTCAATCAGTCGCATCGTCAACGGGATACAGCCCAAGCTACACAACGTACCAAACCACCTTCTATCAGGCTGGACTCTCCCAGGCGTCGTCTCATCCTCTCCCTTCTGAAAGGCGGCAGCTTGCACTATCTTGCCCTTGCGGTCATAGACGGGCTTGCCGCCCTTCATCATCTTCAGCCTGCTCGCAGTTTTGGCATTATGATAAAAGTTCTCGCCCTTGACCTTTTTCGACGCGGTGTCGGCTAGCTTGGCCTTCTTGGACGAGGTAGGCTTTGAGGAGACCATGATGGCGATCGACCTTGAACATTCGTGGAATTTTTTTTGAGTTGGTGGAATGATCGGGCCGCGGCAGTTTCCTCCAGCATGAATCTATCTTGCTTACGAGAAAAGGGTTACTCGAGCCAGGAAGAGTTCCGGGAATTCGCTCTTCTCGTGTGCTACACACCTAGTTTTAACGTTGGTGACATGCACAGAGCTTCCTCGTAAACTCAATGCAAGCGGACCATCGGTCATCCGTATTGGCGGTTGTAGTTTGACCAGCTTCGATTCACTCCAACTCACCCATCGATGCGCCCAACTTGGAGACATTTGCGGACTGCCAGTCGCTCGTGCATCATGACCGCATCATCCTTTGTCATCCCGGATTCAATATGTGTAAGCGAAACGAAGCTGATCGTCGGCTCGACTGGCCCGAGTCAGAACACCCAAATTCAAGATGTCCAAAGCGGACGTGGCAGTCGTCGAAGAGCCTGTACAACCCCTATCTCGACGGAGCTCAATATTGGGGGAGCAGCTGCAAGTCGCAGATCCGGAGCAAGTCTCCCTCAGGGATGAAGGGAATCGGAATCCAGAATTTAAGCTGCCCAAAACGAGTTCTCTGGTCGTGGTCATCATGACAAACGTACTCCTCCAGGTGATTTTGCGTGTTCTCCCAACTCAGCGAACTTTTTGTTGAGCTTCTACGAAACACTCAGATATCTTTTTTCATCATCGTTCCGTCGACGAGCGTGTACGCGGGCCGGTTGGGAGGCGGCGAGACGTTCTCTGGACTCGTCATCGGTATCCCGACCGCCATCTCAGCCTTAACCCTCGTGCCCCTCTTGAGGTACGATAAAGGTACGGGTTGTCCAGATGTGCCCGCTCGCCGCCTTCTCGCATATGAGCCTGATCGGAGATTATATAGGAGCTTACAATATCCCAATCCACCTCTGTTGTTTCGCAGCCATCCTGGGAAATCTTTGTCACGCCCTCGCTCACAAGGCAAACTTTCTCTACCTGATCCTCATCGGGCGAATGATCATGGGCGTCTCGTTTACCTTCTTCATGTACGCGAAGAAGTACTGTTCTGATCCACGCATCGTTGGGATCCGTCAACGAACAACTCTCGCGGCATACCTCGTTGTAGGACAAGGCATCGGTCTCTCTCTTGGCCCCTTCCTCGGCGGAGCGCTTTATAAGATCGGCTTTGGGCCAAACGGAGACCGGCTTGTTTTCAACGGGTTCACAAGTCCCGGATGGCTCATGGCCGCTGCCTGGCTTTTCTTTTGGGGTGTTGTCACAATCTTCTTTGAAGATGTGCAAGAAACGACAAGATCATCCCACGCCAGCGGAATCCAACTTCAGTCGCCTCCTCAACCTATACCATCCTCTCCGGATATCGATGAAAGGGAGGAGTTCGTTCTTGGACCGAGTCAGTGGGGCGTGGTGGTTACAATGTGTTGGTTCGCCATGATCTGCTTCTTCATTCTTGGTTCGTGGGAGGCCAACATACCCGTCTTCGCGGCCTCGTCCGAGTCGTCACTTGGATACTCTCCATTCAAGTCCGGAAACCTCATCGCAATCGGTGGAGCAGTTACCTTCCCTCTCCTCCTCGCGAATGTCTTCGTAGGGAGAAGGGTTCAGGACAGGACAATCCTAGCGGTGGGTTCGTTAATTGGCACAGTAGGTTTAATCATGTTCGAAGCGCTGCTGGTCAAATCCTCAAAAAGCATCACATTCGCGACCCTTTTGGTGTCATGGACGTTTGTCGCGCTTGGATTTAACCTTTCCACGACGTGCACCTTGAGCTTGTTGAGTAAGAAACTTCCTGGTGAATGGAACGCTAGGGTCAGCACGGCTATTCAGTGCAGCAACTACATGGTTCGTGCGGCGTGACAACACCCTACCCCAATTCTTTGGCTGACGGTTCGTTACCCAGGGCCGTGTAAGTGGTGCTATTTGGGGAGGATCAGGCGTGGTGGTTGGAATGAGGAATTATGTTGGGTTACAAATTGCTTTCGTGGGAATCGGGAGCGTCTTGTTCTCCACTCTCTGGAGGGACCTCAAAGCAAAGACCGGATAATCACTCGTAATCTACTTCGTAGACCAGGCTGGACCCTGCCCTGGAAGGCACGATACGTAAACCTGGGCCCGGTTACACTATCGTGCACTCTCAACACAATCCCTAAAGGGTGAGAGTGACTCGTTCTCGAGTCATCTGTAATCCAAGTCCGATCTGAATCAAACCCGAGGTGGCTTGGTCGGCGCACTGTCAAACCCCCTGCCAGACTCCAGTACGATACCTGACTCATAAAATGGTCCACGATATCGCAAAAATTGGTTTCGGAGAGGGTACGAATGAGCTCTATGACAGGTGAGCGCGTTTTTTGCGCATGAATGGCGGGCAATCTGCGCTCACTGGCAGAATCGAACGATAGCGCCCGACCTTCCTATCAACCACCAGCTCTGAAGCACATTCGAGACTCGATCGTACTTCCGCAACCATTTAACATCGTAGAGTATGTCTCCTGGCAATCTCGACTCGCACGGGATTGGTTAATCGAACCGCTGGGATCGCTACAGGATCGGAGCCGGAACAGGAATATTCACCAGGGCTCTCCTCGCTCACCCTGACTGGTCTGAGAGGACCACAGTCAGATCTTTGAAAGCGTATGACCCTAGTTCCGGGATGCGGGCCGCGTTCGCGGAGAAGACCAAAGACGATCGTGTGACGGTCGCGGAAGGAACGTTTGAAAGCGTTGGCGTTGAGGATGGCTGGGCGGATCTCGTTGTGATAGCTCAGGTGAGGCCGTTCAGACCATCCTCTTAAAGACCGAGAATCGAACACTTGGGACAGGCATTTCATTGGTGCCCGGACTATGAGAAAGCTGCACAAGAATTTGCCAGAATCCTCAAACCTCAGGCCACGCTAGCCTTCATCTGGAACCTAGAGGACCGGTGGGTGGCATACATCCAGAGCAATTGGTCTTAAGTAGTTCATCCATCGATCCAAGTTATGGTGCGACTTGGGTCGCGAAGACGAGAGACACCATCGAAGCTAAAGAAGCGGGGAGCCCCCAATTCCGCCTAGGTGCGTCGACCTCACACTCTCCGCGGGTTTTCTGTGACAACTTATCCTCAGGACTTTGGCGTCAATTCTTTGGCGTCCCTTCATACAAGAAATCCTTCGGGACCGCAGAAGAAACCAAGTGGAATTACGCCCTACCCGTGACGACCGGAGGTGTCGTCTCTCGTTTACTGAGCAAGAGTTACATCGCCGTCCTTCCTGAGCACGAACGGAAGAGGGTGGTAGATAGCCTCAGAAATATCCTCGAGACTGAGCGGAAAACTTGGATAAACGAAGAAGAGGGCGTTTTTGAGTATCCATACGAGACTACGGTCGTGACCGTTCGCAGAAAGTGATAGGGTGACTACAGTTAGGCCAAGGAATTTGTTACTTATACGGTATACCTGTAACGGTAGATGTGAGTCAATGCTAAGAGATGTTTTATGGGATGGTGCACCGTTTTGAAGCTGGAAAAAGATATTTTCAATCCACAAATTAATGGGATGGACGGTTCTCAAACTCACCCTCTGGAATTCATCATACGCGGTACTCCTCACGTTCTCATGAGCGTTCTTCACGACACCCATCATCCAATCTGCAGCGCTCCTCTCACTCAATCCCAAAGCGAATCTATCTCTCAATCGTTTGATCGTGCCCTCTCCTTTGAATGAGGGAAGTCCGGTGTCGAGCATTAGCCGGATAGTGTTAATAAGTTGGTCGGCGTGAGGTCGCAAAGCAAGGAACGCTTTCACAGTCAGGTGCTGGAACATGGTATAACCCTGTGTATATCGACCACCCATCAGAGCTACCATCTCGTGGGTAAGTTTGAAGGAGCTTGGCTCGAATTTTACGCCCTAGTTGTTGTCAGTCAGGTCAGTCAAGAAATGTCATGAGTGCAACTCACTCCAGGCCGTAGCTATCGCGAATCGATCGGAAAATCAGCAAAGAAACAGGACTTTGGACAAATGCACTCATCTATGTCAAACAAGAATCCGAAATCTGCGATGCGAGTTAGCACGTACGGAATAATTCTCTGCAGTACATCTCGCATACCGATGTGAACTATGTGGCCCTCTCCGTCAATCATGATATTCCCATTGTGCCTGTCCTTGATCTGGAGGATGTAGCAAGCGACAGAATACGCGGCCATCGACTGAATGAAGTTCAACCTGGCTTGCTGGAAGGCAATCGTGTGCTCTCCACCATATTTGCCGACGAAGAAATCGAGCAAGTCGTTAACTTTGGCCCGCCCCATCTCATCTCTCGACGTTGAATTTGGGACGACATCAATAACACCGCACTATGGGATAAAAACTCAGCACACCATCAAATTAGAAGGGCAAGACCTGAAAAATCCATACCCCGGGAGCTGTCGCGGTGACTCGGTAAGGGAAAAGGTACAACGGTAACCCAACGCTTTGGAAGATGTTCTTGAACATCGCAATGACTTGGAGCGCGAGCACGTCTTGTCTACAGTCGTCTCCAACTTTGAAAATGGCCTGCTGCCAGACATCGTACTCGGAGTGTATTTCATTTCCCTGCCCATCGACAACTGCGTCCGGATCGACGTCGATGATCGTCCTGGTCTTGCGGACTTTGAACGTGGCCATGAACGGTGCCTGAGCGGCATCGTTTGTTCAAGACCTGAACGTGAATAATGTGGCAGGGAGATGAATCACCTTGGCATGACTCTGCAACGGACGCCCAGACCTCCTGTCGAGATCGATAACTTGACCATCTGGATTACTTGGAAGGTAAACTCCAACGTGAACCTCAATCTTTGCCATCTCCTCGTCGATCTTCGCCTATGAAATCGAGTCAGTCATAGGTTCTCAGCTGCATGCTTTTCTGAATCACCTTCTTTTCTGACTTTTCCCTCTTGATGTAAGGCTTCAGCTTACCGGAGATGGAAGTCACTTCATGGAAAAAACCAAACTCTCGACTGTAGAAGTCTTTGGCCTCTCCTGACAACGAAGCGACCACCCGATTGGTCATCTCGTCGAGTTGCGGTTTCATTGGATCCTCCTTCAAAACGACATCTCCATCACAACAGGTGAGAGCGGGAAAAGGAGAACCACATACAACTTCAGCCATGTCATCTTTGTAACAGTTTGCTTTCATGTTCCAAATGATCTGGTGACAAAACAGCTGCGATAGTTTGGCAGTTTCAAAGATGAAATTGGAAACATATCCTGTGGAGAGGAGTTTCCTCTTAGAAAAGACAACGGAGGGGGTAAACACGACAAACGCACCAAGGTCATCATATCGTAGAGCTTGGACTACTTGAGGGACGAAGAAGAACGTAAGGTCTACAGGATGTTGTTCCAATGCACGATGAGCATATTGCAGGATGAGCGGGTCATTGCGGTATCGACGTTCGAAGAACGAGATGGCAGTGATCGGTGCGACCAAGGACCACAGCAAGAGATGCTAATCGAACGTGAGCTAAGAGATCTCGTAGATCGCAAAGCTAGATTTTACCCTCAGATCACGCCGAACAGCAGGGTCAAGCCCATCCCCAACCAAGAAATTCAATGCGCCTGGAACGTCAACGCACGCAAGCGGGTTAGACCGTACAAGGCGAGTGATCTCTGTCCCCAACGCGGGCACTGAGAATCGCTCCGTCAAGAAGATGGCGATTCCAGGATTCAGCTGCCAAGTTTGTCTCGCGAATGTCGTCCATGTCGTCTGTCAAGGGACATCAACCATCACACCCGGACGGTGATACTCAATCTACTCACGTCGGTCATCGTCTTTTCAACTGCCACGATGCTATCGGCCCCACGCTTTGGATCGTTCGTTGGGTTATTCCACACATTCAAACGGAGAATCTCGTTCTCAACCAGCAGGCGAAGTACCTGAGCCATGCTCTGGGCTCCACGCTCTATATGTTCGGTGAGTGCCATAAAGTAAGAGACGAGTGACGACGTACGAGGTGCGGGACTTGGTGATAGGCTGGACAAAGATGGGTTGTCCCGTCCGATATCGTTATTTAAACAGGACAAGAACTCTGACAAGAGTTTCACGTCGGTATGGATCTGGATCTTATTCGCTCCGTAAGACCACCTGTATACACTTCAACTCATCAAACTTCGGCACAAGGTCCTAGAGAACTCACAGAGGTCGCACCGAGAACCAAGCGAACGCGGCAGAGTACAAAGGGTCCCGCAAGGCGTTCTCGCAGTAAGCATCCAAGTTCGAACAGCGAAGTGTCTCAAAGCCGAATAATAAGAACGAAAAGCGAGCTTCTCGAGCAAGCGGGTGTGTACTACAAACGAAGGGATGAATACACAGATAACCCGAGAATGGAGGAAAAGGAGAACCTCATATATCGATGGGCCCGTGCAGATATAAGGATCAACCGTTGTATGAGGAGCATCAGCCCCGGTCGTCGATACCTTGCGGCTTGGAACCGGCTATATAGCATCTGCAGAATCAGAACGTGAGGAGCTAACAGCCGCTTCGCGTTGGCCATGCCACGATCAATCTCTTCCTTGTCTGTCGGACTGTACTGGATTGGGTGATAGAACGGGTCGTCGTAGCTGTCCACAAAGTGGTTTCGTCAGTGTCTCGGAGGAAGGGGGTGCAAGTCGGGGTACTTTTGTGAAGTGGAAAACATGCCCCTCTCAAACCTGACAGTTGCCAACCAAGCCGAGTTTATCTCCATCATGACCCCAATCTCATGTTCCGGCTTCTCAGAAATGACCCACATCCAAACATCAATCCCCGCGGCAATTGAAGCTGGCGTGAAAACCTCGAACGGTAAGACGACGAGGTGTTTCATCAGTTCATAGTCACACTATACCTGACTCAGAGCGATCGCTGCTCATGAGAAGAAAGGGCACCGACCTTCGGAGCGGATATCAACGTAGCCGCGCATCTGAAGAGAAGGTGTTTGAGGTCACGAAGTGTCAAATGGCTTTCCTTGGCCCGAAGCCCGGCCAACGTTTCCGCCATCCGTTTTTTGAGCGCTGCCAACTCCGCGATCGGGGACGTATGTGCTTGTGGCTTCTCCAGTTCGTTTTGACCTGCAGTCTATTGTTGAGCAACGAGGAGGCTCTCTTAGCAAGAAGTTCACCTGTGCGACGGGACAATCGTAGCCCAGCAATCTCTCCGCTGAAGTAGGATTTTGACGCAATCTGCGAAGCGAGCGCCATGGTACGATCCGGTTTCCAAACAGAAATCGCCGATAAAGAACCTTTCGAAAAGCGTGAGCTCACTGCATACAGATGCATGCGAAATGAGGGATCCTACTGAGGTTGCGTTCACTCGCGCTGATCTCCCTTGCAAACCGTGCGGCCAAAGACATCCCAAGTTCTGTTTCCTCGCTCGAAGAAGCCACCTGGGTGACTGCAAGATATTTCTGTGATGAAAATCAACAAAAAGCCAAGGCCGCCTGCCGCATTTCATCTTTACCTGAAGCGTGGCTTGGAGTTCTGTAGGTGCGCGGGTTAACGCGGCATCGAACCAAGTCGCCGAGTGCCTTTGCAGTAA
>Ga0307514_10004473_pt1 | contig 12850 bp, 10 predicted proteins | sample 16_EM_MG_FD_203088 | JGI IMG/M metagenome (GOLD analysis project Ga0307514, IMG submission 203088) | Populus trichocarpa ectomycorrhiza microbial communities from riparian zone in the Pacific Northwest, United States - 16_EM | ecosystem: Host-associated > Plants > Roots > Unclassified | place...
ACCCACCCACATGCAAGCCTTTCGAAGTTCGAAGTAGGTAGGTAGGTAGAGTAGGTATTTACAACTATGTACTGTACTGAGTACTACGGTAATTTAACAAAACCCTCCCTCTCGCATATCAACCATCTTTCCCCCCCCACTAGGTTACCTACCTACACGCATATGTATGTATGTATGTACAGTACTTACTGCCACAATTCCGCGTATTCTTACAGTATCGTACAGTACCAGTACAGTAAGTACTAGTAAGTACCACCTACCCTACCTATCCCATGTTTTGCTTCCATGTCTGTCTGTCTGTCTGTCTGTATGTCTGTATGTCTGTATGTTGCAAACTTGGCTGTAGGTATGTAGGTATGTATCTATCCATCTATCTGTAGGTATGTATCTATCAATCTATCTGTAAGTACGGAATTGCATGTACTCGTGGAGTAAGTATGGAGTAGGTAGGTAGGTAGGTAGGTAGGTAGGTAGGTAGCTTCAGTATATTATAGGAAGAAAGGAGACTAGTATGGGTAGTGAGTGAGTGACAAGATGCCAGTTATCAATCAAGAAACAAAAGACTTTTCTTTTCAGCAAGCTCGATTATAGTTCTGCTGCTGCTGGTCCTTCTACCTTGGACCTGATTCTTGCTACATGTCCCATGTTTATCGTCAACGTCGTGGGTGTCGATCATATCATGAGTATTTTTCTAATATATACATCATACCTACTTTATGACCGCACCACTGAAAGACACTTCATTCGTATGTGTCTGCCATCGAAGTTACAGTTCTCAGCTTCTCTGACGCTTTCCTCCGCTCCAATTTTTCATTGTCAAAAAACCACCTCCGATCCTGCTTCTCTTTTCTCGCTAGGAACCTGTCCAAGTCACGGGCCCTATATGGATGCCATACATTGGGATAGTTCTGCGAAGCCCACATGTCGATCTCTTTTCGGCGATCGCGGGGGGTGCAGTTGTATAGTGTTGATAACCTGCGCAAAAGAAGGGGAGAAAATTAACTACATCCTATTCCCAGTATGCTAGGGCAAGATCATACTTACACCTTCAGGTCCGGCGTCCCCCCTCCCTCCGCCTCCATGTTCTTCACAATATCCCAGGCTTCACTATACAACCCATGCCTCGCATGTGCCTCCACATAACTTGCCCAATTACTCGAATTCGGTTCGATTTTGAACAATTTCAACGTCCCCCAAATCTGCTTCGCCTCACCGAGCCAACCTGGCCTGCGCCCACACATATCAATAACAATACTGATACTGAAATAATCTGGTCCCGCGCTCGAATTCTTTATAACCCCCCAGAATTTCATTGCTCTCTCATATAGCTCACAATGCGAATATGCATTCATGAGAGCGTTTAGGATACATGTTGGATACGGGACTGGGATTGCTGGGGAGAGTTTACAGAGATCATGAACTAATTCGAGGTTTTCGATATCCCGGGTTTTGGCGAGTCCGTTGAAGGCGGTCATGAACATTTGTAAGGGGATTGGTGGAGGTGCATGGGTCAGGATGGTGACTGCCATGTCACTTCGATTGAGGGAGAAGAATGTTTCCATTAGACTCATTCTGACTGCGGGAGAGACCTGTATGGAAGGGAGGTGTGTGTGTAGGAGGAGATACGTGTCCCAGGCAGATAAGAGAGATGTCCGGGGAGATCTGATATGTGTGAGGAGGAGAACTGTTATTCGATGAAGGGTTGATTCAGAGAGGGTATATATCGTGCTGTCTAGTAAGGGGGGTAGTGAGGAGAGAGTATTTGTTGAGAGATGATATACAATTATTGACGACAGGGTGTTCGCGTCGAGGGCCAAATGGCGATCGTACAGGTCGCTGAGAAGGTAATTGATCTTCGATATATCTGTTGGGGTTTGTTTTGGCGGTTTAAACAGGGGAGGGTCACGGGCACGGCCCCAGCTCAACCTCAAATGTCCCTTACAAGCCGTTTGGTTTCGGCTGCCCTCTCCAATTTGCTTGTTTCTTACGTCCTCGGCCGGGTCGTAGAGCCCTGTCCCAATACTAGCCAATCCGCGGATCAGGTTTCTCAACTCGATTGCATTGTCACCTTCGGGGATAGGGTGGGCTTTCAACTCCTCGTAACACTGCCATGCTCCGTCCCAATCTTCTTTCTGCACAAGAATTTGAGTTTTCAGGCTCAGTAGTTTCCAATCGAGCTTGATGTTCCACCTCTCTGCGAGATTTAAGACATCTTCAGTGTACGGTTTGCCCCGAGAAAGAAGACTTTCAACAACTTCGCCCAGGACCACCGCATCTGGCAGTGGTACCCATTTCTTCCCATCCACCTTGTGTAATTTCTCCATCTTTTCAAAGACAAACTCAACACTCTTCACACCAGGCTGCACTTCCACCCCAGTACCCACGCCAATTGTACTCGCCCAACTCGAAATCGTAGCCCACCACTTCTGCATACCCACAATATCAACAGGAGACCCTGGCTGGGGAGGATGCAGTTCAAAGACAGTGATCATACTCCACAATAAATCAACAGCCATTCGAGATTTACCTCGCCGAGAGTAAAACTGCAATAGTAGTTCATAAGTTTCAAGCATTGGCTCTGGGGATCCAGGCTCAAAACGTAACCGATGCCACCACATTCTTGCTGCATCAAGCCCACCACGCACAGTGCAGTGAACTGCAATTCGCTGATGCCACATACGAGCATCAGGTTTAACACTATAGAGATTAAGGATTTTGTCCCATGCCCGGTCGAATCCCTCCTCATCACCCCTAAGTGTGTACCCGCGGAGGGCCTCCTCCCACACCTCCACTGTCACTGCATGTTCACCGTACTTTCCCCATGCCGTGGAGCATACAGCCAGAGCCTCATCACTGCTGATGGATACGTCGACATTTTCGTTGTTTAATATCTGGGACATATGTAAGTAGTCGCTCGGTAATGGCTCATACCCAGGGCGAGATATAATGTTATGGAATAATGACTTTGCAAGGTCTGATTCATACGCAGACGGGGTATCTGTCAAAGTCATAACTTGTAGCGCGGAGCGCAAGGAAGATATATCAGTATCTTCCCTTGCCATAAGATCCGCAAACAGGAGGCGGTAGAGATATTTCGTTGAACTGTTCGAGGGATAGGACATTTGCAAGACCTGTAGGGTATCCCGTATAGTCTGAAGGTTGAATGGTGAAGCTTGAGCATTTTTTCTTATTGGAGACGTAGATGTACTAGAACTAGGAATAGTAGAAGCTTCTTTTTCAGCTTCTTCTTTCAGCTTCAGCTCACACAAATACTCATACGTCCTCATCAACACGTATGCATGCTCTTCCAGCAACTCTCTCCCAGGTTTCAACCATGTCATGCCATCTTTGGTCTCTATATAGTTGCCTAGAAGCACATGATACTCCGCCATTAGAATCTCTGGAGTAGGGCAACTCCCAGTATGATCGTCGAGGTACACAACCAGCTGGGCCATAGGATCAAAGCCAGGGATTGACCTTGGAATCCTTGTTAACCGTGATGTGTATAAAAAAGGGCGGGCGAGACTGCTGGTATCGATACCGATATGGGAGGTAGGCTCATCTTGCACAGCATTCTCACTTGGGTGTTTCACAAACCGGCTGGGGCGATAAAAGAGATTGTTGTACTTTTGTTGTGTTGAAGAATGACGTACGCTTCCTTTTGGTGAAGAAAATACTGGGGCGAGGTATGCTGGAACAAACGAACCTGGCGGCAGTGAGGGGAAGGCTGAAGCTTTGATATGAAGACATCGCGAATGGTTCCGCTTATTTCCACTTCCCTCATGGCTAGATCCAACCCCTATTCCAGACTCCTGTAGTATCAGTGCTCTGTGCTGGAGCAGCCGTAGTCGCTGTACCGTAAAAGACCGCATCCCATTTATGTATTAAAGGTCGTATTTCCCAACCTCCATTACTGAGTCGTGGGGAGGCTTAGTTGAACGATCACCAGCAGTAAGGATGTCGACTGAATTGACCTCTGAAACACCAGCATTAGTATTAAGTTAGCAAATTCCATGAGTGGTGGATAACTATAAGATATACACAAACGCTGTGAGTGCTGGGCAGTTGACTATGTCTGGGAATACCTATCAGCTGCCGTAGAGCCGCTTACGAACTTTTGCAGTGGAACACGACTACACCTTTTCAAGCAAGCGAAGAATGTTACCCTGAGTTGAGAAGGTAACTTTGTTATTCACGACTGTATGTTGCGTGCTCTTTTTTTTTTTTTTTTTTTTTGCTGAAGATAGAGTAACAAGTAGCTACGTGGAATCTATATACGCACGTTTAGATTGAAGCACCCCCTACCCTACCCTAAAGGAACGAAATGCCAAATGTCATGCCCGTTGTGCGCAATTAGAAATCCATTCATACCATCTGATGCGATCCTATACTTTCTCTTGCACTTCTACAATTATAGGACAACTGACCCCAACATTATGTAAGAAAGGGTGCTTCACCTTAGATTGAAACCAGTTTTCAGCGCTGTCGATAGTAGAGAGCCGAATGTTTGCAAGACTGCCGGCGCTCGAAAATGTAATAGGTAGGAAGGTACAACAGGAGTAGAATTTTTTTGGACGGGTAAGTTGTAGGTAAACAGGAAGCGGGTGACGACGGGATGGCCACGGAAAGGGAAAAGGAACTCGAATGATGATGATGATGGTGATGATGACGGACGCCAGATAGGAGAGGGTGGTTGGATTTTGTAATCGTACCCTCAAATTCGATCCGCGCCCTCGAATTTGACTCGACACTGCAAAATTTCGAATAAACAGAGGTGAAACATGAAGCATGGCTTAGTTGCCCTCCATGTCTGTTACCGAGCAGACCAACTCACAGCAAGCACACAAAGCAAAAGGAAAAATTATGGGAGAACTGGACAGAAAACGACAAAAGGTTGGAAAAACAAAAGTACTAAGACAAGGGAAAGGGGTTCATTTGGCATCTGCGTACGAATTGCACGCAGAAGGGGTAATGGCAGCAAGATCTATCGACAAAAGTCACCCTGTTGCTACTAATGGCTAATGTTTCTCCTCCAAGTGCGCTTCACCAGATAGAATCCGGATTCCTTTGGGCTTCCAGGCTTCAAGCTGTTGAACGACATTTTTCTTGGATGGCTGTTCCTATTCGGCCAAATCCGCGGCAGTGTCCAGGTCATCATGAAGTGGTGGGGAATCTGAATCATGTTAGAAAGTTTATACTACAATGAATTTCAACGGTATATAACACACCTTTTCGGTGTTCATCTCCGTTGGCATGTCCATTAGGGCTCCTTCCAGACATCTCTTCATCTCTTCCGCCTCGAGATGCAACCTCATCGTCGTCACGTTTGGCTGGGCTCCTTGAACGCTCGCTTGGACGATCTCGCTTGTCTCTACCACCACGAGGACTGCCACGGTCGCGACTGACTGAGCGTGCACTGCGTCGGGGGGAACCACCCCTCCGCCCACGAGGAGCATCTCTTCCACTGTCAAACCTCCAGCTAGCGGATGGAGGAGTTCTGGCCCACTATATGGAGGGAAGTTTAGCACAGCCTGAAACACGTGACGTCACTTCAGTAAGGGATGAATGACAATACATACCTCAATTTTCAAGACATCGTCGCGTCCAATGCGACGACCATGCATCTCGTAGTAAGCATCATCAGCATCACGACGACTCTCATACTCCACAAAAGCAAAACTTTTTCTCGAAGGGGATGACGCCGTCAGTGTCAAGATTGAGCTCCATATAGTCTGCCTAGGTAGGATCGATACTTACAGACGTGAAGAGGCCGTTCGAGGTGCCGGAATATCACAACGGACTAATCGACCATACCTGCTTAGGACAATTGAAAGATGCACGTTAGATCGAAATTTATTGAAATGACTGACGACCACGGTGCGTGTTGTTCGGCCAGTTGAACGGGACGAAAACGGGTATGGATAGGCATATTTAGAAGGGGAACGATTGAATTGCGGAAATGTTTCGGTTCGGTTTCGAATCGAGGACGAGCGAAGGAACGAACGAACGTGTGATGGGTATGACAGGAGGGACGGAATTTGACAAAAACGGCTCTACAGGCGAAGTGCGATGGGGTAAGGTAACGACGAGGACGACGACGACGATGACCGCTCGAGCTGAATGACTGTAGTTCAGTACCTCTCAAATTCGTAAGCAAGATCTCTGGCTCTTGTGCCATGAGAAAACCCAGTGACCTAACATGAAGGCTGTCGTGTCAGTAAAAGCAGCTGCAGCTAATAGTTGCACGGTACCGTACATATAGAGTAGTTCCACCACGAGACATGATGAGGGTTAAAATGTGTGTATAACGGTGAAATGCGGTGTTCAACTACGTTGATGTTGAGTCGCCTTGGTGATGTTTGCGTTACAAGGTGGTGCCTGTGGAGGTTAGGCTGCTGACAGCTGGAAAGAAAAATCCAAGTCTCGCACTAATTATGTAATCGGCCAACACCTAGCCTCTTGCTTACGTCAGCGAATAAGTCGCTGATTTTTAGACTGTCTCTTTGTAGACTCTTACATTCAAAGGCCTGAAATCTACACGTGACAGGCATAATCATTCATCATCAAAGCTATCCTGGTGCATGATATCCTCGTCCCCCATGTCGTCAAAGCTGTAGCCCGTCGAGCCGCGTGCAAGGTAGTCAAACATATCCCCAGTGTCCATTGTGTCCGCATCACCAATATTCCCTGCGCCCGGCGCACCGCTACCGCTAGACTTGCCCAGCTTATTGAGGAAGTTGATATACTCCTTGCTGAGTCCTAGTTTTTTTTCCATCTCCTTTGCTTGGTTGGTTATGAAAACTGTGCGCATGATTTGCTCCTCCAACGCTCTTAGATTCTTCTTTTCAGATTGTGGGTTATTGTGGAAGTGTATTACACAGCCCGGATTCGGTAAGCTGGGGCTGTCGTGCAACAGAGATGCGCGTATTTCATCCCGCTCAATCATTCCCAAGATATATCGCTCAGTTTCTTCTTGCCCACCGCCACGCCCTAATGTCTCTAGGTTCCTTCTTGCAATCTCCTTCACGCTTAATGTGACATACGTATGGGTAAGGCCAGCTATCTGGAATCTCCTGAATGCCTCCATACACTGTGTTGCAAGTCCTGCATTGCCATCCTCTTCAAACATAGGCATGCAGGTCGCTGCCTGCTGTCGGAGTGCTTCAGCATCCCCAGCTTTGAATGCTGAGGTGAATGCCTCATAAGGTTTTGCTAATGCTCGATATGATCGAAGAGTGTTCTGGCTAGTCCCGGACGGTATATTCACTGGCTACCTCATGTGAGTTGGTGAAGCTAGTGACTAATTCTATCATGGTGGAATTACCTTTCCTTCAAGTAAGAGTCCAACAAGCAGGTACTTCTTGTAGGCCTCTAATTGATAGGCAGAGCAGGCATTGCCCGGGTATGCAACAGCCTATTCAAAATACTCGTCAGCAACACAATACAAATCATATGAGCTCTCGAACGTACGTAAGTGAGGTAATCCATAGCTCGCCTCCAATTCTTTAAACCTATGTAGACCATCCCGCCGTATAGGAAATACGCCACTACATCCTGATAGCCGATATCTTTTGCTTCTTTCTTCGAAGGTAGGTCTGTCAAGTTCATGTCGAGGATAGCAGCAGCATCACGATAGCATTTAGCCTCCAGGCATTTCTGAACGAAGCAAGTGTGGAGGAAGCTGTATCGTGTAGGCTTTGTGGAACGGAGGATAGCTTTTTTGAGAGGCCGTACAACCAACAGAGGCTATCCGTTGAAATCCATTAGTTATGCGCCACACATCGTATACAGTGAACAATCACACACCTTTCCAGCCTCAGTAATAAACTCTGCCACCAAAGCTCTGAACTGTTCTGGCACATAGTTTATTTGTTTAGGGTCGTAACTCTCCAAAAAGTTGTTTGTCCGCTTCCAGGTCTCGCCCGGCTCAATTGCTCTAAGCCGAATATTTGCCAATCTACCTCGACAAATTAGCCCCAGTCGACTGCTTTTAGCTTCCAATATTATAATGTGAGTAATTAGAACTCACAAGATGTAAAGGTAGCCGACACTTTGCTCCAGCGGGCTGAAAACATCCAATAACTGAACGCCCCCACTCGATACCATCTGATTAGCACTAATTTTGTTTAAAGCCTGAATGATGCTGCCCATTTGCCGGTCGTAAACATCATCTGGAACCTGTTTGGAGGAAAGAGAGATGAGAGAATCGAGTATTTTGTCCATGGCTGAGATAGTGGGGGTCCCCTACTCCAGCCAGATTGTATGAGGAAATGAGGCCAGAATGGAAGTGAGGTGTGTTTGTGTAAAGGATACCTGATACTTGGTATTGACGGAGAGGTTGTGGTTGTGGGCAGGGCGCCAAGACACACTACGGGCAGGCATAAGACTATGTCCAAATCATGACCAGTCATATAAATAATATCCGTTATTATGACATTACCAATTTGTAATAAGGGTGCTGCTTACGGTAACCCGTAGGCTGATCACGAATATCTAGGTTACCATTTATGGCCGTCCTTCGTCAGTGGGTCGTGCAATCAGACTAGTTTTTAGTCCTCTCGTTTCCTGAGTCCTTCATATACAGTATATACGTAAGTAGTTGGCAAGGTTGTACAGTATGGCAAAAGGGATCAGAATTGCAATAGACGTATGTATAAGGCTTCTTACACTTTTTATGACTGACTAACGTTTAAGGTAGCGTGGTGGAACCTTTACAGACTGTGTGGGTAACGCAGGCACGGGGAAGCTTGAGGATGATATTCTTATCAAATTGCTCTCTATCGATCCATCTAACTACGATGATGCTCCCCTCGAAGGGATTAGACGCTTGTTGGAAAAGTTCACAGGAAAGAGGATTCCCCGGGGTGAACCGCTAGACACCTCACAAATAGGTTGGTGAGCCTTGAGATATAAGCTATGTTGTATTCTAGATCCCTGGTGGCTTACATTTCAGTACCTGCTGCTAGAGTCCATTCGTATGGGAACAACGGTGGCCACGAATGCACTGCTCGAACGAAAGGGCGAGAAGTGTGCGCTGATAACGACCAAGGGTTTTAAGGACTGTCTAGTTATAGGCAATCAATCCCGTCCCAAAATCTTTGACCTGGCCATTCGAAAGCCCGAGGTTTTATACCAAGAGGTTGTCGAGATTGATGAGCGAGTAACTCTGGAAGACTTTGCAGAACATCCAGAGAGGGCTACTACCAATGTCGAGGAGACAAAAGATGAAAAGCTTGTTACAGGCCTGTCTGGGGAAGCTGTTCGCATTTTGAAGAAACCCAAGGAATCTCAAATCCGCCAAAGCTTGAAGGAACTTTACGACAATGGCTTCCGTTCCATAGCAGTAGCACTGATGCACTCTTATACATACCCTGAGCACGAAGTTCTTGTTGGAAAAATTGCGGAGGAAATTGGATTTTCACATATCAGTCTCAGTTCGAAACTGATGCCCATGATTAAGCTTGTGCCGAGGGCTACGAGCGCAACCGCGGATGCGTATCTTACCCCCGAAATTAAGCGGTATGTCTCAGGCTTTCAGAAGGGATTCATTGGAGACTTGGGAGTGGAGGGGCTCAAAAAGAACACGGTGGAAAGGTCTGCAAGGTGTGAGTTCATGCAGAGTGATGGAGGTTTAGTTGATGTTGGGCAGTTTTCTGGCCTTCGAGCAATTCTCTCTGGCCCAGCCGGGGGCGTCGTAGGTTATGCCTTGACATCTTACGATCCTGAGACAAACATTCCTGTTATTGGGTTTGACATGGGGGGGACCAGCACAGACGTTTCCCGCTATGGCTCTGGACGGTATGAACATGTTTTCGAAACCACAACGGCGGGGGTCACTATCCAGTCCCCTCAATTAGATATCAACACTGTAGCCGCTGGGGGGGGATCCAGGCTCTTCTGGAGGAATGGGCTATTTGTAGTTGGGCCAGAATCAGCCGGAGCTCACCCAGGACCCGCCTGCTACCGCAAAGGGGGGCCACTCACTGTCACAGATGCCAATTTATTCCTTGGAAGGCTACTTCCAGAGTTCTTCCCCCATATATTTGGGAAGAATGAAAGTGAACCACTGGACCACGAAGCAAGCAAGAATGCCTTCATTGACCTTACTAGTCAGATCAATGAGGAGCTCAAAGCTGACGGCGTGAGAGAAATGTCCCCAGAAGAGGTTGCATATGGCTTTATCAAGATTGCAAACGAATCCATGACCCGCCCTATCCGCTCCCTAACAGAGGCAAAAGGATATGATACATCCCAGCATCGCCTAGCCTCCTTTGGTGGAGCGGGAGGTCAGCATGCTGTGGCAATTGCAGAATCATTGGGCATTAAGCAGGTCTTAATTCATAGATACTCCTCGGTGTTATCCGCTTACGGAATGGCATTGGCGGACGTTATCCAAGAAGCCCAGGAGCCTAGTTCTGCCATCTTTTCGGAAGAGGAGAAATCGAACCTGGCTGACAGGCTCAAGCAGCTGCAAGAAAGAACAAGTGGTGCTCTCCGAGAGCAAGGTTTTGGAGATTCAGAGATAGAACATGAGCTATACTTGAACATGAGATACCGTGGCACCGAGTCAGCTCTGATGGTTGTGAACCCAGACCCTAAAGAATTTGATGGTGAACAATGGGCATTCGGAAAGGCATTCATTAAACAACATATGCAAGAATTTGGGTTTACTCTTCCTGATAGAGATATAATCATTGACGATGTCCGTGTGCGTGGGATTGGGAAGAGTATGAGAAGCCAGAACAAAACCGTGGACCTGCAACTCAGAGAAATCAACCCCACTCAGATTGATGAATCGAAGAAGTATTCTACAAAGGAGGTCTACTTTGAAGGTGGCAGGAGACCAACTCCAATTTACGAGCTGCCAAACTTGAAGGTCGGGGACAAGATTCAAGGACCTGCAATCATTGCCGATGGAACACAGACCATAATCGTTACTCCAGAGGCTTCTGCACTAATTTTAGAGACCCATGTCATTATCAACTTGGGAGAAGGGGAGACACATATAGGTAAAAGGCTTAGCACGGAGAAAGTCGATCCAATTATGTTGAGTATTTTTGCTCATCGTTTCATGGCTATTGCTGAGCAAATGGGTAGAGCTCTTCAGAAGACTAGTGTATCGACAAATGTCAAAGAGAGGCTTGATTATTCCTGCGCTCTGTTTGATGCGGATGGAGGGCTTGTCGCAAATGGTACTATATCTGACTCCCTAGGGTATCGAAATGTTACTAAAAGGATATAGCCCCCCATCTTCCCGTTCATCTTGGAAGTATGTCCACCTGCGTACGCACACAGGCGAAAATATGGGAAGGCAAGCTCAAGCGTGGCGATGTTATTGTATCCAATCACCCCGAATTTGGAGGGACACATCTCCCAGGTATGCCACTTCACACCCGCTATGAGGAGGCTTTCTCTGGTCTAACTTGATATATAGATATCACGGTTATTACCCCCGCCTTCTCGGATGACAAGATTATTTTTTATGTCGCCTCCCGAGCTCACCATGCGGATATTGGCGGTATCCTCCCTGGATCCATGCCTCCCCATTCCCGTGAACTCCTCGAAGAAGGTGCCGCTATTAAGTCTGAGAAATTGGTTTCCGAAGGTAAATTCAACGAAGAACGGATCACCGAGCTTCTACGAGACGAACCTGCGCAATACCCTGGCTGTAGCGGAACTAGATGTCTAGCAGATAACATTAATGATCTCAAAGCACAAGCGGCTGCAAACCAAAAGGGTATTAATCTCATCAGTGGGTTGGTGGAGGATTACACCGAGGAAGTGGTACAGTTTTACATGAGGAGTATTCAGGGTAATGCTGAGCAAAGTGTGCGGAATTTGTTGAGGCAGGTTAGTGACAGATTTGAAGGGAAGGTTTTGGAGGCGAAGGATTATATGGATGATGGAAGCCCTATTTGCTTGAAGATTGATATTGATAAGGAGATGGGAGAGGCAGTCTTTGATTTCTCTGGGACTGGGCCCGAGATGTATGGTGAGTATCATACAACCCTAACCTCTGGTCATCACGTGAAATAACCTACTCTTACCCTACAAAGGCAACCTCAACGCCCCCCGAGCCGTGACCTACTCCGCTATAATCTACTGTCTCCGTGCACTCATCCAAGCCGACATTCCCCTCAACCAGGGCTGTCTCACCCCCATCCATGTCATCATCCCCCCCAACTCCTTCCTCTCTCCATCCGCAAAAGCCGCCGTCGTGGGCGGAAATGTCCTTACATCGCAGCGCATCACTGATGTAATCCTCCGAGCATTCTCCGCCTGCGCAGCGAGTCAAGGTGACTGTAATAACCTAACCTTTGGCTACGGAGGATATGATCCCGAAACACGGAAACATGTCCCCGGATTCGGATACTACGAAACGATTGCCGGTGGGTCTGGGGCTGGAGAAGGTTGGAATGGGACAAGTGGAGTACATACCCACATGACCAATACTCGAATTACCGACGCAGAGGTCTTTGAGCGCCGATACCCCGTTATCCTCAGGGAGTTCTCTATCAGGGAAGGATCTGGTGGTGCAGGCAAGTTTAGAGGTGGTGATGGGGTTATTCGAGATATTGAATTTAGAATTCCAGTGCATGTCTCTATTTTAAGTGAGCGGAGGGTGTTCCATCCATATGGGCTCAATGGAGGACAGGACGCAGAATGTGGAGTTAATATCTGGGTGAGGAAGGATGAGGCCGCGGAGGGGGGGGAGGCAATTATTAATCTGGGTGGGAAGAACACAGCAAAGATGAAGCCTGGAGAGAGGATTATTATTAATACTCCTGGAGGGGGTGGGTGGGGTGTACCAGTGGAGGGGGCGGTGAGGGAGCATGGGATGGAGAGGAGG
>Ga0307514_10004474_pt1 | contig 12850 bp, 10 predicted proteins | sample 16_EM_MG_FD_203088 | JGI IMG/M metagenome (GOLD analysis project Ga0307514, IMG submission 203088) | Populus trichocarpa ectomycorrhiza microbial communities from riparian zone in the Pacific Northwest, United States - 16_EM | ecosystem: Host-associated > Plants > Roots > Unclassified | place...
GACGGCAACGACGTGCCGAGCGGCAGTGGGACCGTGGGAAAGCGGGTGGGGAAGTGTGTGGACAACCGGGGTGGGATTACTCCGTAATGTGCTGGGAAACGTGAACCTCGGTTGTAACTCCATCGTGAAATAAAAAGGTGCATTCGCGTAGTTTATGGCATGCATATGCCAAGGCCCAGTCCACATACAGTATGTGCGTGTATATCTACTATTCCAAAATAGGCAGGTGAAAAAGACTTCTGTTGGAACCGCAGTAATCCGCCACGAAATTCATGTTTGGTTAGAGTTCGCCAGACTTACGCTTACACCCGAGTACCGCATCCACTGGGAAAGAACACTCCATGTCGCTTTTTAAGAAATAGGCCGAGCTCACGTTAAAGCCACTTTTTTTGGACCTTGTATATCGACTTTCCGGCGTGAGCTCGGCCTATGTCTTAAAAAGCCACATGGAGTGTTCTTTCCCAGTGGATGTGGTACATGAATTCAGTATAGGACCGCCTTGCACCATTCCGGGTCCTCCCATTTTCCTCCACTCGGCCAATCCGTATGACAACAGATGGGCTGCATTTTGGTGTATTCCATATTTGGAGAGAGTTCCTCAATCTTGTGTAGCCAGCTCTCCATTGGGTTTCGGTTGGTGATTATCCATGTCGGGCTGTGATGCCTTATGTAAGGTTGTTGCTTTGCTGGGAGTGTGCTGTTTGCCTGCCAGGACTGCTTCCCTCACCATACGATCTGTCAGTTCATTTTTGCTCGCTCTCCCTGCATGTTCTTTTACCCATGGGAGGATCTTTTGTCCCATGCTTGCCGGCCTCCAAGCCTTCTCTTCTATCCATGGCCTCGGGTGCCTGAGATCCGCTGTTCTCCGAATGGCCCCTTGGCTGCCAGTGCTAGGTACTCTATCCCATCCCAGCACCATCTCCGCTTCATATCCTGGCGTCACAATTTGAGTTTTACACTTCCTCCAGCACCCAGCTGTGTACAATACCTCAACTGTTGTGAAATGTAATCACGTGGGCGTGGGGAATCATGGGAAGTGTCGTTTGTTTAGATGATGCGTGAATCATAGAAAGTGTTGTTTGTCTGTATGATGCATAGGGGAATGGATGATATATAAGGCAGTGTTTTCTCTATTTACGGTTTTGTGGAAACAGTCTTCTATCATTACACGAATTCAATCATCACACTGCAAACAGTGTGATAGTAAACATCGTCCTGCGTAAGGAATATTTGTCTTTTCCCACTGCGAACAGTGCGAATTCTCCCTTCCGCGACATAAGAATACACTGCGACCGGTGTATTCTTATAGTAACTTTCGATTCCTTTGACGCAGGGTGACATGGCGGCGTAATGTTGACCTTTGACCTTTTAGTGCCCTAGCTCCATTATCCAGTCACCCCTTAACCCAGAATCCAGTGGGGATCGAAGAATTCGAATCAGTGCGGGAATAAAAGTATGGATGCTATGCAAAATTTTCATGAGGGGGTCTCCTGTTTATGTCGTTGATAAAAGTGACACCCTCAGGGAATTACCCAGCACCCTATAGTGGGCCTCCCAGAAAACCAGGCGCTTTTGGGCGAGCGAATGCAGTAGGTGCCGGCTAGCCACCACCTCAACAGTGCACATGCCTGACCAGACCAGTTTCCCGCTGGGTCATCTCGATATCACGAACTTGCTCTGGATGGATTTCATTCTAGATCGTGATACTCTATGATAAGCTCATATTTTATCGAGCAAGCGTATTACTAGAGAATCAGTAGCTAACATTCAATAATTACAAGCTTGCATTACTGTATCGAGCAGGGACCACAGTGTTGCATGCAAATTGCGAAGTTCAGGGTAACACCTGATCTCGTACCAAGACTCTTTTTATCTTGTCCCCGAAGCATATTTATTTTAGTGTAGGTAGATAAGAGTCTGGGCACGAGAACAGCAACAGTGGTGAGTCGTGAACCGACCAGAAATGCTAGAATGTGTCATGCCATGCTTCGCCTTACTCAGTACGATCAAATATACCAACAGGTTAATAAGGTTAAAATGGAGAGTCACACGCTCTTTTGCGCATGAACTCCTGGAAAACGTCATCGAAAGACTTAAACTAAATCATATTGATACCCGAGTCTCGATGGTCTATGCATCCGCATATTCGACGGAACTGTATTAGGAAAACTCGACGACCCTTTTACCTCTGCTGTCACCTGCTGGTCAATATACCGGGACAACTGGGAAATAAGCCTCCTTGTCGGTTTTTGAGACGGATAGCGTTCATGTTAGCAGAACACCAGTTCTATGTTTAATTAGTGTTAATGTGCTCTGTTATTAGGAAAGTCTCAAAAACCGACGAGTCTTATTTCCCGGTACATAATCTGCTTTCTTGTGCTGAAGAGCCCGGGGTGTATCTAATCTAGTTGCGGAAAATCTTTCATTCAATCCATACCCCTCGCGTATTACAATGTCCAAGTCTTTGCCTGCCTGGTTCTTTACAGTATCAACGTAGTCATCATTGTGAGCGTGCTCCATTTTGGGGCCCGCCATGCCCACCTTTTGGCGCTAGGCCCATCAAGGAAGTGACTACCCAAGTAGGTTTAGCACATATGTATGTTTGGGGTTTCAAACAGTAACATACTACAGTAAAAGAGCAAGTATAAGAGAATCAATGCATTCTATATAGAAACAAAATGCCAGCTGGGAGGTCACTAAAATGTGTACATGCATGTTTGTGAAGGGTTGCCGCTAGGATTTTGTTCAAAGCGCACTGTAATATCTGATAGACATGTTTAATTATGTGTAATCATGCAGAAGGGGAAGTGAGGTGGCGTATCTAATTGCCTAGTAGATTGGCGAGACAAAATTAAGATCGGATGGAGCTTACACCCCCAACACAGTCGGCTCTAGAGAGTATCTCCATGAGGGCCGAATGGGGGCTGCTGTTAAATATTCATAGCCCATACATGTCATGTGTACGTGGTCTAGGAGGCCTGGCATTACTCATCCGCTTCCTCCATCATCAATCATGCATATTCTACCCACCCTCAGCACCATGACCTGATACAAGATGTCTCAAATTTTCCACGAATTCCTAGCCCTAGTATAATTATAATATCGATTGCATACAACTGGGGCTGGGGACATACTATGCCATAATTAGTAATATGGACAAAGCCACCTCTTATTCCACCCCCCCCCCCACACCCCTCCTTTCCTCACACTCCTCCTTCATCGCGTCCAAACTCTCTCTCTCTAGAGCTGCCCGTTCCTTAAACTAACATTTCCCAAGAGTCGTGTTCCGGCGTCAGGGCCAGTGATACCATCCGAACTATCCACCCATCTTGCCCCGACGGGCATACTGGGGCATGCTGCAGCAATCCTGAGCTGAACAATTACTTAGGAGCGAGGCGCGGAAACCACAAGAGCATTATGCAACTCAAACCTCCTGCTTTTTAAAAAATACTCATTACCAGTATGCATCCCTAGTAGGAGGGATATGACAAGCCACCCAGAAACCCGAGTGAGACAACCGACCCCACTCAGGGTACAAAGGAGGCTTGTCAGATACATATGTCTCCCACCTAACTCTTCCGTCCTGTTCCGAAAGAACCCTAACGCCCTGCCAGCTCCCAGTACATATAGTGGACGAAGTCCTCAACACTATCCCATTCTTCCTACCCTCCGCCCTCCTTTCTCCAGCGTGGTGCGTCTAGGTCTTCCCACTTGATGGCTCCTCTGATCAGCTCGCTCCACGCCTGCTGGTGGGGTATTCGAGCACCAGATGGTACCCGCTTTGCTCCGCCGCAGCCGCAGCCGCAGGTGGGTGTGCTGTAGACTACTCACTCTAGCTCTCGCCGAGAAAGCCCTCCCAGACCGGCAATATGTAGCCGCTGAACATGGGTGTTATTCTACTTCTGCTGGATCACCCAGTTGGTGCTAATGACTTACAGGCAAGAGAGAGGGACGCTGTCAAGAGAGACACACCCAGACGTTGTAGGAATGCCAGATACGTGTTTCTTAGTATATAGAGTTATGGTTGTATATGTTCTTCGAACCGGCAATGCTAATCTAATCGCCTAACGCTAAGTCGCTAATGACTATGCTCACAGGCTGTACTATTAATGACTATGCTAACAGGCTGTACTATACTAATGACTATGCTAACGGTAACAGACGTGACACATATTGTACCCTATTCCTTAGGGGCCCAGCCTTCGCCCCTTGAGACTGCCCGGCCTAAGGTGTTTCGGTTGTTGCTGGGGCGCCTCTTAGTCTGGTTGCACGGAATCTAATCTGCTGGATCACCGGTTATTCGGCCACGGATTCTTCGTTCTAGAACCAGTTGGCAACCCACTATCATCCCTCTGTATGGCATAGGACACCCTCAGCTCCTACAAGGTTCGTTTCGCATAGGCCCCTGAATACTGGTCAAGTGGTTAGTCGGTTTGGCGAGCTGATTTTGAGGCCAGCCATGGGGCGCTAATTCAAGCGCCCTTTTGAGCAGAGGGCAATTGGAACCTACCTAAACCAGGTAACAGACGCCGAGAGAAATTAGCTAAAGATGGCCCGAGTCTAACATGCTGGTGGGTGAATGGGCCAACAATACACAGGACTCGCCCCTCGCCCTGGCATGAAACCTGGAAGAGGAGGGCTGGCGAGACAGAATATTCAGTAGGGAGATGCGAAGGTGTGCGAGCAGGTACTAGAGTTCATTTTGTAAATAGCGTATATGATGGGGAGGGCAGGGACTGGCCCGTGTGGAAGGAGAGAGGCTACCTGAGTTTATTCGGGAGCTGCAGTCCATCGCCATAGTCTACATAGGCTGCATGCGATTAATGATTACTTAAAAAAAAAAAAAAAAGACAGAATATTCAGAAGATGCAGGTACGCGAGGTGCTTAGGCAGTACCAACTAACCACCTGCAAATTTGTTGAACCGTACTCCCGTATAGCCAGTATCCTCTTATACCCGACCTCATTGGCGTTCTAGTATTACCCCTTGTAAGATTACGAGGCTAGAGAAGAGAAATCTCTCTAATGAACAGAACTCCAAATACATGCGAAAATCCTACGCATACCTATACCCTTCGTCCGTTTCAACAATTTTCCATTTCGGGATACCCTGTTCTTTACCCAACGCTGGATAAGCTGGCATGCTCACGTGGCTGGCTTCTATGTGAGTGCAGGTACGAGAGTATTTCCTACGCCCCTACCTCCTGAGGTGGCTGCAAAAACCTTTCCCAGGGTGAATTTTTACCGTTTGGTTCCTCTCTTCACGCCCCCCTATCTAGTACTAGATCATGTGCTTCGGGGAGCCCAGGTAAAAGTCCTAGTGGTGTTGCACTACCTCGTGATGTACTTAGATATGTCCCCTGCTGGTAGGTGTATATATTGGCGGTATGTGCTATATAGCTTAACCAATGAAAGGAGTACCGCTTTTTGCGCCGCATAGGAAGGCTCTATGGAAAAGACTTTCAGAGTTTTCCACCAGATTTCCGTTATCTCTTACAGCCAAGGTTGGAAGAATACAGCCTTTCAGGATAAACACGATCTGTGGGATTCAGGGTAATATGTTCACTCCGAGATTTTTTGGGGAGGGTCTATATGCCTTTCGAGTCTTAGACTATGAGGCGGAGACACTACTAATACCTACTGTAGGTCCCTAATCCTTCCAGCCGGGAACCGATAGCGTCAAACAATAAGTTCTAGATCAACTGAATGTTACCTTTAGGCTCAAGATATTATCCTAATATATTAAATATACTCAACCAGACTAGAATATACCCCACTCTCTTCCCCCTAGTCAGTACCGATAGGTAGCTCCCCGGGTAAATCCGGAAGGGAACTAAAAGGAAAGTTAGGGCACTGAACCAGCCATAGCATAAAGTGTAATATTGCAGTAAAACCACAGGGGAATGTTGCAGTTATAGCTATGGCAGTTTCAGAACACCTGCACTTGTATCAGAGAGATGCTGTTTTGTTGAACCGTGGAGTTGGAGCATGATGGGTAACGCAGCAAGAATGGACGGTAAATACGTATGTTAGCAATTCAATCTATATTCCCGTATTCAAAGCCAGCGAATGTCCTTTATTACACCTAGTGGCCATGGATAGGCAGTCACGTATGCACATATGGTGAGACGCATATTACATGTAATGGATATACATATGTACTCTACATATATGAGATATGTAATAATAGAGTTCTCTTACGGATACATATACACTATCAATAAACTGCAGCTAACCTTATACACCTCATCAATACGGAGTACGAAAAGTGTATAAAAAAAATTTATGGAGCCTCATAGCCTAAGGCTGAAAGGCATATAGACTCAAAAAAAATTATACACCACTTTTCATGCACAATAAACATAGCAACACATGTGTGAAGATCTAGAGTAAAATGCACAACTCATATCACCACCATCCCATCCCGAGCACATACTGTATGTATAACGTTGGCAATACTTTACTAGAGTAGAGTGGGTGTCTGCACATGTACGGGGTGTGCATATGCGATCGATCGGGATCGGGGGATCGACATCAACATTACATATCTCGTTGGTAGAGTAATAATGGGGAATAAGGGGGTCGTGTGTATCTGTATGTGTACTCCGTACGTATACTCTGTATGGATACATCAGGCACCACTGTTAGATGTTAGGATTGGGGGTACCGCAAATGTTATGTGTCATGCAAGTACATACTCCTTACCGGTAGAAGGGCGCCACAACGTCCCGAAGATCCATCCCAATGCCACGTACCACTGTTTGGGGTTTAAATTGATAGAGTACCGGGTTTGTAAACGATGAGTCGTTCGGGATTTCTGGCAAAAAGGCAATTTATTCCGGAGAAAGGATACTCTAGCCGAAGATCGAATGAGCCTATTGAGCTTCCAGAAACAGAGTACTACCTATGTGAGAAAATTATCTGGCTCAGGATATATGTGTTGTACAGTAGGTATGTCAGCCCTGTCACAAGGTTGCTAACTCAGTACGGTATGATGCCATTCCCGGGGCAAATATCGTTGGGTCTAGGATCAGGAGCCGTCATCCGACAATGGATTGATTAGGCTAGGTAGTACGGTGTTCAGGTACGGTTCAGGTACGCCTAGGGTTAGGGTTGTACATCTCGTGACCTCAATTGAAATGGTGATAGTCTCACGACAAATATGTAAGGAAAGTGACTCATATTATTCCATTGTGATGTCTTTCGCAAGAGCACTGAAGGTTCGAACTGCTTAGGACAGTCTAGGCCTCAGATCAAGCCCGCACGCGACACCCCACAGTCTCACCGCCACAGGTAGATTAGGTATCCCCATCTCTCATCTCCCCCATCTCCCCGCCACGATCCAAATGCATATCTGACCTCGCTAACTCTAACCTCATGCCAACATCCGGGATATACTATCCTCCTTATGTCCTCGCGTCCCGGGGCTCCTCGCCATGCCGGAAGCCATGTCAGGTACCGGCAACTCATCTCCAGGCCAGATGTACATGCATCCAGCATCGCATGTACTGTGCAGGGGGGGCGACTGTTCCGATCTCACGCGTTCCCGCTCGATCTCGGAATCCTCGCATGCTTTCGCTGAATTGTGGGGGATGAAACTGTATCTCGCTTGCCGAGCGCACCTCGTGCGGATGTGATATGTTCTAGAACTGTCAGGGTATTGAAGAACTATGCTTTTTGGGCACCTCGAGTATGGATATTGGGTACCAGGTATTGGGTAGATCTGGAGGGTGAACAGTCAGCTTCAAAAGCAAATCCAGTCTACGTTGAGGAGGAAACATGGAGGAGCTCAAGAAGGCTAAGCTGAAGTGAGGCTCCCACTCCCTACCTGGACCCGAGGATAACCTCAGCCTAGCTCAGTCTGGGTCGAAATGTGATCTGCTGAAGCAAACAATCCATGACCCAGCAAGCATGGCCAAAAACAAAATATCTCCGTCGCTAGAGCTCCCCCTTAGGACGCACGGAGCCGTTGAGCTTGTGATATCTGGATAATGCGGTGGGTGTTTCCGAGGTTAAAATTACAACCGAAGGCAAGCCCGTTGCATGCATATGCCATTTCTGTTGTTGATGATTCCATTCCCATTTGGCCTGGTATACCTGGGGCCTGGGTCTTACATGTGAAAAGCAGAAGTTTGGGATGTCCTTTTGAGGCGGTGAGCTGGAAGGAGCTCACAGAGGTCGAGAGGGTGCACTCCGTTAATGTGAATGCAGAAGCGTGGAAGTTCTGTCCCCAATGGCTGTAGATCTGGACATCTGAGATTCATAATAATATACCGGTATTGTTAAGAACATACGTGACGTCTCAAAAAGGCATCCAATCCCCATACAAAATTTAAAATAGCTCCAACTTAATTTCGTTGAATACGTAAAGTGGGGTATTCAACTGGAGTAAGCTGCCTACCTACCCATCTACCACCGACACAACTAAAACAAAATTTAATTTGAAGTACTTACTTGTACATTGCATGTACATGCGGCACCGTCCATGCTCTGAACATCGCTTCTGGATGAGATGCCACGACACATGCGATGCGGGGAAGCGAGAAAGATCCATTAGACGCTCAAAGTTTTGGGCCAGACCACTTTTGTGTTGATAAATAAAAAGTACGGTACGTTAACGTCGTCTGCTGAGCTCCTCCACATTCCTTTTTCCATCATAGCCCGCCGTATTGATATAAAAAAAAATTTTTTTCCCCAAAATCCACAACGTTTCAAAAGCTTTTTTTTTCCAATAAAAATTGTGATGGCTGCCACTGCTAGTTAGCGAGCCCACCGTGCATGTCAAGGTACCATATATCGCCATAACCCGCTGAGCAGAATTTGAGCCTAGTAAAGAATGAGAATCATTTACCATGCACAAGTGACCACGAGGACAGCCGCAGAACCCATTTTCGCGACATCTCCCGTAATATGCGCGGGATGATATGATGGGGGTATGTGGGGCAAAATCATATATCCCGAATCCGTGGGGTACAGAATGCATTTGGATATGGGAAACATGATGGGGATTCCACTTGCTGTGGGGTACTGTATGATGTATCACATCATGTATTATGTACAGTATATGTAAGTATCTGCAGAGTGCAGAATGTAAGAGGCAAGCCACTACTAGTCCCATGCCAGTCATGACCTCCATCGTCAGACCTCAATGATTGCAAAGAAATATCGATGGTGGAGAAGAAATATCTGGAATGGGAAGCCATCAGTGTCTGTGTCCAGCAGTAGGAATGAGGGTATTAGCACCCGACTCCAGGAGAGAATTCCATTATCCCTGCCCGAGATCTTGAGAGTGAGTCGTATGATCCAAATTCTGGACAATCATATAGTGTACCGAGAACGAAGGTAGGACAAAAACAAAAAACAAGAGGGGAGATAAAGAAGAAAAAATTATCCAAATCAAAGCAGAGGCGTTTATCCATCATCATCTCCCAAACATTCGGTAACGAGCCTCGTCATAAACGTCTACGAGCTGCTCTTTTCGTTTCCCGCCCCGAAACATTTAGGGGTGAGACAATACACAACCCCATGTTACATATTTCTTACGATCTTAATCGGTCATTCTATGATGCGTCAACTTCCCCATACCCCGCTCCCGTGTTCGACATTATCACACCATGGCGGATACAGTAAGGCCCCAGGGTCAACAAAGTGACACACGCCAAAAAGGTGAGGGTAGGAAATGAATTTGGTGTTGCTTATTTTATGCTTCCTTTCTCGGAAGACGAGATTCGTGCGTATCTATGCCGGTGTAGGTATCTGCTGCCTCATTGCCTCAGGCTTCATAGGCATATAGAAGAAGGAATTTAAAAAAAGGCTGGTATATCTGATATTGACATGTGTTGATCCATGCTCAGCTTGCTGAAAGAAATTGCGACTGAGGTCCATCAATGAACAGAACAGCCACTACGAGCAGAGGTATCAAATTGTACCATTATGCATGAGTGTACTCAAGGCTGAGCTTCATTTGAGAGGTGTTTGTAGTTCCCATGAGTGATCCCTGGTTTCTGGTAAAGAAATTCAACTGACACGAGATTTCACCAATTTTAAATGGCATAGCTGCAAGTCCATGGAGTAGCGTTAAACCTGTGCCAGACATTCTTGTGGTCTTTTGATCCTGCTCGCCGATACATATCCATAGAGGGTCCCGAATTGAAAAATGGCTTAGGACCCTGCAGCTTGAGTCTAATGGATTTCCATGCGTGATTGAGTACCAACTACGGATACTTCATGGGCTTGAGCTTATAGAAAAGGAACCCATTAGATGCCTTTGCATGTACAGGGATGACGACGGTGACAGTACTTGGGTGTGGGTGCTAGTTTGGTGGGGGAAAAAACCAGTTATTAGGTGTTTACTCCAAGCGCAACTTCAGGAATTTTATAATGGTTTTACTACCAGAGGAAAGCTGAAGCATGAGAGCCAACACTTGCCCTATACTGGCCTTTGTGGTTGTGTAGTGCTGGTAGTGAGTAGAAATATATCAAAAGTTCCAGACTTTTGTCCCTTGGTTTTGCTATACAAAAGTATGTGTATCCGTGCATAGACTCCCCTGTTTTTTAGAGTGTTTTGTGATACCTGAAGTCATTGCACTTTAGTGCATATTAGAGGAGATGCCCCCATTTCGTTGGAGGCGGGGAATAGAGGGGTATAGTAATTTACGATAGTTCTCATCCTCCCCCACGATTTCCGGCACATATCTACCGATGAACCCTGATTACGGTGTCCGTTCTTCCCCACTTACTAATTTATGATTCGCTAGATGTTCTTCTCGGCTGTCTGCGATATTGCGGTTGGTATGCTTGCTGACCATAAAAGTTGTGATTCAAAATGAAAGGCATTACACCAGCAAGTACGGGGATGTAACTGTTTGCGCAGGCTTTTAGTATCAGCTCAACTAATTCATTGGTAATTACGACTGAAACAGCAAGAGATGGGGAGATGACTGACCACGATAGGCATATTTCCAGACCAGATTTCCATACATCAAATAATGGATCTGGGCCAGGGGTTCAAGATACCTATTGCCTAGAAAAATTGAGCTTCCAGAGATTTTAATGAATTTTTGGGGGGGAGTCTACACGACTTTCCCGCCTTAGGCTATGAGGGGATTTTAACGGGAGATTTTTTTTTTTTTTTTTTTGCTCTATACACCTTCCGAGACTTAGGCTATGAGGCGGATTTTAATGGATTTTTGTATTAGCTTCATTCTTCATGCACATGCAGGATAATATTGATGTTCTACAATATCCACATAATTGTTTATTCTATGCATCGGCGATTGGGCGGCAACATTCAATGATGCGATCTCTTATCTGAACTGCGATTCTTATACCCCTTTCTTGAAAAGATGAGATGATACTAATATGTAGGTCACAAGTTCGAGCACTCTTATGCAATAAGTATAGGACTCCTCTACTCCGTACATAGCTCGTCAACGGTATCATAGTGCAGCAGGGATTAATATTTTTCCTTTCCTTAATATGCCATGACTGGTATTGGAGTCCCAACGAGGCTGTATCTGTATTTGCCCCTGAGCTGAAGTCAGCACCCTGAGTACCGTACTGCCAAGCCAAAGTACCATGTAGGTATTCACAAATATTTGAAGCTTACTAATGCATGGTATGGTTGCACAACCTCTCGTAGAGCTGGTAGTCTTATTCCAAGCCCCCATACTCCGAACGCAGTGAGGAGAGCTGGTGTGTTGGTGATTCGATAGCCGCTTGACATGGCAACTGGAGTATTGCATACCCACCCCGCCACTGATATTGCATCGTGGCGTTCCGGTTGTACTAGTACAACAAAGCTTACATTCTCGCTTGCGGTACTCCGTAGTTATGTTATTATGGTCACAACTTTTCTTTTTCGTGCACAGGCTGAGAGAAAGAGACAGTACCCATACTTACCCCTACGCATGACCAGCCATATGTAAAAAAAAACTAGTCCTTGATCTGGAAGCTGGTGTTTTTGCTTTTCCCCGCGAGCTGCACATACCGAAACTCGTCAAGATCTCATAGTATGCTGAATCGCGCGGGGCACCAATTCCTCTCCATAAGTGTAATTTCTTCTTTTTATTCGTGGGCAGGTGGCCAAAAGCTCTGTGAGGAAGTAAAGTAGGTACAGCTCCATGCCACGCCAAGTCCTAGCGAATTGCACACCATGTTTAAAGCACAGTCTCAAGAACATCCTAGGTACTCAAATTATGGAGGAGAGCCCGTGCCAAGAGCAGCTGCAAGCCAGCAAGAAATGCCCAGAGCGATTGATCTGATGAGCCCACGCTGCAAGTCCATGTTATGGCCAGCATATGCAGCGAACGGCACCCACCAGAAGAAAAGCATCCAGACTCATATGAGGTGTAGGCGGCAGTAGGATGCAGCGACACAGCGACGCAGCTGTAACATCAGAAAAGACCCTTCGCCTGCAGACTACATATTTTGGCTGCACCTTCCACCCCCTGGTTCATGTGCCCCATGCCCCCTCGGCACCCCACGGCCTTCCAAACTGAACGCTGCTCCTCCAACACTTGCTCCTCCACAGCGACTTGCGGTTCCCCTGCCCAAAGGGCGTATGAAGCCATCCTAGGTTAGCCAGTTACAATCATATTGTCGGGAGGCACTTTCACAGCTTCCGTGAGAAACCACCCCTGAACCCCGGCTCGGTTTCACCTAGTGTGATTGGACCCTTCCGAATCGAAAAGCAGACCCATTTTGGGTTTCCCAGGGTTCACCTCCTCCCCTGCCCCCCCCCCCCAATCGAACAGTGACCTGTGCTGCATGAACTAGACAGACATTGAACAGCCTGCTCACTCACATCCCCACCGTGGTAAATATCTATGCACAAGAGCCCCCCCTACAAT
>Ga0307514_10004475_pt1 | contig 12848 bp, 13 predicted proteins | sample 16_EM_MG_FD_203088 | JGI IMG/M metagenome (GOLD analysis project Ga0307514, IMG submission 203088) | Populus trichocarpa ectomycorrhiza microbial communities from riparian zone in the Pacific Northwest, United States - 16_EM | ecosystem: Host-associated > Plants > Roots > Unclassified | place...
TGTTTAAAAATATATTAAAATAATAATATTTTATTTTTTTTAATTATTTTTAACATAAGTATATTAAAATAATTTAAAAATATTTAAAAATATTTATTTAAAGCAAATAAAAAAATTTAATTTTTTTTTAAAATACTTTGAAAACATAAAAACAAATATATTGTTATATGCTTGAAATTCGAGTAACTAAGTTTGGATGAAGAACACGGCTAGTGATTTTTTAAATTTTATAATTAATTTTGATTTTTAATATTAAGTTGTAATTTTTTTTATAAATTTGATATAAAAAAATATTAAAATATCCAAAATAACATCAACTTTATGTTTTTCCAACTGAAAATAACTTCGAACTCCACTGTAAAACATAAATATGATAAAAATGCATAAGAGTATCTTAATCGTTCTATAGATCCTGCAATTTTATACTGTTTTCACCCGCAATACCTGGGAATTAATTAATGAATATCCGTGAGCTCAAATGTCAGGCTTTTTCCTATCATCAAATCATGGAAATGATTGCCCCTTTGATGATTATTATATTAGTTTAATATACTGTGAAAATGATTGAAAAATATTTTTTTTGTTTAGAAAAATATTAAAATAATATTTTCATTTTTTAAAATTAATTTTTATATCATTATATCAAAATAATCTAAAAATATTAAAAATTAAATTAAATTAAAATATAAAATTAAATTAAATATTTATAAAAACACTTACCAACCACCACGAAAATAAACTCGCTGACAACTACACACTAACCACAGCACTGATGCCACGAATTTTTGGTGTAATAGAATGAAGGTCAACGTTAAAAATTGAGACAGTTAAACCAACTCTTTCCATTTTCTGTTGAATTCGTTTCCCGCTGACACGTACCTACCACATTGAAGGAACGCTTTCAAATCGCGCCAGAGCTCATCCAAATCCGTCCAACCACCTATAGACAGAGACAGTAACCCTTCCTTAAATTGCCAGCTTCCATACATATAATTACCCCTTCAAGAAACCTAAAACCATATCCTCCTCTTTATATAAGCCAAGAAATTGTGTTTTGTTGATAAGTAATTAATGGGTTCTGTTTCTTCATCAACTGTGATGGCAGAAAAGATTTCTTGGTATTGTGCTTTGTTGATGGCGCTAATGCTGGTTTTGAGCTGCTGTGAAGTGAGTGAAAGTGAATTGGCTGCTGTTGGGCATCCGAGGGTTTTTGAGGACAAGCCATGCGATGAGATATATGTGGTCCGAGAAGGTGAGACTTTGCATACTATTAGTGAAAAATGTCGGGATCCTTATATTGTTGAAGAAAATCCACACATTCATGACCCAGATGATGTTTTCCCTGGCCTGGTCATCAAGATTACCCCTTTCAACGATAGGTAAACTCTAGTCTATTTATCGTCTCTAATGAGATATATGTATATGTATATCGTTCGTATTGTTTGTGAATGTTTACGTTCATGGAACCTCTGCATAGATACAAGTGAAAATCATGGAGGGAGCTGTGTATATATATCTCTTCACCTTGGACACTTAGTGGTGATCCAGCTTGTAATCATGAAATCAATGAAAGAAAATTTTTACGGTATCAATATCTAGAGTTGATAAAATCAATCATGTGATCTGAATTGATATGATAGACAAATATTTGCGACAGGGTCTTGCTATTTCACAAGAAATAGATCACTAGATTGTGGAAAAAAAAGTTATTTCAAGGGTTGTGATGTTGGTATTAATAAAAGAAGACGACTAAGAATAATGAATAAAACTAAAACTATTTCGGTGTTATTTATTATCTCATCCTTTTTCCTTTTTTAATACCAACAATAAAATCTTTTACATGTTTTTTTTCCGGATTTTTGTTATTAGAAAAATACAATCTCATTTACACTGAATAATATAAATGATGGACGGGGGGTTGTGCAGACCAAAACTGGAAATATAGACAGGGGTTGATCTGGAGAAATTTAATGTGGAAGGGGTGATTTGGCTGAATCCAGATCGGAGAAGAGCATCCGCCTATTGATTATGCTCATAGGCATGCTCGATTTTATTTTTTATTTATTTGTTTATTTTTTTAAAAAAAAAAGAGCTTTCTGAAGATCCTAGCAAAGAAAAGGTCATGGATAAGTTGAAGAAAACTGATTAAAAAAATAACTCAGGAACAAGCAATAGCCCAACAAAGAGAAGACTATGATGTTGGCTCCCTATAAATCACCCGTTCGAATCCTACAAACCTCACGGCTATTGAAAACTTATATGATCGTTAATTTCAGGGCTTGTGGAATTAATCGAGATACGTGCAAGCTAGCCCGAACACCCACGGTAATAATAAAAAAAAAAAAAAAAAGACCATGATGATGGTGGGTTATGGCGAGATGTATGATTATATTCAAGTTTGCGGCTATTTATTTTCTGAGCCTTTCTGTGTTCATGCGCTCTCGTGATAGTTGTTTTCTTCGAGTATGATTTGGGTCTATATAATAAACCATGTCTACTTAAGTTCAGGAAGAGAAGATGGAGGAAACAAGCTAGCAGAAATTGTTCCGAGAAGAAATGGTCCGTCAATCAACAACAAGAACATAAATAGAATCACTGCTTAACAGAAATCAATCGTATGGTTTGTCCTGAACTAAAGACTAGCTCTGAAACAAGTAAAAAAGCACAAGTCTATCTAGAACAGCCAGGATTCTCATTGCCTGTTATCCAATATAAACATGTAATACCTGCATTGGAGGCGGCTACAGATTGAAATACACTGCTACAAATCGCTGCCTTCAATGAATCTCAAATCTCACCAGTTCCAAGAGGCTGCCTTGATGCATCACCAGAGGCCCATGCATGATAGTCCTTCACAAGCTGCCAGTTTGTTCAAGCATTAATGTCACGAATAAAAGTAACCATTCCCGACCAACAAATACAAGTCTACGGATGGTGTGATGGGGATGAATCAATCCTATATGATGGTGGCAAGATGTACAGGCAGAGGAATCAAATTAGTAAATCTAGGTTATGGAAGCATTTTTACATTGTTTTAAAATTCGAATCATCAAATTGGACTTCATTTACTACTTGATGAACAAGATTATTATCACATAACAGGGAATTTTGTGGAATTCTGAAAAAGCTCCCGTGCTGTGCTGTTAGTATACGTTGCTGGGACTTTTTCTTTCATCGAATTCCCCAATTTTATTGATGGATGTCTATTTTGATTGCCATGTAGAATAAAATGAAATCAATTTCCATGGTGCTGAGGCAAGTGGAATTCAACCTGGACCAAGAACCTCAAGACTCGTCCAAATAGTGAACACGCAGGGGTTTAACCAAAATGAGGTACTAGGAGATCATATGCCAGCTTTGCAACTGGCAGGTAGCCTACTTCATTCTTCATGAGCTAATTTAATTGAGATTTCCTCAAACCTGTGCCATAAAGCGGGGAAGTATCTGCCCAAGTATTTGCTTAAGGATTTGGGCACCAGTCGATTCTATTGCTTCAGCTGGAATTGCTCTAAATGCAAAAGGAATATCGATGCTAACCTGGAATGAAATACAAATGAGTTTAAAATTGATATTTTCGTGCACATATGACCATCTACAATAATGAAATCATTATAGAACACAGCACTACATGCAAAGAACACTTTGCCAAGTACCTCAATGACTGCATCTGAAGTAAGCTGTTGTATTGTTGAGTTGCTTTGGTTGCTATCACAAGAAATTTGGTTGACCATGTAAGCTGCATTTCCACACCAAATCAGTGTCAAAGCATTCCTGAAAAAAGCATGTATAATAATAAATTTAGAAATTTAACTGCTAACACTCATGCATGCTATTTTTTCAGAAGAAAACGGTCACCCTTTGTATCATACAGAACACAGTTCAGCCAAAATGATTACGTACAATAAAACCAAGGTCCCGGACAATTATTTTTGTCATGTACACCATTCAAGGTTTGCAGAGAGATGCTATTTTCTCCATGACAGATGAATTATTAAAGTGCCCCTAACTTCATCAGCTAAGCAGCAGAGGTTGATGTTAAAGACCTGGTGTAGCTGTTACGTTGATACCTTACCGGCATTAACTGTCCAGGAGCCAATCACACATGCAAGTAGCGGAGTGATGTCTAACTCAAAGATGTAAGTAATCATATTGCCCAGAATAACAAGAGTTCATATTTTTTCAAAGGGGTTAACTATATGAAAACAATCTTTGCATGTTAATATGGAATTGACATGGTACAAATTATTTGAAAACATAGCCATGGACAAAATGTTTCCAAAAAATAAATAACAGAAACCAATTTCTAGGAGATGGTAAACAGCATTTCCATTCTTTCTTGTGACACCTCAATTATGGCCATTTTATATATAAAAACCTAGTCTGCTATTTGCCACCATGACAGCACTATACATGGTAAAATTTAGTTGCTGCGCATTTCATTCTGTACTGCAAAAGATTAACACCTTAAACGTCACGAAATTTAAGACTGGTTTCTCACTTTCCCGTTCCAAGCAAGAGAGAAACAAAAACAAGAACGAAAGTGTTTTGTGTCCTCCTTTAGTGAAGCCATGGTTTTGAAATTAACCTTTGAAAGAAACCATTGATCTACAGCAACCAATCCAATCGCAAATTCAAACTAACTTCCAATTAAACATGACAAAGACTGCTCATTCTTAAAGCTGTAACACTGAATAATAACTAAACTAGAGACTTATACAAGGTTCAAACAACTCAGACCTCACAAAAATAATTATTCTTCCAACACGAAGTAACTTGATCAATGGGCAGAAAATCATGGTAGAGGCTGTAATGCCAGAAGAATCATCACCACAAGCATATAGGCGAGGTCACAAACGTCTGTACTGTAAAATCGAGAGTGAAGCATTGGCCAGTGACAATTATACTATCACATTTCAAACCCATCATACAAAAGCAAATCCAAAATAGGGGTTCACTACAGAAAGAAATTCAAAATAATCCATGTTATGCTAGCAAGAAAACCTAAACAGAGCCTTACCGTCAAACTTCTCATTCTGCGCAACCACAATCGGCGAACCTTCAAGCTGCCAAGTACAGCATTCAACAAATCAAACAGAGAAACAAATATCAATACATATCATGACCACAAAATTCAAAACTTCAAAGATCATCCCCAAACACAATAATGCAATGACCACAAGCATCAGTGTATCACCTTACAGGACAAAAGCTTAATGCAACAACCATCAGGTTGCTCTTCAACTCTAACAAGCAAAACAGGACAAATTTCAAAAGCAAAAAACTTGAAACTATACACATAACACCTAAACGTGTTGTCGTCTACCCTCTCTATCCTCTCCGCATCCAACACAGAGTACTGACTCGCTGGCAAACTCATATACTCCACTGCCACCTCAACATCAAATTAATTACAAAAAAATAAAATAAATCAGTTCTTAAACTTCAAAATTAAATATTTTGGAATCTTTTGCTTAAAAAATTAATCCACCCTGACATTACTTAGAGGGCGTCCGAGTTGCCGGACCGAAACGGACTCTTTACGTCTGGCAACGAATTTCGCTTTGGGAGTGGAATCAGCCGAAACACGAAGTGATTCAGTTACTGGTGAGGAGAAATTTAGAAAGAGGTGCTTGCAAGTGAGGGAATTTCTAGGGTATTTGGATCTGAAAGAGATTGAACTTAGGCTTATTGTTGAACCAAGAGACGGGGAATTTAGCGCCATTAATTAATGGAAAATTCAAGGATTGCAAGCTAGTATGTTGTTGAAGATGATAGAATAGGAGTACTGGTGTTAAGGATAAGAGTACGGGTGGTTCTGCACGTAGCGAGGCGATATTTAGACTCGCGGTTTCGTTTTCCTAAGCTGCTCCGGTAAATTGCCAACAGGTGATGATGGCGAAGATTGTGGGCCATTTTTTTTAACTTTGATAAGATACATGAGTAAGTATGTTAGAAAAGTTACGCCATGCTGTACTATGAAGCGCAAAGGGTGTTAAATATGCACCTTTACAATCCGTGCATAACGACACCGGATTGTCTCTTCTGTTAGCCTCTTTGATTAATCTAATCGAATTTGATAAAAAAAACCCACATAATTAATCAAAATTCGAATCAAAATAATTAAACAATTTATTTAAGGAGAATTTCAGCAAATTAAATTAAATTAAAAAAAGACTAAATCAAATTCTCTCAACCGAGGATCTAAAGAACCTTTACATAGACGCACAATTCAACAGAACCCACAAAGGATTCAAGAGTCCTAGCTGTCTAAGAGCTTGTAAACTTGGTAACAGCCTTGGTCCCTTCAGAAACAGCATGTTTCGCAAGTTCTCCAGGCAAAACCAATCGGACAGCAGTTTGGATCTCCCGAGAAGTAATTGTGGGTTTCTTGTTGTACCTGGCAAGCCTTGAAGCCTCTTGAGCAAGTTTCTCAAAGATATCGTTGATGAAACTGTTCATGATACCCATAGCCTTACTAGAAATCCCAATATCAGGGTGGACTTGTTTCAAGACCTTGAAGATGTAAATCTTGTAGGTCTCGACGCTCTTTTTTGCCCTCTTCTTCTTCTTGTCAATCGCTCCTCCTTCTTTGGGCAACTTCTTCTCTGGTCTTGGCTTCTTCTCTGCTGGGGCTTTCTCGGCCGCCGCTGGCTTCTTCTCGGCTGGCTTCTTCTCGGCCGGCTTCTTCTCTGCCTTGGGAGCCATTTGAGATTTTTGAGAAGAGACTTTGAGATGAGGTTTCTTTAAGAGTGGGAAACGGAGGTTTCTTTAAGAGCTTCGGTGATGGGATGGAATTGTTTGGTTTGTTTATATAGAGATAGGAGGTAAGTGATTGTTGGTTGATTTTGTGAAACGCGGATTGATGACGTGGATGGTTGGATTTGCAGGGGTTTGAATGGACGGTGAGATGTGGGTTTTTCCTTTTAACTTTTGGAGACCGATGGGAAGCCTGAGCAGTTACCACCTTCGCTAAAGTCCAAGTACTGTCAGGGTTCACAGGCCCAGGCCCAATGTTCGACAACAGCACATTCAAGGTTCTGATAATCGAAAATAGCCCAACAGTCAATCTTGTTGTAGCTATTTAGCTCAGGTAACAGAGCGGGAGGAACAATTTTAGTTAAATGAAATATACCATGCTGAACCTTGCACCAGCTATTTAAAAAAAAATAAAAAAAATTGACCTTCTACATGATCAATATAATGAACATCCATCCATCAGAATGTAACGTGATCACCCGCCGATAACACGTGGACTTTGATAGTTTTTAGCATATAATTTTTGTTTAAAAATATATTAAAATAATATTTTTTTATTTTAAAAATTTTATTTTTTAATATAATATATCAAAACGATTTAAAAAAATTAATTTATAATAAAAAAATATTATTTTATTTAAAAAAAATAGATTAGTCGGGCTAACCAGAACTTGTGCCAGGTCTTTCACTGCTGATGCGTAGAATAAAGGGGAGATGATGGAATGATTAATGATTTGAGAAGACACCCGGCAAGACTCCCAGAGGATTTTGGAAGCTTGCAGGAATATGCCACTTGAGATAAACCGCATACTTCTTAATATTTTTTATTATTATTAAAAAATAATTTTTTTTGATATGTTTCGAGTTGTTTTACGCTGATTTAAAAATATTTTTAAAAAAATAAAAAAATATTATTTTAATACATTTTAAACAATTCCAATCACACCTCTAAACAATAAATAACAAGGGAAGAGTAATCAATTGTATGCTCAAATTGAGTATTTTTTGCACTTGTTCCAAATGTTCAAGCGAGTTGGTCTGCGGCGGAGGAAATTGCCGATTGTGCGACGGCCAATTATTGAAGTGATCAGAGCAAACTCCATGCTGTAAAGAAGTTGAAATAGGAAGTAACTGAAAACTGAATAGAATAATATTTCAAGGATGTAATGAAAGAACCAATACCAGTACTTAACCGAATGATAAGCAGCTCTTCGGGTTTTCATGTATGTATAGCGTTCATTCATACTGCTGCAAAGATTGGAAATCTTTGGAAGATCAAAGTGATCGGGGGTTAGAAAATCTACTGCAAAGATTGAATTAGTTATAGCCCGTATGAAACTCCAGCCATGACATATAGCAGAAAACTTAATCAGAGACTGCAGCAACATGCTAGTATTCGGCAACCTCAAGGAACAACTTACATAAATGTTTGATTGCAGCATAAGGTGGAGACCCAGCAAGGTCATGAGCTCTCCTGTTTATTTCCTTACGTAGAACAGAAAGGAAGCAGCGTTCTAGGATTTCTTAGCAGCAAAGAAGGAAAAACTCTTGTTATCATAACTTCTTTGCAGAATGGAAAGCCATCAAAGAACATATGATCACTACAGCAAGGAACATTCATAGGATCAACATTCCCTCTATTGGTTTTTGTAACTTTGATAGGTAGTCTATTGAGGACTGCCAAGTGCCAAATAAATAAAGCTGTGAACGGGAAATAAGAAGAACGCCCCAAATCAGTTTGTGACGTTCAACCTACAGCCTTTTCACTCTGATGAAACCCAAGCACTTCTAGCAGAATACTCACTATTAAGATTTATTTTCCACACAATAATGTATTCTGCAAGTTATCGGAAAGATCAAACCAAAAACAGCTCCTTGAATCTCCAACAAAAGGCCAGACCTTGCACGAGGCCAAATCCAGTAATTGCCCATGATGATTATCAGACACCTTAGAATTAGAATAGAAGGCAATTCTACCATTCTGAGCTATAAGTGAGGTGTGGTTTGTACTTTTAAGGAGATTGTACCTAAAAAACTCAAACTCACCACACCTCAAAAACAAACACACTCGAGATGATCATACATCTTACCATTTTGAATGCTAAATGAAGTCGCTAAATCACATCGAAGGACTCTAATCCCGACCAGAACAAGCCAATTCTCAGACGTTGTGCCATACACTACTACGAAGTGAGCCTATCTTCGTATAACACAAGGGAAACTTACAAAAATACACAAGGTTCGTTATCTGAATCAAGCATTTTCAATAATTCTCCATACCCAACTGAAAGCTTTCAAGAGAGATACAACATAGCTTAACAGGCTCTAATTTCACAAAATTTATACAAAAATGAGCAATAAACTCAATTAAGTTCCAGTCGAATTGCAACCAATGAAACAATCTAGAACAATTTCAGATACAAAAAATGCACGAAACCACAAGAAAAGGAACCCAAATCAACAAAGCGAATCAAAAACCCAAACTGAAAGTAAAATGAGTGAGAAGAAACAAAAAAACCCAATAATCAAGAACAATTTACGAACAAGATCCATGTATCATTGTAAAAAACCAAGCAGCTACATCAATTCGACTAAAATCGAAACCTGAAACTATACATGAACACAAACCCTAATTGATAGATCGAACCTCGCAAAATACCCACCATCCAGAACCCAACAAACCCTGGCCGCCTAAGAGCTGGTAAACTTGGTAACAGCCTTAGTCCCTTCAGAAACGGCATGTTTCGCAAGCTCTCCAGGCAAAACCAGTCTAACAGCAGTCTGGATCTCCCGGGACGTAATGGTAGGCTTCTTGTTATACCGAGCGAGCCTCGAAGCTTCTTGAGCAAGCTTTTCAAAGATATCATTGATGAAACTATTCATGATACCCATTGCTTTGCTTGAGATCCCAATATCAGGATGGACTTGTTTCAAAACCTTGAAGATGTAAATCTTGTAGGTCTCCACGCTCTTCTTAGCCTTCTTCCTCTTCTTGTCAATCGCTCCTTCTTTAGGCAATTTCTTCTCTGCCCTTGGCTTCTCCGCCGGCGCTTTCTCGGCTGCGGCTGGCTTTTTCTCGGCTGGCTTTTTCTCGGCTGGCTTCTTTTCTGCCTTGGGAGCCATTTTGAGATTCCTTTTGTGATTTGAGGGCGAAATCGAGAAATTTACGTCTAGAGTTTGGTGTAGTAGTTTGCGTCTGGCGGGTTTGTTTGTTTATATAGAGAGATAAGATGAGCATGATTGGCTGGTTTTGGGGAGACGCGGATTGATGACATGGATGGTTGGATTAACGGAGGCTCGAGTTGACGGTGAAAGATGACTTCGGCCTTTTGATGGATCAATCCGTACGTTGGCAGAAATCTAACTTGAAGAGGAGCCCAGGCCCAGCCCAACTATCAGCATCAGGGCCTGTATGACGGAAAAAGGGCAATGAGAGTTAAGAAAATCAAATGAGTCTGTGATGATTAAGAAATATTAGTAATTTGATTCAAAAATCCCATTTTAATCTATGTATTTACATATATACTTAGGTCTTATTCTTTCTCAGTGGTTTCATGCTAAGATAGATTTTCTAATAATTAAAACTACTAACATATTCGTTAATAAAAAATAAAGGGACTTAGTAATAATTTACTCTTGTGGAATGAAATAAAATTCTGGTTTGCTTCGCATATATGTTTTTAAAATACTTTTTATTTTTTAAAAATTAATTTTTTAACAATTTATTTTTATAAATATTTTTTATGTTTATATTAAAAATATTATTTTAATATATTTTCAATTAAAAAATATTTTAAAAACTTTCATCAGTTTTTTTTCAATAATATATATATATATTGTAAATTATTCAATTACATACCTACATTGCAAATTTTATATGCAATTAGATCCTTGGTTTATAGTTACTCTTCTCCTTCCATAGCTAAAAACCTCTTTGAATGTGCAACGTGCATATGAGTCTTTTCCAAATAATAACATCAATCATTTTCTACGAGAAAAAGCCTTTTTTCAATAGGATTAAATCCACCATCGATCAAATTCGCCATCCTTAATGAGAAACCACAAATCACCCAGCCCCTCTGATCCAAGAATCTGAAACTATTTTCAAAATCCTCGGACGCTATCAAACCACAATAACAAAATCTACCAAAAAGCTGAAAAAATTAAGTAAAAATTGATCAGATAATATTGTGAACCGAATACTAATTCCAATGATCAATGACAGCATTACATCAAATTCCACCTAGAATGATAACCTACACCTTTACATCAAAACGAACATAATTCAACAATCAGTACCCACAAAACACCTATCCGCCTAAGAGCTAGTAAATTTGGTTACAGCCTTAGTCCCTTCTGAAACAGCATGTTTGGCAAGCTCCCCAGGCAACACCAATCTCACAGCAGTCTGGATCTCCCTTGAAGTGATAGTGGGCTTCTTATTATACCTTGCAAGCCTTGATGACTCCTGAGCAAGTTTCTCAAAGATATCGTTTATAAAACTGTTCATGATACCCATAGCCTTGCTCGAGATCCCGATGTCAGGGTGAACCTGTTTCAAGACCTTGAAGATGTAGATCTTGTAGGTCTCGACGCTCTTCTTTGCCTTCTTCTTCTTCTTGTCACCGGCGCCTTCTTTTGGCAACTTCTTCTCTGCCCTTGGCTTCTTCTCCGCCGGAGCTTTCTCTGCTGCTGCCGGTTTTTTCTCAGCTGGCTTCTTCTCTGCTTTGGGAGCCATTTGGGGTTCTTGAAAACGAAAGCGAAAAGGTTTCTTCTACTGAGAGATGGTGAACAGATGGGTTTTAGAGAGTTCTGGCGAGTGTCGGGTTCGTGATGTGTCTAAATAGGGAGAGGAGGTGAGTGGTGATTGGTCAGTTTTGGGGAGACGCGGATTGATGACGTGGAAGGTTGGATTTGGGGAGATTTAAATAGACGGCTAGAGATTTGGTTTTTGCGTCTTAGGAACCGGATTGGTTTTGAAAGTAGAAAATTTGTCGCGGGGCCTTATTTTGGGTTTCGCGGGTTGGTTGGAGGGAGGCGGGATGTCGATTAGAATTGGGCTTGTGAGAATACTGAGCCCGGGAGAGGAAAAGTGTTATTTTTTTTGTATTTCTTTGAATTTTAATGCCCTTATCAGGTTAATTTATGGGTATTTGATTAATCAGGTTAATTATTTTTATTAAAACATGTTATTTTATTTTTTAAAATAAAAATTGTGTTAATTTTAGGCTCACATCTCTTGTTATTTGTGTTAATTTAAACATCAAAATTAGACATGAGAGGTAACAACGGATTGATACACACTGATCACCAATAATATTGGTAAATTTAATTTAAAAAGCCCATTTTAAAGATTTTAATTCAGAAAAGCATCGAGGGATCTTTTGAGATTTTCCCGGTGGATGTCTGGTGGAGCTGGCCTTTGGGAAGGCATTGAGAGATCTCGAAATTTGTCTAACACACGTCTAAAGGAGCTAGCCTTGGAAAAGCATCAATTGGTCCTGGATTTTATTTTTATTTTTTTTTGCCAGCAAACGTCCAAGGGAGCTAGCTCCAGAAAAGCATTGAAAGTTCTTGAGTTTTTCCCAACAAATATCTACCGGGACTGGCCCTGGAAAAGCACCGAAGGTGATGTATTTTTCCAAGCGTGGTATTGAAATTCTTCAATCCGTCTCGAATAGTTTGAGAAGGGAAGGATTAGCAAGGGCGGCGACAATCTTCGACGCTCTTCTTTGAATCGATGAGCAAAACAACATGACTGGTTATCAAAAGAAGCCTTGAATTCTCCGGGATTAATTAGAAGTATAGTGTCTGTTGATGATTTCAAAAACTCTTGTATCATTATACAAATTTGTGTCTTTACGTTGGAGGTATGATGGTTTTTTTTCAAGGATATAACAGTTTAAAACACAAATCACATCTCACAAAAATAAAAATTACTTGTATTTTACGTGAATCCCACCAAAAACAACCAATCATACCTCCAAAACAAACACCTTCTTGATCATTCTCGAGTGATATTTGAGAAAGCAAATTTGTATAATGATAGAAACCACATGATATCAGTATGAATTTACTTGGAATTTTAGAAG
>Ga0307514_10004476_pt1 | contig 12847 bp, 12 predicted proteins | sample 16_EM_MG_FD_203088 | JGI IMG/M metagenome (GOLD analysis project Ga0307514, IMG submission 203088) | Populus trichocarpa ectomycorrhiza microbial communities from riparian zone in the Pacific Northwest, United States - 16_EM | ecosystem: Host-associated > Plants > Roots > Unclassified | place...
TTTCTTATGGGTATTTATTATATAATAATAACAGTACGGCCGGCAAGCGGCAATGCCCACAACCTTAAGCGCGCGAAGGGTTACAAAAACAAATTGGTAGAACATAACAATCTAGAAATTTTGTAATGTGAGAAAGCTGCAGAAAAGTATCTAGAGAAGTGACAAGTCATCGATGCAAATGTAGGCTGTTTCTGTAAGGCGCCTGGGTGCCGGCACTTTGCACACTATAAGTAATAAGTCAATTCTTTAAAAACTGCACGACAAAGTCCGTAATATGCGTGAGCCCTGCTAAAAAAAATTGAAAGAAATCTCTTGGCTGAAGGTAGCAGTAACTGGGTTTTGAACATAGCAACAGATGCATTCTGAGTGGATGAGACGAGATGATAAACTGAACTCAGGAAACCATGCGTGATTGAGCGGAGTCACAAGATCCAGATCAATAATCGCGTGACGGAGTGGCGTGGGATGATGGCCAGAATGTCCATCACTCTGCCAAAATGCTCCACTTTTGCATCTAAGACCCCCAACCTAAAGGTTGTGGGAATTTATCAATAATCATAATTATTAATATCATCGCGTCGCGGTGTCGTGACGCGTGACTACTTGCGTTAAGGCTTCAGCCTGAGCTGTACGGTGTACATGAAATTCGATCTGAGTGGCATGCTAGCACTTGCGAGCCTTTCATTTACTATAGACTATGGGTATCTCTGGGCTTTTGCAGGCACTCAAACCAATTCAAGTCACTAAACACCTTGAGGATTACTCAGGGCATACCTTTGCTGTCGATGCCTATGTTTGGTTGCACAAGGGACTTTATTCGTGTGCTACGGAGTTAGCAACGGGAAAGAAGACACACAAGTGAGCATATTTCTCTCTCTCTAAAGAAAGGGCTGATTTCTCAAATTTCACTAGGTATGTAGACTACGCGATGCATCGTGTACGACTCTTAAAGCACTACCGTATCCAACCTTATATTGTCTTTGATGGAGGGCCGCTTCCAGCCAAAAGGGGCACGGAACAGGAGAGGAAACAGAAACGAGAGGAAAACCTTGCGAGAGGAAATGCCCTAGCAGCACAAGGAAAGCATTCTCAGGCGAGGGAATGTTATGTCAAGTGTGTGGACGTGACACCTCAGATGGCATTCCAATTCATCAAAGTATGTGTGATACTTTTCCACTGTGCAAGCGTTCATTAAGTTTTTGTCCAAGGCTCTGAGGACTGAAAACGTTCCTTACGTTGTCGCGCCCTACGAAGCGGATGTCCAACTCGCGTATTTGGAAAAACTTGGCCTCGTAGACGCAATCCTTACAGAGGATTCAGACCTTCTCGTTTTTGGGTGCAAACACGTCCTTTACAAACTTGATGTCGTCTCGAACACCGTTGTATCCATTTCACGAGACCAGTTTGGTTCCGTGACTGCATCGGCTTCCGATCCTAATTCCATATCACTCTACGGTTGGTCCGATACACAGTTCAGAGCCATGGCTATTCTGAGCGGGTGTGATTATCTTGTCAGCATTCCAGGTGTAGGCCTCAAGACGGCAAACAGTTTGTTGAGGAAGTGGAAGAGTGCTGAACAGGTCGTCAGGGCGATTGCATTGGAGGGAAAGAAGACTGTGCCGGTAGGATATTGGAAGAACTTCCGTTTGGCGGAAATGTGCTTCTTGCATCAGAGAGCTTACTGTCCGCTAACCGAGAAGCTAGTGCATTTGACTGAGGTAGGCACTGATTGGAACGAAGAACTCGATGCATACGTTGGGAGGTGAGAATTATGTGCAGAAAAAGGCTTTCTCTTATTTGGATCTCTAGCGATATCGATCCCCCTCTCGCGAAAAGCATAGCCATGGGGGACACATGCCCTATCACCCGACTGCCCATGATAGACATTAATACGGAGTTCAATCCTAGGGCATGTAAAAAGCCGTTACCTCAAGTCTCTGTCAGCCCAAGCAAGTCGCGCAAGACTAAAGGAAAGATGCGAGGACAGTCCCCCACGGGTGGTATCCTCAGTTTCTTTGGTATGTTGTACAGGTTTTATTTTAAAGATCTGAAAGTGAAATTCAAGCATTTCAGGGCCTAAACCTGTCATTCCGCCACGAACTAAGATCCCAACCGTTGTTTCGACACCGAAACTTAATTGCACTGGCAAAGGCAGCGGAAAGCGAACTCTTGCGGAAGTCGTGGACAACGAACTGCAGCAAAAGAAAAAGCTCCGCAGATCTCCGTCTCCCGGGCAACATGAGCAGAAACAATCTAAATTTTTCTCTTCCCGTTCCGTATCGAAATTGAGCAGTGTGAAACGGAGGCATAGTGAGGGAGAGCTTGGGTTCGATCACACTTTTTCGCGTCCTGCCAGTGTGTGGAGTGAAGAGAATAAGGAGAACGAGTGTGTTTTGGCGCCGCAAAATAGTGATGGAGAAGATGTCAATGAACCAGACCTAGACGGGTCGGAAGTTTCTTTGAGGGCAGAAATTGATGTTTTAGATGTGGTGGTGGGCGCGGAGTTAAATGTAGCTGGGTTTCCTGATGCGGTCGAGCAAGAGGAAGGCTACATATCGCCTACTCCAAGTTATTCAAGGGACGTGCAAGACCTTTCGTCACCTGTGCGGCCTAGCGAGAGGAAGGAGGGAAAGCGATCATTACAAAGTAAGCGTGACAGATCGGAAGAGTTTGTTGGGACATATCTCAGTGACGTGGAGGAACAAGACCTGTGTTCGGCAGTCCTATCGAGCCCGATTTCTGGCAGGAAGCTGCGCGGTCCACGGGAGACAAGTTGTATAACACCGACAAAGTCAATAAGGCAGGACCACTGCGAAACGATCTTGGTGGACCCGACGCCTACACCCACAAAGCAGCAGTACCAAGATGTGGATGAGGTGCCTTCACCCACTGTGTATCACGGACCTGATCTGAGGAACATCCTGGGGAGTGTAACAGAACTGGGTGTGTCGCCTGAGGCTGAACTTGTTCTAGACTCGGGTTCGACGTTAACTCCAAGCCCGTCGCCTAACACACCCATTGGCAGGGATTACATGTTGAGTATTCTGAATACCACAACAGACCGAGGAATAGAGGCTATCGATGTGGACGCATTTACATCCGACTTGGAACAAGAACAAACGCTTTCCCATCAGGCCGCGTCACGGACAAAGGCCGTCATGGACGGTTGGCGACAGAGATGGGCTTTGCCACCCAAGACAATGGCGAAAACGTTGCTGCAGAGTAAGAAGATGGTCGAGAGCCCAAAGAAGCTTGTCAGTCTATCAAGGTCGAAGCGACCGAGATCCATTCGTGCGTCGCCATTGAAGAGACCGTTGATACCCGGCTCTGGTGCTTTGCGCGCTGCAAATCTTAGACGGACAGAGACCACTGTATCTTCCGCTGGGCGCCATTCGCTATGCAACGCCATCTATAAAACACCAAAATCAGCGCCCCCAAAGATGTCAGCCGCAAGCAAAATCGGTTCGACTTCTTCTGCTATGGACAGAAGAGAAAAATCACTCAAACATCCTCCTCCTGCTCTGTTTTCAAGGAAAGACGAGTTGGAGATTTTGTCCAGGACTCATGCGAAACTTTCACAATACCGGTGTGTAGTTGTGATATTTGACCCTTCGTCGCTGAATTTACAGAGACACCTTTTCAGATGCTCGTGATCACACATAGACTAAGTCAATCAATAAGTTATTTAAGTTAGGACTTGGAAAACTAGTACCCGGTCAATATGTGCTTGATGGAATCCATAATCATTGAATTTGTCAAAGAAAAACCTGTATTTGCAGGCCTCTAGGCATGATGCTAAATTGTAGTAGTGTTCACGAATATGTATCCCAAGATTCATATGGATGTTGCGCGATGCAGTGCCTCACGGTAAAGGACGGTGTTGACAACACCAATCGGGATATCGTAAAGCTCTGGGATCGAGTCATTTTTTGAAGAAGCCAGGTACGAATTGTGGGGGGTGTCTTCCTGAGATGGTAGAGCGATGCGTGAATCTGCAAAAATATGCTTAGGTTTTGGCAGATGGACAGAGAATTATGTTTGAGAGCAAACCAGTAATGGCACTCATATCGTTAAATGAAGGAGTCGATCGGATAGCAATTGCAGAATAGGATACATAGGTAAGGATAACGAGGACAACAGTCCATGAAGGAACTAGGAGTGCCCATTCACTTTTGGAGGGTGAACCTCAATGATACTGTGAGCAAGGAACCTTCAGACATACCGATTCGGATACCAGGTCACACCAATCCTCTGTATCCATTCGTCTGGTAGCACCGCCCAGAGGATGTAAAGTATAAATAGGAGATAGGTGGACGTCCATGCTACGAAACCATAAAATTCAGATGCGCGGCTGCGACGATCTTCTGCTTCTGGAGGCCAACGATGTGGAGCCGTTGGTGAGCGCGGCACAGTGTCTAAAAGAAGTTGCGAAGGAGAGTCGCTCATGGAAGAAATATAAGCTGCTTAAGTACACTACAGATATGATTTAGTGCGGCGATTTAACTATTTCGCTTGACACTCTGCAAAGGTTCCTGAATTAGGTCGATATGTAATGTCTTTACGCGGGACACTCTCTAATATAATATTGGATAACTAAGCTATAGTTTCGGTTCTGAAATATGAGTACCTTCTTTTTGGCTGGTGAGGATTCTGCCCGGCCAGAAGGGTATATACACTGCGATCGCTATGAAAAGTGGTAGCGTGTCCAGAAGGTAGAACAAGGTCTCGGAAAGTGATAAGGAACTGTGAAAGCCCTTGGCCATCTCGGCAACTCTGAAAGCACAACGGATCTGCCAGTGTGATGTACGATAGTCAGCTCATAGTGTCTGGGCTTTCGCGCTGTAATGATCTTACAAGACTGGAGGAGGGGCAGACTTACCAGGATACCAATGCAACTAATGAGCAATGCAGTAGCCAATGCTTTCCAAGAATTGCGCCACGGTTTTTCGACATCCGTAGCCCGCACGCGTGGTTCGAATTTCCAAACACGGATGAGGAATGTAAGATAGACGAGTGTGAATAGAATGAATGACACAAGTTGTGCCGCTAGACCGAATTGTAATATCTGAGGTAGTTATGTTAGGTCAGGATGTGAGGTTTTGGAGATGCACCTACGCGGAATCCCAGTTTCTTCATACTGCCATTACCAGCTGACATACCTCCTCCAGCGCACTGTGAAGGTTAATTTCAGTCCTCGCGGAATGCACACCTTCAAAGGATAGACCAACCTGAATAAGGAATGTGATGACATCGGATAAGACAAATACAAGGGTAAGGCGCTTTCTGGATATCAGAACATGACTACCTGCTCCCAAATAATCGGCAATCTGTCCAAGGAGCACATAATCAGCAGCAATGAATCCAGCGGGCTAGTTAGTTTTATCTCAGGAATTAGAAAGCCAAAAAAAAAAAGCACATAGACTGACGGATAAGACGATAAGAAGGCTTTGTGCAAGGAAGATCATTTTCGAATTTGGGTTATAATGCAATGGAACCCTAGTTATTAACCCAATAGAAAAAACTAATATTGACAAAAAAAAGTGAGAACTTAGTTGTTCCACACAACAAACAAACTTACAATAAGCTGCTATCGTCATTGCCAACATCCATTTGGCTCCCCACTTCCTTATGAACCATGTTTGGGCGAGCGCGACATTTAAAAAAAGCGCTATTGACACGAAATGGGGATTAGTCGTCAGCGCACGAGAAGCTACGGACGCACCACAGGCAATACCAGCTAGTACAGGAGATGCAATGTACCCTAGATAGTTTTTAGGGTCGTTCTTAGGATTGAGAGTTTGCGCAGAGACAGCATTCGCAACGATGAGTAAAACAGAGAGAGATGCAAGCATCGAAGGTACGTGTAGGGGAACTGGTAGTGGGGCTGGTTTGCTCCATATCTGCCCACAGCATCTGACATTTAAGCTACCATGGTTGTGTCCATCTCAGCATTGAGCAATCGAAGCCGTCGGCCCGCGCGTCACATCGTCCATAGCCCGTTTCCCCATTGACTCTGCCGGCAACAAAGAAGTCATTCGTGTACAGTCAAAATTGGATGGCCCGAATATTTAAAGGGTATCAGCATCAAAGCTGCCGTGGAGAAGCCATTTCCCCCGAAAACGGACCTTGTCCTCGGTCACCAATCCTACTTTCAAGTTATCAGTGGGCTAGGCGATGTAATCTCAATTACAGGGTTACGCTTCATCAGCGTAGTCGATTTATCACTCGCATCTCAAACCTACTTGAACTTGTTGCCTTGTGGATGGCGTCTGTCATTTTGTCTATCGTTGCGTGATCTATTACAATATTAATCCTCAAAGAACTCTCTCTTCAATTTCGATATGGAGGTTCCACATTTTATATTCATCATATATCTATATACTAATCATTTAGGAAACCAATTTACAATAGATGTTCTACAGCTCTCAATCAGTGTTTAACACACCACCGGGATTCATCCATGTCATGATTATTATTATTGTCTTCCCAGGTCCCCATCTTGTTCTCTTTTCTAACTCGGACAAACCAAAGGATGAGACACGGTCACAATTGCAAGCGACTATATCGACCGCACGCACATTTCTCCGTCCGAACCTATACTACAAAAATTGCGAGATCGCAAGATAACATAGTTGAGCAAAAAGAGTAACCGCAGTACCGCATTTGGTATTCTCCGTCAGAAGCCAAACAGTAGCAAATGGAGTCATTCAGGCAGTGTCCTCAAAAATACAAAGGGAACGGTGAAAATAGCGCCCACTAAGAATGCGGCAGTGTAAACGAATGACTTGAGGCTCGCGTATCACTTGGCAGCTTGGCAGCTAGTAGAACAGTCAACTTGACCCAAAAATCACAAATGGTATAGCACAAGAAAAAACTTTTGCAAGTTATCGATCCAATGAATCCACACAAAATTGAAGAAGTAGATCACACAAGAATTACAATATGTCACACAGAGAACCGCAAGCATTACACAAAAAAACAAAGAAGAAATGAGAAAAGAAAAACATGTCACTTGTCAAATCCCCAACCGACAAGGACGGAAGCACAAAAAAGAATTGGAAGAGAGGACCTTTCTTATCCCAAGGAAGGAACAAAGACAGACAAAGGCATTTGCTCGACATGTTGAGTGGTATGATACAGCTGGTGCAGGGCCGGATTTCGTCGATGGCCTTCCGGAGGTGAAAGCGACGCGGATTTATGCGTGGTCGTTGCAGAATACGCGGACAGTCGAGGAGAAGAAGCTGTATAACTGCTGCCCGACGGCTGGTGATGAAATGAACTTGAAAGTGTCGAAGTCGATCCACCACTGGACACCGTCGAAAGTGAGACCCTAGAAGAGGACGCTTGGCTGCTCTGGTCCGATGACGACAGGAAAAGCGGGTGATCAGGCTTCATCGGCGTACTCAATTCATAGTCTTCTTCTCCACTTTGATCGCTTTCTCCCTCTGTGTCCCTATCAGGTTCTTCTTCGTGATCCACCATCTCATCATCATCACCCGTCTGTCCATCTGCGTCCTCCTCAAGCACACCTTGGCTCGATGAACGGGAAGATCGAACATTAGGAATCTCTGACTTTGAGGAGGAAGAACCGGCTGGCTTCTTACCTTTCCCTTTGGCAGTAGCGCGAGTAGTTGAACTAGGCGGCATCCATCTGAGCTTGAATTGCCTACCTCGCCCACGACCCGACCGTACAGGCTGTGACGCTCCGGCAACAGCGCCCGAACGCGCTTGGTCGGTCCCATGACCTGAGGATTCCCCTGCGCCCTCGACACGAGAGTCATTAAGCGTCCCCATTCCTCCATGTTCCAAAACCAGAGGTGTGCTGAAATCGACGACGTATGGTTGTGTGCCAGTGTTTTGTGGCGGAATGACCCCATGCGTACGCAGGTGTCGTTTCGCATTGGATCGAACGCCAAAACTACGGTTGCAACCGGGGTAATGACATGGGAATGCTATCAGATTCAGAATTAGGTCCTGGTATAAACAAATCGTGTTAAAACCATTGACGTACGGCGTTCATTGTTGTGAGTGTTCATGTGCGTCTTTAAGCCGCTTGGCCTGTAGTGAAAATGTCAGTAAACCATATAACGTAGCTAAGCGACAGTATCATCTAAGACACGTTGAAAGTTTGATGATAACAAGTTGTTCAAAGTCTTTGAACACAGGCACTAGAAAAAGAAGAGAAACCGACCTTGGAAACTTTTTATGGCAAACTTCACATTCGTGCATCTTCGACTTTTTCCTCTTTTTTGTGGGAGGTGGAATCTCTTGGCTCGGATCTTTTGAATCGCCATTCGTGGTGTCAGTTGAATCGCCATGCTTCCTCTTTCCTTGTCGTTTCCCGCCATTAATTCTAAGATGGTTTTCCACAACCTCTTCAACGACAATCGCACGATTCGTCCGTTCATTTTTCACTGCTGATGATTTCTCCTCATCCAACGTTGAGTCGCCCCTAGCCATCCCGATTAAGTCTCGATTGCCCACGACCTCATCGTGGTCACCTCCATTTTTCATGCCAGAGAATGAGGGTACAGAGATTGCAGCAGCGTGGCTTGGTTGACTGTCTGAAGAGCATCTTGCAATCGCAGTTCTCGCTAGCGATTGAGAAGGCGGCGATCGTTGGATGGGGGGTGGTTGGGCGGTATTTGAACGCACACCTGAGCGCAGTATATCCAGTGTCGAATGCAAGGAGGTGCTGGTGGAAGGTGACATGATCGTTGGCCCAAGAATTGCAGCGGTCGGGGTATGGAATGCTGTCGTAGGCTCATGCGGCGTCTCTTGGTATACTCGTACACTTTGCACCGTAGGAATATGGGTATTAGATACATTGAAATTGTCGGCATTATCCTTTTGATGGTAGCCGAAGTTTTCGTCATTCGGGTAAGGGTACCGATAATGATTAGAAGGTAGGGAATGATGGAGTTGACGGGGAGTAATTTCTGGTGATTGTTGCGAACGCTGTTGATCATTACTCATGGGAATGGAGGACGGTGTATGATACAGTCCCACATCACTTACAGGAACCATCTCCTCGAGGAAGGCGGTGTTCCTGGCTATATCCAAACTAGGTGACTGACGTCCATCTTTCGCCCGAGTCAGCTGCCGCAGGACTTGTGCATGTTGTTGGCTTTGTGCTTCGTGATATCTCCTCAGTGCATTTAAATCTGGAGAAGTGGAAGAAGAAGTAGTACCATGTGGTTGAAAAGTAACCGCAAGACTGAGAGAAGAGGATCCAACCTCCATGGGTGAAAATTGCGTGTTGAAATGAGACTGGGGCTGGGTATCAAGGGAAAAAGCTTCAGCATCAGGAGAGGTATGATAGTGCGATTGCGACTGATGAAAGTATTGGGAAGAATCCGAACAGTAAAAGTATGGATCGACCCGGTGGACCACGGCTTCTTGAGATGATTGAAATGAACCTCCGTTATGGTTAGACGACAAAGAATTATCGACGCGCCGAGAGTAAGCATAGTGATTGTCTTCTTGCTGGTGTACAAGTGGCAATGAACCCACGTTCCGGGTCAGGGCAAAAGAATGTTGTTGGAGATGAGGAGATGGCCCAGATAAGGCTTCCAGAATGTTGCGTCCCTGAAATTTACTGACGTGGCCTGAGTTCGATGGTGGCATCAAAGCAAATTCCAATTTTGCAGTCTCCATGTTGGAACTATGAGATTGTCTCCTCACAAAAGTTGAAAAGAACTCAAAAGTGCTTTTCCGTGCAAGTAATACTTACGACCTAATATTGCTTGCGCGAACTGACTTGAGTGAGTTTGTCGTGTATGAAACTCCTCAAACACAGCCAGCGCGCGCCCGTAAACCTTTGAAGAGCACGAGGTATCAATGAGGCAAAGATAACCCAAAAAAATGAACAGACACACTGATCAGACAGCCAAAATTGAAGCCTGAGCTTAGGCAGCCCGTTCCGCCAACACTCAGTGAGGGGTGTTCGAAGGGGAATGGTCCTGGTTTATAGTTATGTTGAATAATAAATTGCGTCACAATTGTTTTTGTATGTCGTCACACATATTTTAGGAACCCGAATGTTACAGATAACAATGTTACACTTTGGAGGGTATGAGATTTACTTTTAATGTTATATGTTTTTGATATTAAATTTCACGTCAATAAAATAAATGTCATCCGACCTCAAAGATTTTTATCAACCCGTAGGTCGTCGTAAACAGCCAACTACGAGCACGGAACGCCGATTATCGCCGACTCGAAGCTCATGGCTTCTTCAGTTGCTGTGAAAACTCAAAAGCTGGCCCTTCGTAAAGCCATTACTGTTTCGCTCCGTCAGCTCGGTTCGGCTGACGTAGAACAACAATGTAAAATGAATTCTGTATCCACAGTGCATTCTATCTTGACATCGTATGTAGCAGAGGCTATCACCACCCAACTACTTGCCCTCCCAGCTTTCCAGACATGCAGAACCATTAGCTGTTACCTGAGCATGCCAACTGCAGAAGCAGGCACATCGACCATTGTCAATGCCATCTTCCAATCTGGTCCGCAGTCGGTTTTTCTTCTTCTTTGACTGTATGGTTTCACATGTATTTAGGGAAAACTCTCTTTGTCCCAAAAATACAACCGAAAGAACGAAAAATGGATTTTCTTCGAATTTACTCTGCCATAGATCTTGCCTCCATACCCAGTGGAACTTGGGGAATTAAGGAGCCTGATGATACCTGGGAAGCCGGAAAGAGAGGCAGAGGTCTGTTAAAGAGTCTCGCATTCTGATTGTTTTTTTTTTGAAAAACAGAACAGTACTCGAGTCGATAAACGGCGAAGTGCAAAATTTGGATTTGATTGTCGTCCCAGGTATATCTGACAATATTCCACGATTGTGTTTTGACGTCCAAATAGGTGTTGCTTTTGACCATACCCTCCTCCGACTTGGCCATGGCAAGGGCTACTACGATCACTTCATCTCTTCGTACGTCGCATCAGGGCGAACTAAACCATTGCTGGGTACGCCTTCTCCATTATAAAGAAAGACTCTACTGACCACTTCGGCAGTCGGTATCTGCCTGCGGGAACAACTCCTCCCCAAGGGTGAAGTCGTTCCGCACGAGCCGCACGACTGGAGAGTCGATGTCTTGATCACACCAGACAGAACGATAACGTATCAGGATCCTTCTTGAGGCTTGATCAGGTCCCAGTTGTGGCTCAGTTGTCGCGTTTGTTGCAGCATATAGATCTTGATGATAATCATGATTGCGGACTCTTTTAGAAATGCGCAGACTGAACATAGTTCTAGGATCTTCTGGGGCATCATCTGGCATCATCAACTGAGGCACGACCCCTCATGGACCCCAGATGCACACGACTTGCGTGATCGATAAAACTCCGAGTAGACAAGAACAACAGAAGAAGTGGCCTTGGGAATGTTTGTTCCGTTCTAATTTCCTACTCAACAACATGCTCCGTTTTCCCCCCGCTGTATGACGCCATAAATCTTTTGATTCTTTGAGGTTGTATCTATATCTTCACTTGATCAGAACCCTTGATTCGTTACCCGGTAAGTGACGTCAGTGTATTGCTTTGCTACTACTACTGTGGCATCATTTGATGAGATGAAAGCACAGTCGCAGGGCGGGCGGGAAACAAGGGACCCGGGCAGCGGACTAACATGATCTCGTGTCCTTGAATCGTTGATTAGGCGGGCATCCCCAAGCCACGTTAGAAGATGTTTTCTACTATCAATTTCAAATCCCTAGCTCCAAGTCCATCGTTAAAAACGGGTATGCTTGCCAAAATCGTTCAAACTGGTCACCCAACATTCGTGGAAACATGAGAATTGTGTTAGTCCCAGAAACCGCAGCCCCTCATTCGGAAATTTCCTTATCCAGACGTGTTTGTGTTGGAACCGTTGAAGGAAGCCACCCGGCTCAGCAGACGCATTTTGCTCTTTGAATTGTTTCGGTGCACTAGCTCGTCTCTGAGTTAAGGCTTCGCGTCACCTTCAATAAAATTGGTGTGATCTTTGGAAAAACTCCTATAGAATGATCGGATATCTCTACAGTAGTAACTGGAAAAAAAAGACAAGCAGCACAATTTTTGGATTACACGGTCTCCAGAAAAATATATCAGGTCTACAATAGGAAAAGGGAAATTTCAAACAAATATAGAGTACTTACTTTGTGACATTTTTTGAGTTCTGTACCAAGTCCCGCTGCCTGGATAACTCACATCGACAGTTGCTCACCTGTCGGCTAGCCTATGTATTCGGCCAGTGGGCTTGCTTCCCAGCGCAACAGGCTGCGTTCGCTGGGCCGACTCCGGTCATTACGAAGTAGCTTACCTACCTAAAGGGAATACCTGTTCTGCAACTTCGAAATCGAGTAAAAGCAAAGAGGCTCAAGACATAAAAAAGAAACTTCATAATTTACTTGGTCCGACATGTCGTGAAATTTAAGAGGTGAAAAAAAATTGGTGTTCATTTCAATCTATTTCACTTGAAAAATCACCAATTGAAAAAATCACCAGACGACATCACCACACGAAGGAGGTATCATCCGAATCAGAATCACCATCTGGAACGTAGCCAGCTCTAATCAAACCAGCCTCAAATGGTGACTTGATCGAGAGCTTTGCTGGTGGAACGCTTGTCTGTATGTTTTCCAACACCCAATCGTGAAAGAGTCCGTTCACCCTATAAAGAGTTCTTAACAAAAGATACGAGCAGGAAAAGGCGGGCAAACGTACTTTTCAGGATGAGTCACGCAACCAAAATGTGGTGCACCTTCCACCTGAGAGATGCGCACATCCAATCCCGCACCTTCCAAAGCGTCACGAAGCTCTTCGACATATTCAATCTGATACGCAATGTCCGCACCGCAGTGAA
>Ga0307514_10004477_pt1 | contig 12847 bp, 12 predicted proteins | sample 16_EM_MG_FD_203088 | JGI IMG/M metagenome (GOLD analysis project Ga0307514, IMG submission 203088) | Populus trichocarpa ectomycorrhiza microbial communities from riparian zone in the Pacific Northwest, United States - 16_EM | ecosystem: Host-associated > Plants > Roots > Unclassified | place...
TGCCCGCGTGTACACGTTAACGGTTGATTGAAGCGCACACACACCAGTGAACAGAAGCCCGCCGAACATAGTAATAATCACCCTCTCCAGTGCCCCGCTGCTGTGGTAGTAGTGATAGCAGAGCAGGTGCAATGCCAGCGAAGAAGCGTGGCCTCGCTCCACCAGCCTCCTCAAAATCCCTGGCGGCAGCAGCATCAGCTGCTGCGTCACAATCGAATGCACTGAACGATGTGTCGCCTGAACTATCAGCGCAGAAAAGACGTCGTTCGGCGAGAGTGCAGCAAAAGCAAGATCTAGAGAATCTGGTACAGCAATCAAAAGCGGGAGCGCCGTCCAGAGCTGTCACCCCATCATCGAAAACGCCCTCAACGTCGAGATCGGCAGATCCAAAGCCCGCAACGCAGCCAAAGCATCCCAAAGCCTCGAAAAAGCAGGCAAAAAAGGCAGTTACAACCACAGGTGAAGCCTCAACCACCCCCTCCACCGCCAAAGGGGCAGCTCACCCCAGCCCCGCTACGGGAGCGACAGCGCAGACTGATGTACATGTACAACTCGCTGTCCCCAACCCTGGCGATAGGGCAAGTACCTCTGACTCCCCTCCATCATCCGGATCTACTCCCTACTACTGGCTGCTCAAGGCCGAGCCCGAATCACGCATCGAAAAGGGCAAGGACGTAAAGTTCAGTATTGATGATCTGGCAGCGTGCAAGGAGCCTGCAGGATGGGATGGCGTGAGGAATTATGCGGCACGGAATAACCTCAGGGCAATGAAGAAGGGAGACTTGGCATTCTTTTACCACAGCAATTGCAAGGTAGGTGCAATTGTAAGAACAGCAAGAATTTCCAAAGTGAACAATTATTTTAATATATCCTCGCGCTCTTTCGTCCTGCCTTTCCAATTGCTGACTCACAGGGATGGTGGTTATAGGAACCTGGTATTGCTGGAATCATGGAGATAACCGAGAGTGCCAGCATCGATGGTACAAGATACCCCCCGCGGCTGGCATGTCAATGGTCATTTGCTAACTGCGGGGCTAGAAACGGCGTTTAATCCGAAAGAGCCATATTTCGATCCCAAGTCGGACCGGTCCAATCCAAAATGGTATCTTGTGAAAGTGAGATTTCTCCGCAAGTTCACTCGTTTGGTCGGCCTTCATGAGTTGAAGTCCTACGGAGGCCCAGGGGGGGAGCTCGCCAACATGCCCCTTATTAAGATGAGTAGATTGAGTGTGAGTCCGGTGGGCAAGGCAGAGTGGGACTTCATCCTAAATCTCGAACGCAAGTCACAATAGAAGAATGGTGCATACAATAGTGCGAAAATCTACACACATCGCGCACTAGAGGCTGCTATTCTCATGCTCGCTGTCCCAAAGTCCTTAAGGCTGGTCATCCGTTTTATTTGTGCTCAACCCCGAATCCTAGATACAAAAACCCATGTGATGCAGTATACCACCCAGATCAAGCCCGTATTCTGTGAGAGCCGCGGCCCCACAAATAAATATAAAATAGTAAATGAGCATATACACGCATCGAATTCTCAAGTGAGAGAAACGAAACGATAACAAAACCCGAACCGTTTAGATGAGATGAGAGAAAAGAAATGCACCAAACGTAAACAGACAGCCGCTCCCATGTGACATAAGGAAATATACAAAGGAAAAGGAAATAATGAATATTACAGAGATGATATGATATATAATGAATTACATAGGAGATGTCAACAAAGGAAATTGGAATAAGGGAATATGGAAAGAAAAAGGAAGTATAGAAAAGAACCCGGGAGATAGGGGGGGGGGTTGGAGAATTGAACGACTGCAAAGGTCTTAAAGCCAACGCCCGCTACTCAATCATATTGGTATCCAATAACTCTCTGAAGTAAACACTATAAAGGGATATATGACGATTCGTGAAACTTTGAACAAAACAGATGAACGATATATGGGGCTCCAGTGAATGAATGCCATCACAATTCCAACTCTAGTTCCAAGCAACCACCCAATCACGCCCAAAGTATCCAATAGATTAAGTTTAATGATGCCGTCCAAGCTCCTGCTCATATCTATCCCCTTCTCGTCTCTGTATATTGGTGTTCAAATTTGGTGTCATACTGTCACGCCGTGGCGGTGGCGCTGATTGGTGTTGGTACACTCCAGGAGCTGAAGCTTGATATCCAGCTCCGGCCATACCTGAACTCCCCTCTCTATACCCCGAACCTACATCGGATCCAATTCTGGGAAATGATGGCGTCGGTGGAGGCGGAGGGTGGCTCCCGCGATGCCCGTAGGCGGGAGGGTCCAATGCCATTGGCTGAGATGGGGGGCCCAGCCGTGGAGGGGCGTGATGTGAATATTGGTGGGAATGTGGAGCTGGGTGCTGTGATTGGGTTGGCGGCGGTGGCGGCAGCGGCGGCGGCGGTGGTGGAGGTGGTGGAGGTGGTGGAGGGACTGGGACTGGCTGATTTCTTCCCGACTGGGGCATTCGCATACACATATCTCGATAGTAATCCCTTTCTTCCTCCGCTTTTTTGAGACGCTGTTCCAAATCCGTTATCCTCTGTGTCATCTCCCTTTCTCTCTCTTTCCGCCGCTGTCTGAACCTTGCAGATGCACCTGCGTTACGTTTTCGTTTCTCATCCGCACTCTTCGATGCCGCCGTTGTATCGACTGAAACTGGTATTGAGCCATGCGCCGTTGCAAGAGCCATCATGGGGAATTGACCATGTTGTGAATGACTGGCCATGCTATAGGGGCTTCCAAGTGGCTGCTGATTGGAGCCATATTGTTGGTTGCTATATATTCCGGTCTGACCTCCGGATGTTGATTGGCCAGGGACGTATGAGTAGGGTGTAGTGGGGCTAACAGAAGTTGACACTGACTGTTGAGACTGGTAAGGTTGCTGAGACTGCTGCTGCTGGGGAGGGTACTGGTGGGGTACTTGCCCTGATGAGAACGAATAGTTGGGTTGTGCGGCTGATGAGGGTGGCTGTGAGTGAGAACCTGGTGGTATGTTCTCTGTCGAGTATGTTGAGAATCTTCGTGAAGCATATCCATAAGGGTGCTGTTGAGGGGTTACATTCCCCAAACTTGAAGGACGACTTAGGCGAGTCCCTGGCTGAGCTAGTTGTCGAGATAAGGTGCTACTTCGATACCTTGATGAATCTGACGGGTCTGACGATTCTATCGGAGAGGGGGGTAATGATCGTGCTGTATCCTGCAGGTTTGCCATTGAAGTGGAGTGCGGGGACTCAAAATGAGCCGCACTCTTACGACGAGAGCCCTCAAGTGTTCTTGGTGTTGGATTGAGAATATTGCTCACATCCAGTGGCCGTGAAACACGGGGTTCTGGGCTCATCACTGATGCGGAATTTATGGCCCCTCCGTCGTTTGCTTGTGAGGAGTAGTAAGGGCCCCCCGCACTTTCATGGTCCGAGTCATCAGGAGAACTCGAGGAGGATCGTGAAGTGGTTCGAGACATGGAGGATTTTCTCCTTGAAGTCTGGAAGTCCCGCAAGATAGCACATTGATGGTCCCCCTCTTCACGGTGCCCCGAGTGGTTTGGCGACCGAAGACGAAGAGGAGGATGGAGTGGAAAGCTTGACACCAACGCCAATGTTGAACTTAGGAGTCACCCCGAATAACCAATAGATTGTAAATTATGTCCACCTAGGTCGCAAGGACATCAACACTCAACTGTGAATGAGTACCTTTGATGTTAGAGGGATTAAGCTCTGCAAAATTCGAATAAACTAATGTATTATTCACTGCAATGCAAACAATGTTGCATATACCGAGGGTGAAGGGGATACCAAGTGGGTTGTAGCGGCGAAAATGAATAGGTAGGTTGGTGTTGGAGGACAGAAGAAATCTTCTATGAATGCTGGCCACTCGTGACATGCCCTAGTCTATGAGAGCTATTTTGACGCTGGGGGTGCTGCGGAAACGGACCGGGCTGAGTACGTGCATTTAGGGTGCCAAAGGTAAGCTGTTGGAGAGCGAGCGTCCCAGGAAGTATAGTGAGCTCGTGCGACATGCTCCCCGTCCCTACCCTGTTGCCTCTTCCTGCTGCGTAGACCTTAACCCTAAGGTACACGAAGCCTATGAGCAAAGACCTGGAACTGCCGAGTATTGCCTACGTTGTATGTGCTTTCTTTTTCCCTTTGCCGCTTGTTACCTTCTTGACGCTGTATAGACGGGACCCCAACCACTTTGATTAAGCTGGAAATTGAATTGCGTGACCTTCTGGTAAAATCCAGAATATGACCCGACACTCCTCACCGTATCACTCACTGGTCCTGAGCAATTGGGGACCAAAAAAATAAAAATAAAACCTGGGTATCTAAAAGGAAATGGCATGCCGTGGTCTGGTACAGGGTACCTTTCCACCATGTATCCCATACGAAACAATAAGCGAACATGCACCAGGCCAGGCCCCTCCCACCAACCAAAGAGCAGGGAAACAGAAACGAATCGAATTTCCGCACGAAACTCTGCCAAGGGGAGAGCACTCCCAAAGCTCCCACCTTATGTCTTTCTGGTGGGTACGCTATGATACATGTGGAAACAAATGGTGGTCTTCTGTGCCCAGGGTACCGGGCACTAGAACGAAGCGAAAGGCAGCTAGCCTGGAGGCATCCCGCGATTATTTTCAGAGGCCAACAACCGTGGGATCCTGAGGCGGGCAGCTAACGACTGGGCCCAGGGCTAGCAAGTGACCAAAGCCGTGGGATGGGATGACCATCAGAATCAGACAACTCGCACCCACTGTGCTGTCCAAGGCTGTGGGGGCCCTGACGAGTCTCATGGGGAAGACGCCAATTGCAGTGTGGCTTGTTTCCAGAGGCACGGAAATGATGCTCTCAGCGATATTGAATTTTGTTTTTTCATTTTTCCGACTCTAGCCAACCATCATTCTGGGAAGAAAAAGCAACGCCATGTGAAAACGAATCTACAGCCATGCGCAACCCCCCTAGCCTGCGTCGGTCAGCAATATTTCCAGTTTCAAGGGACATGGGGTCGACTTAGAGTCCTGGGGTCCCGAATAAGTTAATGTCGTGCGCAGACAGGCCTGGTTGGCATGCACATAATAAACGGCCCCGTTTCTGCATGCATACACTTCAACTCATGTGATATCATCACCCAGCCAACGACAACGTACGGCGGGCGGTCCAGCCCACGAAAGCTGGACAGGCGAACCCGAGTAGCGCCGTGCTGTCTCCGCCAGCTCGTCCTGCGCTTCGTGGTGCCAGGGCTCCCGCTGTCATACACCTAAATTTGTAGCTGTACCCCTGTCTAGCTCGGGTACGGTCGTCAACCCATGGAAATGATCCCACTGCTGCGTATTGTTTCGAGTCCCTGTTGTTTCTTCCCAGTCCCGGCCTATGCCTGAAGAGGCTTGAGCGGATTCGTCTGAAATCGGGTCACGCAGGGTTATGCGGAAGGACTTGTTTGACCTATCCCACAATCCGGTATCTCGGTGGGGATCCAAAAAGCTGGTAACCAGGCATCACAGCTGCATAAACGTCAGAGCGCAGCAACGCCAGGTAGGAGGGCCAGCAGGTGAGAGAGATTTCCGACCCTCCAGCTTATTGGGAGCACACCCACACTAGACGGAAATTTGGGTGAGGGACAAGAATCAAAGACACTTTTACCCGAAATGATGAATTGCTGTCCCCAGCCACCCTTCGCCTGTTATCCTCACAGAAGTGTACCACCTCTGGTTCCTGAACCTGGAGAGTCATAAAAAGGCCCAGTTATGCCACCCATTTCCATTTCATACAGCGAGATGAGTGGGCGCCACGGGACTGCAGGGTAGGGTGCGGCATTGCGTTTGTTCTCCACAGGATTGCGGCAGGCTGGACGGCATCAACATCAACGAGGGGAGAGGGGTCTTCGGATAGGATATTTTATGGAGTGGTTTGTGCTTGTGTAGGCGGTGTGTTGCATGTACCAGTGTGGTACCTAGGTACAAAGGAGCATGGTACCACCGACATGGTTGAGATTGGGACTCGGCGGACGCACGTGGAGTGACATTTTACACCCCTGGGTGAAAAGCCACTTGATGTTGCAACTTCATCTCCAGGAAATGAGTGCGCTGCGCTTAATCTCGAGGCCCAGATGAAACCCTACCTTCTACATCTCTGCTTGTTTGTTTACTACAGCCAGCATTTGTTTCCCACGTCCAGCCTTAGCCCCAAGCGATTCCCATGCGACACGCTAAACCGCCTTTGAATTAACAATGGATATTCGCGAAACCCATATGCCAAGTATATCCCGAATTCTCATCCCCCAAGTCTATTTCGCGCGGAGTATGAATCTGCTCTCAGGCATGCCCTTCGCAGTTGTCTTGACCCTGAACACACTGCCATGGTCCCCTGCGCCTGTTGGCATGTGTGGGTCGCCATCTTCCGCGCCGGCCGTTGTGATGAGGAGCTCGCCCAAGCCAGACCCGCCAAACAAGCACGGGGCATGTTATGTTCCATGCCTTCATGATAATCTGGTTCACTTCTTGCCCTTCAGGGGAAACCCTGATGACGCGGCTCTTGCAATCCACAGGTAGCCCTTAGCGTCCACGATAAGACCATCGGGAACAGCGCCAGTTTCGTCAGTGAGCTTCCAGAAAACCTTCTTGCCCAGCAGAGACCTTGTTTGGGGTCGGGTCTGTGAAATACATGGTCTTGTCATCTAGGCTCCCTGCCACGGCCAATACAGTGCCAGAATTGTATCAGGGATGATCAGCACAGAAAGAAGGACCTTACAGCCAAGTCCATTGGGGATGGATACGCCATAAACCATTTTATGCATAGTAAGATGTGGGCCTAGGCGGAATAGAGCATCTGGTTCGCAACAAATTTAACACTCCCGATTTCGCTGGGGGGATGTCATATTTACCCTCAGGTTGTAGCCTTCCTGTGTGGAAACTGTCAACTCAGTCCCAGAATAATCAGAGCATCGCTGTCAGCTTACTCGTTTATGGTATCCATCCAGAAGCGAGCCCCGGGTGTCAACAGATATATTCACCATCCGTTCCTTCTAAATCGGCAGTAACACTAGTCTGGTTGGCACAAGCCCCTCGGTATTGTAAAGCCAATTCTCGAGTTTGCAGGAATTATTAGAGAATGTGCCCACCAAATACTTTCGCAGAGCTGCAAGTTCCTATTTATACCTACCAGACCACTAGACTGACATGACACAGTACAGGAAACTCAGTCTTGAGTACTTACTAGCCGCGATGTCGAGATACTCCCCACCATCATCTCTAGAGTAGTGATGTCAGGTCCTCGGGCTGGTGAGCTAATATGGGTGATCCGCAACGGTGCATGAGGCTGCGGGTTTGGGCCCTGCACCATAAAGCGCCGCAGCATCTCTGACCGCATGGGTACTTTCTGAAGGGGTTCTTGCTTGTATCTGCATGTACCGTGCTATCACCAGGCTCTCAGCCGATTCGGTCTCTGTATTGGGGGTTCTGAACACATGCAGCGTTGTTGTTTGAGAGGGGGTGACCTTTCTTTTTTGCCGCAATAGCAAGATACCTCAAATGAAATGTAATTAGGGATCTCGAATAGCAGTGTATAGACTGCACTTGCGGACCGACCAGGGCCATTATGGATACTGTGGGCATGTCATGTGTCTAGTCTGGTGTCCATAGGTGCAAAGAAATAACGGCCGGCTGCCGCTTGGTCAGATCCCGCCGCCGCTACAAGCATCATCTAAATCGAAAACCCACTATCACCTGAGTCTACTAGATTCCTAGTCTGGTTAGGCCAAATTCCAGTCTTGTAAGCCATATGTGTCGTTGCCGCCGCAAGCGGACTCTCCAAAGGAGCAAAGGGACTTGAATACACTATCCCACAGCTTAAGTAAAAGATATCTGAATGTCCAATTTGAATCTTCTTCTGTCACTATATCAGACCCAAGTGTTACATCCTCACTGCTTGGTGGAGCTTTTTGCTAAGCCATATCGGCGATAAGTGGGATATTTCAGGAGTCACTCATCGTCCAGTTGAATGATTTGCCTTAGTTCGTTTCAGCTTACCCTGGAGCTGTCCCCTCAATATGTATGTCAAGCTGAGTCCTCGAAACCCTGCTACGATAGTGACGGAAAAAAAAAGTTGTAATCGATTCTGTGACAGGCAGCCTCTATGCAAGAGTTTTTTGATGTGTTCTCGGAGATAAGTTATGGCCCATTAATCCGAATCTCCCAGACGAGAATAGGACGCAACAAATCTCACCGATCAATCTGGACAGTAGAGTCAGGTAGTCCCGGCACGCCTACTGTAGTACATAGGTAATTCATCAGCTGGTTGGAACCTTTGGCACCCAGTTATTGGTAGGTAACTCCCCATATGGAGACTACATTGGAAACCCTTCAATATTACTAGTTAAGAAACATTACTATTCCTTCATGGTGCAGCAAAGGCAGACCTTCATTGTTCTCGTGCCCAGACCTTCGTATTATTCTCGTGGAGGTGTTTTAAGTTACAAGTCTAATGCCAAGACCCTCGAGTCACCTTTAGGTTGGCAGTTTAGGTAGTGAGACTAAACTCACTGAGGTAGAATTCGAAATATCAGTACCTCACATCAATTCGAGAAGTGATGCTGATGCATAATTCGTTGAACTCGAGGGCCATTCTTGGTGGACTTCTAGGCCACATTGAGGATCATCTGCAATCCCTATTCACCACTCTCTCTGTATTTAATCCAATTTGTTGGCTCTCAACTTTCTAGGATTGTACAGCAATCCATACGTTAACCCACAATGGTCCTCAACATACCTGAAAATAGATTCTTGGTATGGGGGGGCAATGGTAGTTTATAAGTATCAATTCTTTGAGTGAAGGTAATGCTAATATGGTGCAGGATGGATTGCTGGCCATCTCAAAGAGCTTCTTGAGAAGCAACGTAAGGAGGTGTACACTACCACCATCCGTGATTGTCCCCATGATCACCTCATGCTGAGGATCCCACTAATCATTCTCCCCCAATAGGTATGGAGGACCGAGAAGCTGTGATAAGGTGTATATCTCAATTGATGATACCCCAGAAATTTTGAGGCTAAGAGTAGCAGGACCCTTCAGGAGACCAAGCCAACCCATGTTTTGAACGCAGCGGGATGTACTGGAAGGCCAAACGTTGATTGGTAAGTTACTGCCGGATTCTCATAGATACCAAATGGGGATTCGCTAACATTAGCATAGGTGTGAAGATAACAAGGAGGCCACCATGAGAAGCAATGTCACTGGTACTCTTAATCTGACTGATTGCTGTTTCCAATTGGGAATTCACTGCACTGTGTTTGCAACTGGCTGCATTTACCAGGTAGAATCACTATAGAATTAGGCTATGTGGTCAACTAATTACAATCTCAGTATGACGAGGAGCACCCGATTGGCGGCAAGGGTTTCACAGAAGAGGATGAGGCTAACTTTGACGGTTCCTTTTATTCCTTCACAAAGGCAAAAGTTGAGGCAGTATGTCTCATAGCCCCGGCTTGGGGGGCAAATTCGGGGCTAACAGTTCTTAGATGATGAAATTTTACACTAACGTATTGATCCTCCGTTTGAGAATGCCAGTCTCTGATGATTTGCACCCAAGGTATATAAAGCGGGCCTATTTTGTAATGACCATGTTACTGACATATACTCTAGAAACTTTGTCACCAAAATCTCAGTCTATGAGCGGGTTGTCGATATTCCCAATGTAAGATTCTCTATCGGAGCCCACAAATCTGGGCTTAACGCTAATATGATATTAGTCTAATACAATTTTGACCGACCTACTTCCAGCAAGCATCCTCCTTGCGGAACACAACGAGACTGGAGTCTACAACTTCACCAACCCCGGGGCCATTTCTCACAATGAGGTCCTTACTCTATTCAAGAAATATGTCAGGCCTTCCTTTGAATGGAAGAATTTCACTCTTGAGGAGCAGAGCAAGGTCATTAAGGCCGCAAGGTCGAACTGCAAACTGGATGTGACAAAGCTGGTGAACAAGCTGAAGGAGTACAGCTACGAGGTGCCAGAGGTTCATGATGCATATGATGCATGTTTTAAGAGAATGGTAGCTGCTGGAATCAGGTAGATGGTTATTGAGCGTTTTGATATCACGTGAGCAAAAAAAAAAAACCGGCCTTAGGCTACATAATGATATCTTGTACCTATCTTCAGATTGCCAGGCTTTATTACTGTTACGGTAAGATGCTTTCCCATGTTGATTGGTGCTTAGCCGCTGTGGAGGCAAACGGTAATTTGTAGATTCTCCGCAGGGCTGGCGGAAATTGTAGAACCCTTAACTGCGCCACAACCCTGATGAGCCAACGTCACTTTACTTTTCTAGCATCTGCCACCCCTCCAATCCTGCATTGAAACAACAACACATCTTCCCTCTCGTCACTTGGTTTCTGTTTTGTATTGCATATTTCTTGATTAGTCCTACAAGGGCGAGCATTCAGAACAATACCCGGTGGATTATTCACTTTCCCAGTTCAACCCTACGCACACAGTCATGGTGAAAGAAACAGAATACTATGATGCGCTCCAAGTCACCCCTACAGCTACGGGGCTCGAGATAAAGAAAGCATACCGAAGGCTTGCGATACACCTACATCCCGATAAGAATCCTGGAGACGAGTCTGCACACGTCAAGTTCCAAGCAGTGAGTATCAGCCCTATGCGATGCGGATTTCGGAACTAACCGTATGTCGGGTGTGAAGATTAGTGAAGCGTACCAGGTGCTGAGCAATGAGGATCTACGGAAACAATATGACAAGTATGGGAAGGAAAGAGCAGTCCCAGATAGTGGTTTCGGTGAGACCTATAATCATTTCAATGCATCCTGTTTTATTTATATTTTGCTGACGGCCTCTGAAGAGGACCCTGCTGAGTTCTTCGGCATGATTTTTGGTGGCGAGGCGTTTGTAGATTTGTGAGGAAGTATTTTATCCACCTCTTGATTCCATTTCTAACAATGCTTCTAGGATCGGCGAAATCTCCCTAATGAGGGATTTGACCAAAACCATGGAAATTACCATGAAGGATCTTGATATCGACGATGATGGGGAAGCTGCTGCGGGAACTGAGAAAGACGGAGTTGCTGCCAATGGCCCGTTTACATCAGCTGGCCCGTCTGGCCCACCTGACTCTCATAGCGTACCTGCACCAGCCGTCCCCGACGATACAAATCCTAAGGCCACAAAGGCTGCTCCATCACCCACCGAGAAGCCTACAATATCTACACCACCCCGGTCTGGTGCTTCCACGCCAAGTGGTAATAAGCTCCGTGTCCCTGCCCGGCCTATGTTGACCGAAAAGAGTGATGAGGATACACGCATGGCTGAGGAGGGAATGACACCAGAGGAGCGGGAATTCAGGAAGAAGGAGAAGAAGAAAGGTCTATCCAAAGAGCAGAGGGAAGAGTTAGCACAGTATGAGCTAGAGAGGAGGAAGGTCAGAGACGAAAGGATCAATACCCTGGCCCAAAAGTTGATCGATAGAATCTGTGTATGGACGGAGACGGACAAGGGCCCGGATGTTACACATGCTTTTAATGAGAAAACGAAGGTACGATAAGCAGTAACCATGAGCACAACGATGAGGATCCGAATAGGCTAGTGCTAACTATAGTCAACGAGTAGTACGAAGTTGAGAATTTGAAGATGGAATCGTTTGGTATCGAAATTCTACATGGTATTTATTCAATCCTCAGCTTATGGTGATCTTCGTTCCCAAATTGAAGTTATTTCGAAGCCTTCAGATAATTCAGTCCGGGCATGAGGCAATGGATATATCCACTAACATTTTTACTTTTAGCTATCGGTCAGATCTATATAATGAAAGCAGCTTCTTTCATAAAATCCCAAAAATTCTTCGGTTTTGGTGGCTTCTTCTCCCGAATGAAGGATCGTGGTTCTCTAGTCAAGGAGACATGGGGCACAATTTCCTCCGCCATCGATGCACAGATGACCCTGGAAGAGATGGCCAAGGCTGAGGAGAAGGGAGGAGAAGATTGGACCGACGAAAAGAAGGCTGAACTGGAGAAGAAAGTCACCGGGAAAATTCTAATGGCAGCATGGAGGGGTAGCAGATTCGAGATTCAAAGCGTATTGAGGGACGTTTGTGACAAGGTATTAAACGATAAGGCCGTGCCGGTGAACAAACGGGTGGAGAGGGCCCACGCTTTGATGATGGTTGGAACTGTGTTCAAAAATGTATGTTACCATGCATTTTCCAAGTATGACATGGGCGGAGTTGCTGACGGTGAGGTGCAAACAGGCTGAACGCGATCCAGACGACGAGTTTGCTGAAGGGGTCTTTGAACAGTTGATGGCGGATGCTGCCAAGAAGGATACTAAGAAGGAGAAGGAGAAAGAGAAGACCCCTTCAGTAAAGAAACCGAAGAGCGAGAAGGAACCTATGGTGGCATAATTGAGCGACTCGAGCGCCTCACTCATGGTTTCGGAGACATGGAATGGAGTATTTTCAGCAACACCTTTTTCATTGAACATTTTTGTCCTCTCAGACTTCTGGTTTTCTCTCTTTTTTTTACTCTAATTACTTACGTGGTGGGTTGGGCTTTCTGTTGAGATTTGTTCGCTTTTTTGTCATTGTTAGGAATTACCGCTTTCTGGAGTGAGTCTTAATCATTTTATCCCGATTTCATATTGCTCCTACGATTCGGTTTGGCCCATTGGATTAAGCTCCCATTTTTCAATATCACGTGATATGGCACGTGTGGTACTTCCTCAGTTTGGTACTGTATATATATTTAATATTATTTCGTTACCCTGAACACATATTGTTGTTAACCTTACAGGTCCAAAAGAAAACGCCTCAAGCAAAAATACAGTAAAATG
>Ga0307514_10004479_pt1 | contig 12845 bp, 11 predicted proteins | sample 16_EM_MG_FD_203088 | JGI IMG/M metagenome (GOLD analysis project Ga0307514, IMG submission 203088) | Populus trichocarpa ectomycorrhiza microbial communities from riparian zone in the Pacific Northwest, United States - 16_EM | ecosystem: Host-associated > Plants > Roots > Unclassified | place...
ACTGCATGTCTTGGACAGCCCTCTATCCAAGTCTGAAGTCGTGCCGAACATGCTGCCGATGTTCGCACGCACCCGTTACGCACTGCTGCCGAATCTGCCTCTGCCTATGCATGATGCCTCTGCCCATGCATGTTGCCGATATCCCAGCAGTGTTTTCGTTGGCGCGCCCTCGCGCCTAGGACTGTGACAGATACTATCGTGGCCTATGATTTCACCAGCCATATCTTAACTATATGCGTTCCCATTTCTCTTTGCATTGGTATTGAATTTAGATTTTTTTTTCAATTAATTATGTATATCAGTATTTTCTGCACCGCATGATCAACTATTTTTATTAACCATCAGATGGTAAATTCTAATTAAGGTGTTTCTCAAATTTAAGTGAGAAAAAAATAATTGAAAAAAAACTTAAGTTGGACAGTATTAAACTACAAATTAATGTAAAAATCTTATATATTAAGATTAAATACAGCACTCGAAATAATACATAGCGATACAAAGACATGGAGGAAAAAATCATATAAAAATATAATTCTCCAGTCTTTAACGAGAAGCGGGGAAATTAGCTAGGAAAAATCCTGCTTTTTGATCAATGGCCCATATATACGGGCATGATACACGATCAAAAGATAATATAAATATGAAATAATAAAGTTAATTAATTTATAGCCTAAACCTAAACTTACAGCTACTATTTCTAATATTAATGGCGTTATTGGCAGCTAAGCTGTCGATATCTAGCCTGCATCTGACCCTGAACTTCACCTTCATGAGCTTCAGCTTGCCAAGCTTGATTCTCACAGGCTGGTCCACCCTGAGGTTCAAAGGAATGATTCCAGTCTGCAGTTGTTGCTGTTGCAATGAAGTGAGCAAAGTATTGCCATCATCTGTTTGTCCTGATAATAACACATTAAGCACGGTGGTGTTCCTGTGACCCTGGTAGAATTTTGGTAACGACCCTTGACATAGATTTGTGCCTGTATACCACACGCTTATATGGCTCCCACCCTCGTAGTAGACGCCCACTTTCTTGTTAGGATTCCTAGCAGTGATGGTGACATTGAAGGTGGCAGATAAGCTTGAATTGTTAGTGAGATTGAATCGGGTAATTTGCAACGTGTCGATGGAGAACTTGGGGAGTTTGGGTTGGAAGACAAGGTACAGAATTCCAGCAACAGCTCCAATGACAAGAATGAGGAGCAAGAGAAGAGAGAGCGTCCAGCACAAGAATCTGCAACAACAGCTTCTTCTCTTCTTGGGTGGTTTAGTGTGAGTGACCGGAATTGTACGCTGAAAAGGGGGATAATGGTGGCCATGAATATGTGCAGCTGGATCACCTTGATCAGACTTGGAGGAGCCCCGGGGCACTAATGGAACCCTGGGAGTCTGTGGTGCCTCGACATCTAATGGTTGATCGTCATGGGTGCTACTCGTATTGAGAGGATAAACTTTCTGATGATCTGCCATATTATCGGTCGGTCTATGGATCGATGGGTGGATTGTTCACAGATTTGGAAGGTAGATATAGAGAACAAGTTAGTTAGATATTTGGTTAACATTGAAGCTGCCCTTCTTTGACTTTATCTTGGTACATAGAGAGGTCAGGGCAAATTAGGAAGCCCCTGTGTTAATTAATGTTCAAGCTGCAGGTTTTTCTTGGGGTACTCAGGAGATGAGCACCGATCACATGCCTGACTAGTCTTCTCTCTTTATGTATCCAGAATTCAACACCGTGTTGTTTGAGTCTTTCCTGACTTTTTTTTTTCTTTTGAATTGTATTGGAACCTTCATTTATTAAGATCATACCGAAGCATTCCTTCACACACATCACAAAAGCTAATTTCCTCTACTTCTTTTTTTTTTCTTTTTTTTTTAATAGAATAGAGACAACAATAATAACCATAAAGTGGCTCCTTGTGAACATATATAGACTTGGTGTGTATCCGCTTTCTGTAGTAAAAAAAGAATGGCATCCCAAGTCAACAAAAGAAACCTCACACTCAAACATATATATTCATTATATATAGTGCTTAATTACAATAGAATATCGAAGACCTAAACCCTAAACCATAATTAATTAAATTAGGAAAGATAGATCAGATCACATATTATTTGAGGATTAGTTAATTAATGTATAATATTGTGGTGGGAGTACATATAATATTTGTCTAATACAAACGAGTGAAATCATCATCAATCCAGGAGGTATCACATGCGATTGCAGATGATACTTCCGGACTGGGCCAACATGCTAGGATCCATTTCAAGTAGAAACTTCCATTCACTGGTCATGGAAAGATTATATTTCCGTGTAATTAATTAATCAATCAAATCAAAGACTACGCCCTGCAGGTTGCTTGTTACTTTTGCAGGTTAGGTAATCTGATGGTGATGGTGATGGTGATGACGACAACGACAATATTGTTTTTATATATATAATACACGTAATTAAACCTTGTTGACTAATTATCATTCCGAAGACCAGGCCTCCATCATCGATCTCTCATGCCTTCCGTCACATTGATCTCATTTCATACTCGGAATGTCAATCGATATCAGGGGCAGAACTACATGGTCCTTTATTTCAAAGACATTTCAATGTTATAGTTATGCATTGTCTCAGAACAAGAAGAAGAAAAAAAAAAAAACTCGCTTTTGATCCTTGTTATACGAGCCTATTTTCATCTCAGGCGCCCTTGAGTTTTATTTATTTATTTTATCAAGTAATTAATTATGAATGCGTGCATCATGGCTCGTATATATGCTAATTTTATTCTAAGATACTAATGTTAAGCATTAGGAAAGGATGCGATAATGATTTTTGTTTTCTTAAGAATGCACATGAATTATTTCAAGGACTTGCAAGTGAATTTCATTTTATTATGATTCAATGATTTATGTGTATTTTTTAAAAAAACTTCTAACAATATCTTTTTTTAATATTTAGCGTTATTTAAAAAGATGGTAGCAAATCGCCACCATGCATTCAGAAAAACAACTCAAATCGCAGCACATACATACTAATGGATGAACCCTAGACTCTACCGACGACAAAAAACCACTGATCCATGGCCATTACCTGTGTTGCTAGTGCAATCCAAAGTGGAATCGGTATTCAATGCTAATAGTTTAGCTGCATATTGAGGTTTCGAGGATGGTGAGAAAATGCACAAGTTACAATCTGCTGATACAAGAGAAGAGGTCTTGTACTTGTTCTCCCCGCCCATGATTGGCATTGGAACCCCTCTCTTCACTGGATTCTCGAAATCCGGACGATACGTCTGCCCTAAGACACCTTCCACCTTCTCTGACAGATTGAAAAACTTGAATTGCACCTCCAAATGTGCAAAACAATCATCAGATGGTATTTCATACTTGTGTATGCGGTCGTCTTCCTTGGTTATGGGAACAATTTTCACAGATATCTCAACAACATTGCGCAATGTAACTGTAACGCTATTGTACTTTGTTGTCCTCTCCACCACAATATTATTTAGGTCAGGACTAGTCCAAGTAGAGAGGTGACCTTGAGGAATGTTGAATGGTGTGCCATCATAGGTGAAGAGGAGTTGGTCGACTTGGTCGTCCCATTGTGCCACCTTGTTTGCTGCTAGAGTGAACGAGTGAAAGTCGAACATGAGACCTAAGGCTTGAATCCATGTGTTGTCACGGGATCTTCCAGAAGGTCGGCGTCCAATGAATCGAGCATTTATTTGAAGATTAGAGTCAGATACTAAGCTAAAATGCTCGTTTGTCTTGCCGTGGAAGTAGAACATGACACCATCTCCTCCAACAAACCTTGGATCATAACAGGCTGCACCTATACCATTACAGTTTGGCCTGCGAGCTGCAACAAGATATACCATTAATATTTTAATATATGACAAATTAAGTTAAGAATTATAGTATAAATTGATGAATGCTCATTACTTTAGCGAGTGAAGTCATGAGAAATTAATTAAAATATATATGACCAAAGAAAGCTAGCTAGGATTAGGAATATATTAAGTACTTACTTCTGCAAATGGCTTCACATTTTTTGGAGTTACAATCTGCAAAACAGCCTTTATTCTTGGGGTCATAGGGCTTGAATGTAGGGCACTGGGAGGGGCAGGAAATGATTTGGCCAAAGCATTTTGAATTAAACTGATTGCAGTAGACTGACTCAGGGAACTCCACAGAACCATCTGGAGGTGACACTGGCGATAGTGGTGGTGGTGGTGGTGTGGCAGCTCTAATGTTGTCTGCATGAGACTTGGCAATAAGAAAGTAAAGAAAGAACAAGAGGGACAAAACTGAAGTGATAGTGGTCATGGTTGACACACACTAGTACTGTGCTGATTATGTTTATGATATTCTAGCAGCTAGTTAATTTCCAGCTGATCAGACCTGAAGCGACGTAGAATCGAAGAGAAAGCCTAGTCAATTTATAGCTAGATCGATGGATACATTGCATAGCATGATGTGGATGAGCATCTTGGTTAATTACAATGGACAAAATTGATAGGCTAGCAATTAGTCAAATCCATTTTTTAAATTGAAACTCGATCGATTGATCATCAGATTCCTTTTATTTTTGCTCAATAATTGTTATGATCATTGGGAAGTGCATGCCGCAGAGGCATCTGCGCCACTTTTTGTGTTTCTTGGTCATGTGCAATTAGTAGTCCACTTTCGCTATGAAGTTCTCCTCTCTGAATTCATTGCAGGAGTTGAAGTATTACTGGAATAATTCTCGTCATGTGGTCTTAATTTCTTCTTCTTCTTTTTTCTATTACAAAAGAGAGACTCGAACACACACGAGATATTATGGGGGAGGGTAGCTTTACTGCCAGTTGAGGTATATATTCATAGGCTGGTTTTCGACTTTGGATCCATCTCTCTGTTTATGTATCTGCCTTTGTTTCCAATTCCCACCAAAATTTATCTTCAGAATTCATGCTCCAATTTCTGATCTTAATTAATTTAGTATTATAATATACAAGTCAGCTGCTTAGTTTTTTTTTTTTTAACATTTGGGCTGATTTATGGGCTTGAAGCTCGTTGCTCGCGATAGAAGGGGAGCCATTTTTGAAATTGGACTTTTTAATGGGCCTGAAGCTTATTTGCATGATTTCGATAGATGGATGGTGAGGGCTAGGAGAAATCGGGCCGAAGTTGTCAAATAATCCACTTATTGGAGGCCTCAATGTCACGTGTAGGTGCTTAGTTCATCACTGGCTGCCTCGTTTTCTAGCCTTCTCTAATCTCTACTGAAGCAGCGATAATATCTGTGAGGTAGGATTTGGATTTAGGAAGGAGATGGAGGGAAGCTTGAGCTTGTTTTCTGCATCTTCTTTGACCAACTGCTCTATCCTCCTCCCTACTGCCTCTGCCTCTGCCTCTGCCTCTGCTTCTCTTTCCTTATCTCATCCTCATTTCTCTTATGATTATCCCCTTAAATTTCCTCATCTTTCACAGCGTGCGTCTCCAAATCATGCTCTCAGTTTTCCATTCTCACCTTCTTCTTCTTCTTCTTCTACTATTACTACTACTTGTCAAAGAAGCAGAAGCAGACATGCCAACTTCATTTCCAAGTGCTCCACAAGCAGTAGTAGAAAGGCTGAATTGGAATTCGAATCATCATCATCACAACCTGTAGATGATGGTGGTGATCTTGATTGCGTGGGGACAGGCCTTGACTCGGAGTGCCTTGTATCCGAACCCAACCTCGACGCTCCACTCATCCAATTGTCGTCAACAGAAAAGGGAGAAACAGCAACTGAAAGCTTAATTGAAACGATAACGGAGACTGCAGTGCTGGTCTCTCCCTTCTTCTTTTGGGGCACTTCTATGGTGGCAATGAAGGAGGTTTTGCCCCTCACTGGCCCTTTCTTTGTCTCTTCCTTTCGCCTCATTCCAGCTGGCTTGCTTTTGGTTGCCTTTGCTGGATTCAAAGGGAGGCCTCTGCCTTCTGGACTCACTGCTTGGCTCACCATCACTCTCTTTGCCCTTGTTGATGCCTCCTGTTTTCAGGTCTTCACTCACGAATCCTCTTTCATTCTTTCTTTCTTTCTTAATAATTACGTAATTAATTGTAACTGCAACAGGGGTTTCTTGCTCAAGGATTGCAGAGGACTTCTGCTGGTTTGGGTAGTGTACGTTTCTTTTCTATTTTGCCTTGTTATTTGATTAATCTCTTTTTGTTTCATATTTCAATTTGCAAGAATTTTTACAATTTTGATCACTCAAAATGTTTTTATTGAATTGAATTCCCAAAGAGGAACATTGTTCTAATATAAGAAAATATTTCATCTTTCAAAAATAAGAAATCGTTTTTTTTTTTTTGCTGCAAATAAGCAAAGTTCATTTCTTCAATGCATTTCATACTTCTTGCTCCAGAACAAAAGGAGTGTCATTTGTGGATTTTTTTTTTTCATACTGCAGGTCATAATCGACTCGCAACCTCTGACAGTGGCTATACTTGCTAACTTGTTATTTGGTGAGTCCATTGGGATCGTTGGAGCTTCAGGCCTTGTGCTTGGTGTCATAGGCCTTTTACTTCTTGAGGTAAACACTTCACTTCTGCTAACGTTGATGCAAGTTACCTAACTTGTATGTACTTGTTGAGGAATTTTCTAAGAAGAGGATTGAAGTTTCAAATGTCACGCATATGTTCTTGTTGGTTCTTATAGATGTTTGTTAGGCATTCGTTTACTATGATGTGCTATTAGTATGTATGTAACAACTTTTTGTTTTTAGTTTATGGAGGGATGGTTGAGAAGTGAGGATTGTTGGGTATGACACCGAATATCAGTTTTGAGTCTCTCATTCCTTTCTTCTTCTTCTTCTTTTTTCTTTTATTATGGTCACTGGTGAGCTAATAAAAAATATTGAAGATGTTATTCTAGAGTTGGGATTAGTTACATCAGCTGCAGCTAGAGTTGGGAAAACTTGAAGTAAATCTATGGACTGCCAAGAGTCTGAAAGCTTCAGGCTGAGCAGGACCAAAATGAAAAGTATCATTTGCAGCTTTAGAATTTCTTCAGTGGAAGAGGAGTTGTAAGTTTGGATGGAGTAGATCTAGCAGTTGAATATTTTAAAAGATTCACATTTTGTAATACGAAAGGAAGAGAACATCAATGAATTTTTTACCCATAGAGTCAAGTCAAGGTGTTTTGAAATGGAGCAGTGCAGGTAGAGTGCTGCGCGATTGAAGGATAAATTTAAATTACTCAATCAGTCCAGCCATTCTTTATGTGAGCAACTGTTTGGCTGTGAAAAGGCAGCAATGTTAACTAAATGAGCATAGTGAGACAGGAATATTAAGATAGATGTGAGGAAACATAGGAAAGAACCAAATAAGAAATGAGTGTATGTGTGGGAAGGTGTGGGAGACACTCATCAAAAGAAAAAAAAGGAAGTGTAGCATAAGATGGTTTGGATGGTTAGTTGGATTGAAGTAGTATTGGCAAGGAAAGGGAGAGGTAAACAAGAAAATGGATAATCTAAGTTGGTAAATGTTTTATTGGTAATCTTACAACAGTTGACAAATTGTTTAACTCCTAACACAACTGGATAGAGGAAAATGATTCACATAATTGAACTCAACTTGCTTGGGATCAAGGCTAGTTGAGGTTGAGTTAATATTTTACCCTATTGTTCAGTTTGTTTTGTTTAATCTAGTTATCACGGATGACATTACTTGAATTTTCCACCCTAGTAAGCCCCCCTAACCACATCATCAACAAAAGTTGTGTCATTATTACTTTCTCAAATCACCACTTGTCACTTTCCTTTGCTGTTTAACTATGCTGTCAGTCATATGATGCATTACAAGTATTTTTTTGCTACATTCTTTTATTGAGATATAGCAAATATTCCTAGATGAGACATAGCAAATATGATTTTCCAGCACCTATTTACATTATATTTAATAGGTACCTACTCTGACATTTGATGAAAGCAATTTTTCCCTGTGGGGAAGTGGAGAATGGTGGATGCTTCTTGCTGCTCAGAGCATGGCAGTTGGCACGGTCATGGTTCGATGGGTTTCAAAGTACTCCGATCCTGTTATGGCAACTGGATGGGTATGTTATCTTGAATCACTCAGCAAGTTGCCCATCATTTGTGCCATGATTTGATAATTAACGTGGATAATTGCAAGTTGGTCCCTTTCTTTTCTTTTTCTATAATTTATCTGCTTATTCCATAGTCTCTTTTTCTCCATTAAAGGAAGAAAATTTCAATGAGTGTGTGTGTGTGTGTGTGAGAGAGAGAGAGAGAGAGAGAGAGTAGACAGCTAAACACATCATTTGCAATACAGAATATAAACAAATAACCTTCTAGTCCTGTTGAATATAAGCTAAGGACACGACTTGGAAAAGGCTCCATGATGAAGGGTAGCATGAGGGAGCTTAGCGTAATATATTTGTCTATGATAACTGCTAGAAAAGAGATTGATTATTGAGAATTCCAGAATTTCTTAAAATTCATATGTGATTCTTCTGCCAGCACATCATTACAAACAAAAATACCTTCAGAGAATAATACAGTCATTGCCCTTCTTAAAACACACTAAATTAAGCAATGCCAGTTTTTATATCTTTCCTACGATTAATCACTGTTGACCACATAAATCAAAAGGTCTATTCCATATGCTCCAAGCAAAAGATGACCACTTTTTCTTGGTTCCTAATATCTTAATAGACAGTACATGCAAGAAGAGCGATGCTTTCTCACCTGCAAGAAGATATGATATGATAGTTTTATTCCTGAATTGCTTGGGTACTGGGCTCTGTTTGTATTGTGATAATAAAATTGCCCATTATTGTAACTTGGATGTGATGGATCTTCAAATAATTAAGTTGTTGCGCTTTCAAATGTTGTAGGATGTCCCGCTTCTTCACTTTGGCTTTGTGATGAACTCAAAGCAAAAGGAATGGAGATTGACAGACTAACTCACATGAAACTATTCTTGCAGCATATGGTTATCGGTGGTCTCCCTCTTCTTGCGATCTCTGTTCTCAACCATGATCCTGCCTTCAATTTGAGTCTCAAGGACCTGACAGCAAGTGATATATTGGCACTACTTTATACCTCTATTTTTGGAAGTGCCATTAGTTATGGAGTGTACTTCTACAGTGCAACAAAAGGTTGAAGTCTACTTAATTTTTCATTTTGGTCGGTTACTATGTTTCATTTTGTTGATTAAAACTAAGTTGTCCATATGATCCATGGTTCAAAATATCTATTTTGTGTTTTTTGAACTTAAGTTTGCATAATTTCTTTGAATCTGTCCAGGGTTACTTGAGAATCCTTTCCTGAACTAATCTACCTTCGCTGATGCTTTTCAGGTAGCTTGACAAAGCTCAGTTCCCTCACATTCCTAACCCCAATGTTTGCTTCAATTTTTGGGTAAGTTCCATCAATCAGAATAACATAAGAAATGGAGATATAACTTGATTAAATTGCCTGGGCTAACTTGTTTACACAAAACAATATTAGACAGAAAGATCTGCAAGCATAAGATATGGATGAGAAACTTTATTACACTGCCTGGACTAAATCCATATGGAAAAGAATAACACACAAAAGATGAGCTGGGTAGCAGCTAGGGCCAAGTACTGATGTATGATGCATTTTATATCATAGTGTTTGTCTGATTTGTTTCTTCATGTTTGATTTCCAACCCCAGGTTTCTATATCTTGGGGAAACTTTCTCACCCTTGCAACTGGCTGGGGCCATTGTTACTGTGGTTGCAATATATATGGTTAATTATCGGAACAGTAATGAGTGATGTATTAATGAGAGTGAGGGGCTATATAAGATGCAGACAGAGAATAAGACCAATTAATTTTGATCATGTTGGCTCTACCCTTGTATTAAGGCATGTTAAAAGCATGTATCTGGAAGGAAGTTCAATAATCAAGTTTATAAGGAAAGTTGATGGCTTTCAAGATGTGCTGTGAATGCTGGAAGCTCTCTCAATTCTCGAGGCTAAGAGACTGTTTTAGGGATCTTGTATCAGGCAAACTGTTCTGGTTGCACTTGTTGGGTTCCAAACTTCAAGAACTAACTGTCATCATGTCGGTTAATCAGTTTCATACCAAGTAAACTGGTCTGCTGCTTTTGGTAGGTACACGAAAACTGATGGCGTCATCTTCCAGGGCGTTGTAAATAATTATTGTTGCCATGTTATAATTTTTTAACATAGGAAAAGGTTCAGATATGCTTTATTTATGATGTTCATATATTTCTTAAGTGAGGTCTCTGATGTAGATATATTGTAAGCATGACTCATGAAGCAGAATTAGTTTTTTATTTATTGTTATTTTTATGGCTATGACCAGTTCTTTCTTGCATGTAACAAAAAAAAAATCTTGCAATCAAGTTTTATTCATATTGTATAAATAAATGCTTTGATATTCAATAAAGATATAATCTTCTGCATTTTAAGAAATACAAGACCTGCTTTCTCTTTTTTATATAACGAACAAATTGATATCATAGCAGATTATCTTAGAGGACTTGTAAGATTAAGAGATCCAACACACAATCTCTAAACATGTATCACCTAACACAACATATCTAATATGAAGTCATTTACCACAATTACACCTCCAGTGTTTGATGGGTATGAGTTATTAGAATAGAATGGAAGTGTTTGATGGGATAAGTTATCAGGTAGGTATGAGCTATTAGAATGGAAGTCTATCTTAATGCTAATGATTTGTGGGGAGCTGTTGATTAAGTATATGAAGTTCTACCATGCCAGACAATCCAATTGAAGATCAAAAGCAAGAGCAATTTTGTTTGCAGCAATTTCACTATCATTTTTATTAGAATAAGGACTCTGAAAACAGCCAAGGAAATTTGATATTTTTTGAAGCAAGAATATGAAGGAAATGAGAGGATCAAAGGGCAAAAGATGAACAGTAAAGAAATATTCTAACAAACTTCTTAGCATTGTCAACAATGTAAGACTCTTTGGTACTGATTTTTCTAATTCTAGAATTGTTCAAAAAATCCTAGTAACAATTCCTAAAAAGTTTAAAGTTACAATTTTATCTTTGAAAAACTTAAAAGATTTGTCAAATATTATCTTGACAGAATTGTTGAATGAACTGCAGGTATAAGAGCAAAGGAGGCTTGTGAGGCAAAAAGGATATATGGAGGGTGCTTTCTTGGCCAAATTTTAAAACAATCATGGTGGCAAAAACAAGAAAACAAAGCAGAACAATAAGCATGGAGGTTATGCATTCAACATCGGAAATAGCAGAAACAGTAATAAGACTTTCCTCTTTGTCCTTACTGTAAAAAGAAAAAAAACAATCATCCACAGAAAAAAGTGTTAGTGGAGGCTTGATGCATGATGTTTCAAGTGCGGTCAATTAGGGCACATGAAAAAGATATGCAAGACTCAACAACAACAAAGAGAAGCCAAAATGGATGAGGATCAATATCTGAAGGAGCAGTTGTTTGTGGTATCATGCTTGGCCACCACCAGCTTCACAGAAAGATGGCTTATAGATAGTGGTTGTATAAATCATATGACTAATGATCGAAAGCTTTTTAGAGAGCTTGATAAAATTGTTATTTTCAAAGTTAGAATTGAAAATGGAGCACACCTGAAATTAGAAGGCAAATAAACAGTAGTTATTGAAAGACACTCGAATTTAAAATTAATTCTAGATGTACTATATGTTTTTGAAATTAATCAAAACTTGTTAAGTGTTTCTCAACTACTTAACAGAGGCTATAAGGTGTTGTTTGAAGACAATAATTGTGTGATTAAAGATGCAAAAGGTATAGAGGTATTCAAAGTTCAAATAAAAAACAAAAGTTTTGTCTTAGGTTTTAGGAATAACAAGCATGTTGTTATACACAAATAGGATATTAATTCGATTCTTTGGCATCAAAGATTGGGGCATTATCATCATAAAGCTTTGCTTTTCATGAAGAAAAACAATATGGTGAAAGGCTTGCCTAAATTGAAAAAAGGATTCTCCTACATGTGCTGTTTGTCAATATGAAAAACTATCAAGGTTTTCTTTTTAACAAAGTAAGGTTTGAAGAACCACACAGAAGTTGTAATTGATACACATAGATGTTGGAGAACCAATGAACACGTCATCTCTAAATGGCAGTAAGTATTATATTTTCTTTATTGATGATTATTCTAGAATGTGATGGATTTATTTTATGAAATTCAATGTTAAGGTTGTTAATGTATTTGGAAAGTTCAAAGCTTGGATTGAAACATAACATAACTACAAAATTCAGTGATCATATCCGATAATTGAATTGAATATACTTCTGAAAGGATCGGGTTTTATAAATATGCAGACATTAAACATCAATTAACAGCACCATATGCCCCTCAGCATAATAGAGTTATGGAGAGAAAAAATAAGATAATGATGGAGATGACAAGGTGCTTGCTTCATGATAAAAGGTTGTTAAAGAAATTTTTATAGGCTACAATTCTATTTCAAAAACTTAAAGGATCTTCTTACCACAAAGAAATAAAGTAATCATTAGTAGAGATGTTCAATTTTTTTAGTCTGATAGTTGGAATTGGAAGGATGATAAGCAGCTTGAAGTTCAAGAATAAAAGAATAATATAGATGATAAAACCTGTCAGAGGAACTAGAACACTTTCTGACATTTATTAAAGATGTAAGGTTACTGTAACAGAACCTGATGAAGAAGCTGCAACTGATCATAAATGGATAACAGTAATGAAGAAGAAGCTAAAGATGATTGAAAAGAACCATGCATTGGAATTGATAAACAAACCTCAACACAAAAGGCTATAGGAGTCAAGTGGGTTTATAAAACCAAATTGAATTATGATGATTTT
>Ga0307514_10004480_pt1 | contig 12841 bp, 9 predicted proteins | sample 16_EM_MG_FD_203088 | JGI IMG/M metagenome (GOLD analysis project Ga0307514, IMG submission 203088) | Populus trichocarpa ectomycorrhiza microbial communities from riparian zone in the Pacific Northwest, United States - 16_EM | ecosystem: Host-associated > Plants > Roots > Unclassified | place...
GGATATGAAGGGAGTTCTCCCCCGCCTGGGTTCAGTGGGGCTTCACGAAGCTAACCGTGGGGGGGATACCAATATCTGGCCTACCCGAGGCAGCCGGAAAGGGAATAAAAACCCCCGAGCGGCGGTCAGCAGATTGTAGGGGTCTGTTGGGCTCGACAGGACGGTTCTAAAGCCGGTGCCGGTCCAGCGACATCGAGAGGTGTTTAGCGAAGGGCTCAAGGTGCAAAGGGTACGATATCAAATGCATGAACTCCGAAAATATAAGGAGAAGGTAGCCACTCGTCAAACTACTCAACCCACTTAGCCACGAACTGTTACGCTTGCCTTCGAGTCCTGTTGGGGGCCTTGAGGGGTCGAAATGCAACTGGGGCAAGCAAGGGCAGGGACTGCAGCTCGAGTCTGAATTATTAATAGGGTTGAGACTATTGGCATTCTACCGGATGGCCGTCTGTGGCCGGAACTATCGACAACACAGACGAAGGACCTGCAAAAGTGGCAGGGAGATAGTCATGCAGGAGAGCGGTGTAGCCATTCGGCGGGATGGTGCATCGTAGTATTGGCATATGGGAAATTGAGAGAAAAACTAGATCGGGAGTGGACGCGAGAGGTGACAATAGTAGGTAGATCAAAGCAATGGTGGAAAGCAGAGTGGAAGCAGCTACGGAGGGAAGCGCGAAAATCAAAGGATGCCAGGCGGCAACTACGAAGAGAAATAAGAGCCGCAAAGCGAAAGATGTGGAATGACTGGCTGGAAGAGGGAAAAGATGTATGGGACATAGTGCGGACATGCAAGAACCCCTTCAACAGCAGAGCAAGATGCGGGTCTCTGAAGGACGACGGACGGACATACGAAACAGACGCGGAGAAATTCCAAGCCTTCCAGGAGCATAACCTGATCACGGAGCATGCGGAGGCGAGACCAGCAGTAGAAGCACAACCAAGATTAAGGATGGATGAACGAGATATAAGGAGGGTAACGGAAGCACTAAGAGCACTAAGAGCGGGAGTACACCGGGACCGGACAGAATAAGCTGGAAACTGCTGAAGGCAATAAAAGGGACGGAGCTAGGCAAAGCAATAATTGAGGATGTAACACAAGTAGCGTTTGCTGAGGGCACACGCATGCCCGAGGATTGGAGGGATATGAAAATGATGATGATACCGAAGCCGGGGAAGGATCACACCAAGGTGAAGGGTTGGCGCCCAATTGTACTGGCCAACACGGTGGGGGGAAGCTAGTGGAGAAAATGGTGGCACAACAGCTGCAGGAGAGGGAATGGCTTTGGCACGAGAGAGCATTCGCAGGGAGAAAAGGGAGGGGAGCTATCGACAGTGTGATGCTGATGGCCATGCTGATGGAGGAACATGAAGCAGGGGAAATCATAGGGCGAGATGCGCAATCAGCATTCAACACACTACGGCGAGAGCACACCAAGACGATACTAAGAGACGAAGGCTGGCTAGGAGAGTGGATCGATGACTGGCTGGCACCACGAGAATTCGACGTAGAAGTGGATGGGAGGCTAATCGGGAAGACCAGGATGACCGGAGGCACACCCCAAGGCAGCCCACTGTCGCCAGCACTCTTCACGATCTATATGTCAAGCGTGGTATGGGCGGCGGAGAAAAATTTGAGGGAGAGAAAACATATGACGCTGCGGAACCCAGTGAGAGAGAGGTACTGGCCAGTGTCATTTATCGACGATGTGAATGGGGTCTGCGTAGGGAGCGTGAAAGAGGTCGATGAAGCGTTAAAAAAAGCGGGAGATGAAGCGGGAATAAGGTGGGATAAAGAGAAAAACTGGAGCGGGAAACAGGGGAAACATCTCGGAGTAATAATGGGGGATAAGAGGAGGCATCAAAAATACAGATCACAAGAAGCGAGGGCGGCATGGGAATTGGTGAAGAGGTTAGGGAGACTTTCGGCAGTGGGAAAGTGGAAGGTGATAACGCAGCAAATCCTGCCAATATTAACATACGGATGCGAGCTATACCCGGAGGCGTGCGAACAACAAAGAAGGCTAGCATCAGAATGCCAGCGCTGGGTGATAGGAGCATATCGTGGAAGCGGTGTCGCCAAAGTCGAGTCCTTGACAGGCATCAGCGAACTGGGGAGGTTGATGATGCGCAAGCGCATACGATGGGCGGCCTCAGTTTATGGGAGACACATGCCAGAACTGCGGAAGATAGCAGAACCCATTCTGCGGGAGTGGATAGAAGAGGACGCGGAACTACGGTGGATGGAAGGCAGCAAGGCAGAGACACGGGAGGTGAAGATTAGCGAGCTAGATGAGGGAAGAGTGGAACAGTGGACAGACGGGAGCCGAATGGATGGCAGAGCAGCGGCAGCCACGAGAACAAAAGCCGAATATCTGGGGATGATGGCGACAGTCACTGACGCGGAAGAGCTAGGAGTATCTCTGGCGTGGGAGGATTGTGACGTGGTGGCCCTCGACAGCAAAGGAGCCATCCAGCGAATTCAGGGACTAACACACAAACAACCGCGGTCGTGGATAGAAGAGAGGCTAGTCAAACAAATAGCTGAGAGGCCGAGGGAGTTAATGTGGGTCAAAGGCCATGACGGAGTCGAGGGGAACGAGATGGCAGATGCGAGGGCGAAGCGGGAGGTCAGAAGAGGCAGGAGGATGCACAAGCCTGACGTCGTAACACCGGCAGGCATCCGACAAGCCTACAGACTGCATGAGAAAATGCCGGCACACCTCAGCTGGTCATGGGAGGCAATACGAGGATTGACATATATGGTGACGGACAAGGGCCCACAGGCGCAGTGGATGAAGACGATAGGCAAAGTGGAAGATGCCAGTTGTGTCTGCGATGGATGGACGCCACAAAATGCAGCGCATCTGTATGGGTGCCCGTGGGTAGGGGATGGGAGAGGAAGGACGAGGGAGATGATAATGAAGGATGAGAAGTGGTGCGGGGAGGTGGCGAGGTTCCTTATGTGAGATATTTTTCAGAGATATGTAGATAGAAAGGGGCAGGGACTGGCCCGTAGATAGTGAAGGCAGCTGGCAACAGTGCGCCGCAGTCCATCGTCATAGTCTCGATAGGCTAAATACGATTAATGACTCCCAAAAAAAAAAAAAAAAAAAAAAAAAGAGAGTCTTCGGAGGGTCCGAAAGGTTAAACAGGAAACAATGCTACCCCGAGGTACGAAAGTTTAAAGGGAAACAAGAGGGTTCGTCCCGGATGTCCCGCCGCGGTGTCACTAGATCATTCTTTGGGGCCTAACACGTCAGCGAGAGTGAGCAGTGGCATAAGGGGTACGGATGTCCTGGCTGCGAAGGGGGCTCAAGCTGGTGTGTATTGGTTAGTCTCATCCGGACGGGGACGCGGAGGGAGTCCGGCAGGTTTGACGACTCATCTCGGTTTGTGGACCAGGTGGTGTCGGAAAAATCATGAAGCATGAGGCGAGGCACTGAGGGCCTGGGCGGTCACGGATATGAAGGAGATCCCTCCGGAGTAGCCTCACAAGCTGCCATGAGCGAGGGGATACCAATATCTGACCGACCCGAGGCAGCCGGAAAGGGTTTAAAAATCCCCGAGCGGCAGTCAGCAGATTGTAGGGGTCTGCTGGGCTCGACAGGACGGTTCTAAAGCCGGTGCCGGTCCAGCGACACCGAGAGGTGTTTAGCGAGGGGCTCAAGGTGCAAAGGATACGATATCAAATGCATGTGCTCCGAGAAGGAGCAGGTAGCCACTCGTCAAACTACTCGTCACACTTAGCCACGAACTGTCACGCTTGCCTTCGAGTCCTGTTGGGGGCTCTTCGGAGTCGAAATGCAACTGGGGCAAGCAAGGGCAGGGAATGCAGCTCGGGTTCGTGGTGAGACTATTGGCATTCTACCAGATGGCCGTCTGTGGCCGGAACTATCGAAAACACAGACGAAAGACCTGCAAAAGTGGCAGGGAGATAGTCATGCAGGAGAGCGGTGTACTCGGCGGAACTGTGCATCGTAGTATTGGTTAATGTGGGTTAAGGGGCACGATGGGGTGGACGGGAATGAGATGGCGGATAAAAGAGCAAAGAGGGAAGTGGAATGGGGAGAGCGGATGCTGATGCCTGACATAGTGACACCGGCTGGCATCCGACAGACTTACAAACTGCACGGGGGGACACCAGCACACCTCAAGTGGTCACGATGGGCTCTGCGGGGATTGACGTATATGTTAACAGACAAAGGCCCGCAAGCACAGTGGTTGGCAACAATTGGGAAGGTGGACAGAGCCAGTTGCAGATGTGATGGGTGGACACCACAAAACGCAGCACATCTATATCAGTGTCCGAGAGTGGGCGACGGGAGAGGGAGAACGAGGGAGGAGATTATGGAGGACGAGGAATGGTGCGAGAGTCTAGCAAGGTTTCTTTTGTAAAAAGCATGTATATAGAAGGGCAGGGACTGGCCCCGAGGTTGTAAAGGCAGCTAGAAATAGTGCGCCGCAGTCCTTCGTCATAGTCTTGATAGGCTGCATACGAATAATGACTCCCCCAAAAAAAAAAAAAAAAAAAAAAAAAGGTACCTCAGGCGCGGGTACGTCGCCGTGATATACGCGATGACAGGCGCGAGGTCCGGCACGCGCGTCCCTAGGCCTCCGGGCACGATCAGCACCTCGATGTCTCCCGGCGCGGTGGCGAACGTGTGCGTCGGTAGAATGGACTCCCCGAAGTTCGACCCCTGCGGGTTCATGCTTGCCGCGCGCGCTTTGGTCGAGACGGGGAGAAGGTCGACGGACACGAGGGAGAGATTGAGGTTGTATTGCATCGAGAGCAGGTTCAGCGCATCGAGGGGCCCGAAGACGTCGAGCGCTTGGAAGGCGGGGAAGAGGACCAGCCCGATGTTGATGGGGGGGGGGAGAGGCGTGGCTGTGGGTTTCTCTGGTGCAGGTTTGCCTGGTGCAGGTTTGCATGGTTAGCACGCCGTAGAAGATTGATTGTGGGGGGAACTTGGAAGACTAACCAGGGCGCCCTTTCTCCTCACTGTCCTTACTGTCCCTCCGGGCGAGCGCTAGCGGTCGTGCACAGAAGCCCCAGCAGAGTATCAATGGATTCATGCCGGACTGCCTGCTCACGTTAGCACCCTGACACCTCACCTGATAAGTCGCACGAGGGAACGAGCCGAGCCGGCTCGAGCCAGGGGCGGGAAAGTCTCGAGCTTCGGCTCGAGCCTGAGACATGCCAAGGCCTGGTCAAGCCGTCAATCGCCGTGGATATCCAGGTGTGGGAGCAGGGGCAATAGAACTCGATATAGGAACCTAGACCTGAGGCCTGAATGCCCTAAGTAGTACGGTAGTCACAACGTGCATTCACTGTTACGCCCGCTGAATGTGTCAGATAAGCTGTAACGTAATATTAATATCTGGATGAAATAGTCGGTAGTTGGTGATCATATGATAGCGGGACGCAGAATAATCAATGACTTGAGATGAACTTCACAGGACCCCGAGCAAGGCAATAATCCTGCTTATTCGCGTGAGGAGTGGGGGCTCCCGGTGGACAGATGTCTTCGTGTTCCCCGATCAGATTGAAATGATGTCAGGTGGGTAGGCCGCGTAGCTACGCTGCATGTTAAAGTGAAACTAAACGCTACTGCGAACCACAAGACATTATCGCCAGAAATCGTCTTGACCAGATGAACTGGACAGAGCATGAGCACATAGAACTGAGTTTGGCTTACTATCGCCACCCCCCGAGTAATTCGTGTGCCAATTTTCCATTAGAGGGATTTTAACATCCTTGTTACGTGGTTATGCACGTGGGAACCGAACTTGAGAAGGTATAGATTTCGACCACCCCCAGTCACACTAATGCAGCGTTATCACACGCTACTAACCCCGTGGCGTTTTTACATGGTTATTAACCACGGCGCTAAAAGACTGATGTTATTAACGTAAAGGGTATAGTGCTCTCATAAATCACTGTATTTGGAAATTGAAGACTACGTTCATGATCAATAACTCAACAATTACTTGTCGTGACGACTCCTTCGAAGTGACTAATGATTTCAGAATGTACAAGAAGCATTTCAGGTTGTAGAGCAGTAGATAATGTCCTGTTTTATGCTATGACCATGTCCTATTCGGATATTGTATTCGTGCACGATAGCGAGTACTGACAAACTTCCGGCTTAGTACAACCACTATTCCTGTAAGTGCTATCATTATTGTAAGAACGAGAAGCTGCTGCTGTTGCTGCGGGGTATTCATCGCTGGCTTATTATTCTCATAGGTTTCATCAGTGGCAGGTTGTAGGTATTAGCATCGCTTGCTGGTGGCAGATATTTCATCGTTGGTGGAAAGTTTTCCTGTTTTTGATATCATATCAATGCATATGTCAATGTAAAACCGAGTTATAACTGGGAAATACTAGGGGTAGTCAATAACTATCTGTATCATGTACGGGGATTTTTTGTATCACAGATCGACAGCTTGGCAAGAGCATTCATTGGCCAAACGGAGGATGACGCTACAGAGTCTCAGATTTTGAGCGTGTAGGTGTGACAGCAGGAAAACCTGCTTTTAGAGCTACAGGAAAAACGCTGTCGCGCCTACTGAATTCTGAATTGGGTAGTTCTGCAATACCTTTATACCACAATGCCTTCTCAACACAGTGGCGTATGGTCAAAATCTGAGTCGGAGCGCTTGGTAGCATGGATGGAAGAGAACCAAGAAGAGCTACGAGGGAAGCAAATAAAATGGCATAAGCTTGTTAAAGAGCAGGTATGCTCAAGTGAAGAGCACATTACGGTCAGAAGAATTACAGATAAAACAACAAATATGAAGCGCTCATGGAAGGAAGCACGAGCAATGCAACAGCGCTCAGGGTGGGGAGTTAAAGCTGAAGATAATGAGACTTCAATTAACGAGGCATTGGAGCGGAGATGTCCATTTTTTTGGCGGTTAGATGAAATATGGGGATCACGTCCGAATGTGACGCTTACCGGAGGCAGTGAATCTACTGAAATACACCCCAAGATACCCTCCCAACAACCATCCGAGATATCCTCTCAAAGACTTGGAGATACGCTCCCAAATAAAGCAAACAAGCCTTCGCAACTTGGTTACTAATAACTTCACGCCAATGCATAGGCATAGGCAATAGCCTCAACTTCAGAACATTCGAGGCACGTGACAGTTGATGAGGTAAATGTGGAGCCTACAGGAAATTCATTTTGGGGTGGTCAATATGTTTCACTTGTTTTGGCTAGTGTGTGGCTTGCGCTAAAAACCACTTACATGATACAGGAAACTTATTGACTACCTACCCCTACTAGTCTAAGTTCACAGAGCAGGGCAACCTTGTCGCGCATAACAACGCGCATAACCACATAACAAGGATGTTAAAATCCCTGGGATAAAAACCCAAGCCATATATACACCAACCTTTCCACCTACGTTTCTGCGATACCTTTCTCAGCCTCTAACGATTTTTGGCAAATTGCTGCCATGTTGAGCATCTGCCACGTTGTCTTGCTCGCTGTCGCAGCAGCACTTGTGGCAATTATACGATCTGTTGTCCTACCACCGAAGAATTTCCCCCAAAACATACCCACGATACCCTTCTATGTCGCCCTCATTCCCTTTTTCAAACAGGTCGACCAGTCGGACGTCTATAAACGGTACTTGGCCAAGGGCCTCGCTACTTACGGTGCTGTCAAGATTTACTTTGGTGGGCGATGGAATATCCTGGTCCAGCGACCTGAATTACTTCAAGAGGTCATCAAACAGGAGGATATTTACATGAAAAGTGGAAACCAGGTAAAGATCCCCTACAGCGTCCTAGCAGAGTATACTGGCGACAATATTATCAGTACCCACGGGGAAAACTGGAAACTGTACCAGAAAGTCATCAAGCCCGGCTTGCAGAGGAAGTTCGAGGCGGGGCCAATCAGGAACAATGCGCATCTTTTGATAGACAAGCTTCTCAGGGGACAGCGGCCGCGGGAGGGAGCGGTACCCTCGAGCGGAGTCGTAGTCCCCGAGTTAGTCCAAAGATGCACCCTCGCCAATCTCTCCGAGGTAATCTTCGGCTCTGATTTCAAGGTAAGTGACCATTCTTCCCGACTTTAATCAATGCTCAACCGCTCACTGTGACAAGACGCTCGAACTCGATGATGCCCCACTGCACACACTTCAGGTATCAGTGAAGCGAGAGATATTCAAACCCACGTTCCTGAGCTTCCCGTTCCTGGACAAACTTCCCATCCAGAGCCGGGAGCGGGCAAGAAAACTTGCCCGCACATTCACAGATCTCATATGCAACACAGTTGCACAGAGCCATCAGTGCGAAGCTCATGATGGCAGAACCTGTCTATCATCATCCAACGTGCTGGGCTGCAGAATGATAGCTGCACATGAGTCAGGAACGCTTACAGAACAGCAATTCCGCCATAATATGGTTATGATCTTCGTGGCCGGGCACGAGAATCCTCAGTGCTTGCTCGTATCGCTGATGTACCTACTCGCGAAGGATCAGGTATGTGAAGACCAATTGGAAGCACAAACACAGAAGCTGATCACTGGAGTAATTAGGCAGCACAGGAGAAGCTCCGTGAAGTCGTCCTCCGCGAGATTGGAGCGGAAGGTGAACCTTCGGAACATGCCTTGCAAAACATCACCTATCTGACATCCGTCATCTACGAGACCCTGCGCTTATACCCACCCATCTCGCAACTTATCAACCGCAGAACAACGCAGGATACGCTCCTCGGTGGGACAATCCCTATCCCAGAGGGCACGTACGTGGGCTACTATGCCTATTCCACCAATCGTGATCGGGAGGCATGGGGCCCCAGGGCTGACGAGTTCTGGCCGGAACGATGGGGAACCAATGTAGAGGAGATCGCCATGAATTATCGGCGCGCAAACAGCCGTTGTAACTTCATCACATTCCACGGGGGGCGCAGGGCTTGCCTTGGGGAGCGGTTTACGCTCTTTGCCACACGAATAATGTTGGTTGAGATAATCCGGCGGGTGCGCTGGAAGCTGGACAGGAACTGGATTGACAGAATGACGCCGGTAAGTTGCTAACCCGTGCGCGATTCCTCTACCTACTCTTAGACTGACGAGACGTGTATTCTGATATATGCAGGCCGGGCCCTTGTATCCGGTGCAACTGGCTCTGGAGTTCGAAACGATATCTAGTTCGGAGTAGTAGCCAGGTGATGTTGCTTGTGGGGCCGTTCACTATACGACTGTGCCACAGGAGTTTCCACAGGTCAAAAATCCCGTAGTGCGTAGGATTTTTTCCCTGTGGCGCAGACCCTTGGCGCACCGGTTTTCATTCCCGTAAGGTTATTTTCCTGTGCAGATAAGGTTCTTTTCCTGTGCGTATAAGGTTATTTTCCACTGCCTAGGGTATAATTTCTCTACCCAAGACTGGGAATAATTCTTAGCTTTCAGTGGATATATCCGTTGAAATATATGGTTATATCAGAGCGGCAGCGGTACAGATATGTGGCCAATAAAGGAACACTTCACCTAGATCATATATCTGGACGTTATGCGTTCTGTAATTGAGAAGCTATGGAAGCTGTGATGAGTTCGGAAGAGCTTCATCACCTATCTATATACATGATTTGAGTGCTGTGTTACGTCACTCAGGTATCATCACTCACATGCTGTGAGGTAAGTATATGTTGGAATTAATAGAGTGGCGTAAGGCACATTCCAACAATATCCCGTTCAGCACAGTGCATATACCAAGGAAAAAAATCCGCATACGCAGGTTTTTTGGTCTCGCACTCAGGACTTGAACATGGGTTATCATGGTTTGTATCTCAGCCTGTGTTGACTATTGTAATTGCACTTTAATTCATTACTATAGCATACTAATAGAGATTTATAGAGGATATGTAGATTCTTGATCTCATGCTAAGACTCTTTTTATCTGTCACATAATTATTTTTGTGTGTGCCAGCTAGGGTACCGGTAGATTCTGTGTGATCCATATTAGAGTATAGTCACAATACGAGTAATAAAATTAATGTATGCACATACAAAAAAAAAAGCCAAAAAGAAATGAAAACATAGTCTGGTTATAACAACCAAATTAATAAAGGTGTATACTTAAGCTTAACATCATTATCACAGAGAGAATGTATCAGAGGAGGGGCCCGATATGGATGGAAGTGTAGACCAGGAGGAAATAGGGTGAGGGAGTTGGGTCATGAAGGTATGGCGGGGGATTTGGAGGGTTGTCGGGTAGATCGAGTAAATGTGGGGAGGATTGAGGGCGAGTGGGAGCAGGTTTCAAGGATAATTGTATGTGTCAGGCTGTTATTATTTGTGAATTTTCCTTTGTGTATAGATCCATATGGCAGTCCGGACTTGGCTTTGGCAGTGCGCTGTGGACTTTTTTACATTTTTTATGATAGTGGTTTGTTTTTTTGAATATTCAAGCGCGGTGGATTAGGGGAAGGGGGATAATCTGGGTGGAATAGTGGGATTAGCATGTGCATAATACATGGCAAGGGGATGGAATAATATAGAGGATGCATGAAGCAGAATACACAAGAACCTGACCATGAGTGTATGTGATAAGATCTACTGGGGACCAGCCCGAGTGAGGATAGAGGCGGATGCTGAGAATCCAGAAGGCAGGGACGAACTGAAAATATCAGGAGAAATACAAATCAGCTAGAGCGCCCAGGAGGAAAATTGAAGGGAGTGGTGCCAGGGATACGGATGATGGGGGAGTGACTCCCAGGCGAGGGTGCGAGGGAGTAAAGGGAATGAATGGAACCAAGGAAGAGTGCTGAGGGGCTACAAGGAGAATAGTGGGCGCCTGGGAGCCACATAGTGAACATGGAGGGAAGGAACGAAATATAAGTGTTCAGGACACACAGAGTTAGGATAGGAGTGTGAGGGATGAGGGATCCGTACCTAGAGTATCCAGAGGCCCGAGCAGGGACGGTGGGCGTCCAGCAGCCAGTCTCGGACCATGGGCATCTGCGAGTACGGCGGGGACCATGTGAGTCAAGGTGCAAGCCAGAGAGATCGGGGCATCAAGACAGGCACAGTGGTCCTCGGAAGTGAAAGCAACCAGTTGGCTTTTTGTGGCACTATTATGGCTCAGGTAAGGGACCTACGCTACTTACGTAGCAGAACCTAAGTCCCTAACTATTCTAAAGGGCACTGGGCATGCGGCGTTAACAGCGTTCGTTGGCGTTACATAATCATAGTATCGTGATACCTATCTGTATTCTAGGTAGAATGAATGCGATTAATGATTCCTTAAAAAAAAAAAAAATACCTATCTGTACACAAGAAGAGGAGAGTGCAGATGGGTATGCTTGAATACCAGTTGAAAGTATTGTAGATGGTATTGGATTGTCCCAGCTTATGACTGGGTGATTCAAAGACCTAATTGGAAGACACAAAGTGGGGATGATTGATTGAGCCATATATATATGTTCTGGGCCACTCGCGGGCATCGGCCACCCGTGGGCAGCATACCTACTATGCCCCCCGCGGGCAATTTATTTAATTCCTTAATTATGGTAGCCAACGCAGTTGAATTTATTGGCTAACTAGAGCTATATAACATGTTCTCGTGCCCAGACCGATTTATTTTTGTGTGGTAGAAAATCGATATAACACAGAAATAACTATACATGCGACATAAAAAAAAACCAACAAAAACCTATGACTGATTCCGACCTCCAGAAGCTGGCCCAGCGACTTCATCAAGCAGCTCCAGATCGATGGGAATATCCTCTAACAGTCCAACCTGTGTCCATTCAGCCAAAGCTGAGAGGTTACCACAGTCATGATCAGTTGACACTTTGGTGTGGCAGTAGATGTAGCATTTGAGATCATTTTTAAAGCATCCGCAGCGACGATTTGAGCAAGACTTTTTGCAAGTACATGAGACAGAAACCAGAGTGGTGGTCGATGCCTGGCAAGCAGCATTGGCTAATGTAAGAGTAGTTTGTCTAACTTCCGGAGTATCCGGAATATCATCCTCCAAACCCCTAAGGTCCGTATAGATCGACTAGCAGAAGAGCATGCTTGTGGAGTTTGGGTAGAAGACATAATTATATTTGCGGGAAAGTAAAGTTGAAGTTGAAGTTGATATTGATGTTAATATTGATGTTGATGCTGTGGAATAATGCTGGATCTCAACCATGAATAGAGAGTACGTTCAGTCATAGATTCGTATTTTATGCCTTACATCTGGTCTATATCTTACATCAAATTGGTAGTGTATCCCACATCAGATTTATTTACCAAATTAAGGAATTAAATAAATTGCCCGCGGGGGGCATAGTAGGTATGCCGCCCGCGGGAGGCATATGCTGCCCACGGGCGGCCCAGAACATATACGTCTGAAATCAACCAGTTCAGGGTAACTCTCAAAGTAGCTGATGTGCCCGGTATATACTTGTAAAGATCATTTAATTGTATATACAATCTTATAGTCTAGTGGTAATTATTTAGTACTATGAATAATAAACTCATGTTCGAGCCCTGCTTACACAATTTATAGTTATTCTTTTGTTTTAGTATTTTATATTCAACCACCACAGGTTTATTTCCAGTTTAGAAAGTTTACTCCTGTGTGAACCATGAAAATTCCCTGTGACTGGTAGTATACCCAAAGTCATGAGTAACCGATGCTTTTTCAGTGGAAAGAAAACCTGTGCTTAATCCGGTGCAAACCTGGAAGCAACTCCGGTGGGCTTTCCGTAGTTACAAGCGATTACAAATCCTCAGATTTTACTGTAGCAACACAGGATTGTACACCGGAATATTACACAGGAGATTTGCGGGTGCAATACACAGGACAAATTTTCCTGGGCGAATCCTGTGTCGCTCCTGT
>Ga0307514_10004482_pt1 | contig 12839 bp, 14 predicted proteins | sample 16_EM_MG_FD_203088 | JGI IMG/M metagenome (GOLD analysis project Ga0307514, IMG submission 203088) | Populus trichocarpa ectomycorrhiza microbial communities from riparian zone in the Pacific Northwest, United States - 16_EM | ecosystem: Host-associated > Plants > Roots > Unclassified | place...
CTCGAAATCAACCTAAAAATCACCATCCAAATCCCTTAGAGTTAATCAACCTAGAATCGGCGTCCAAATCAACCTAAAAATCAGCGTCAAACTCAACCTCAGAATCAACCTAATCCAAATCGCATAGACTTAATTAACCCGGAAATCGGCGTCCAAATCAACTTCAAAATCAGCGGCATCCATATAAACCCAATCCAAATCCCATGGACCTAATCCTAATCAACCCAGAAATCTGCATCAAAATCAACCTAGAATCTGCATCAAAATCTCTGCATCCGAATCAGCCTAGAATCAGTATCCAAATTAGTGTCCAAATCAACCTAGAATCAGCATCCAAATTAGTGTCTAAATCAACCTAGAATCAGCATCCAAATTAGTGTCCAAATCAGCTTTAAAATCAGTATCTCAATCCAAAACGTCAGAATCAGAGCGACCCTGAGCATGTTGTAGGTGGGAACGGAGGTGGGAATTGGAAGTGAGAACGGAGGTGAGAATTGGAGGTGGGAATGGGGGCCTGGCATACTCCGTACTGGTATATACATAAGGGAGGTGGGAACGGGACCCTGGGATAAGGGAGGTGGGAATCGTAGAATAGGTAGAGGTGTGGGAAGGGTCACTGCACTGTCTCGATGAAATTACCTTGCAAATCCCTATTACTAATGCGATAGTTGAATCAGATTAGCATGGTCCCGAGCACTCTTGATATCACCGTTTTACTACATATGCGATAGTTGAATCAGATCAGCAGTGTCCCGAGCACGCTTAATATCCCCGTTTTACTACATATGCGATAGTTGAATCAGACCACCAAGGCCCACGTTACTATGTACATATGTGATAGTGCGACGTTGATCTACAGGTTTACTGCTTACTTTGTAAAGTTTTGCACGGTCGCGCTTTGATGGTACATTACTTCAGTACATTATAGATTCTGAAACAACCCGACCTTTGAAGTTGCTGCAGTCCTCAAAAGCTTCAAATAACTTGTTTTCCCCCAACCCGTTGTTTTTATCAAATCCACTTATGAGACCCAGACACAGCGCATGGATGAGCAACCACATTGTGGGTTAGCCCCGTTCTACATGCATTTTATATCATTTATCTATCCACTTCTCTCACATGTAGGCCGGGGTTTCGGGGGAGTCCTTTATGATGATAATTGGGTGTATTATCATGTTCAAGTTAGGCGCTTAAACGCCGGGTTTTAGACGAAAATTCGCACTTAAAATGCGTTTGGGTGTTTAAATGGATGGTGTATTGTACGGACATAATTCCCTCCAAATAAGGCGACTTTAACTCGAAATGGGAACTAATGTAGATACAGAAACTTGGCATGATAATGTATGGGAGAGAGAACTCAGACTTAAATACTTACTAGACGATCACACTATACAAGCTTCACAAGAACACCTCCTTCAGTACTTATCATGCTAGTGGTCAAATCTACCATATGCCCAAACCCTATGACGCCTGGTACTTAAGAGAGATCGGGAAGCACGCTAAGCACCCACAATCCTAGCGGCAGAAGCTCGAGGTTATGGCACGTCACCAAAGAATTAGACTATCAAAGCTCCACCCAACTATCCTCAACTGAGAGATACATGCATACATATCAGCCTACTTAGGTACTTACCTACCTATGGAGGCCGTGCCAGGACACCTGCTTCCAAATTTACCAGTATCATAACTAGAATACCCAAACCCTTAGGTTCGCCTTCACAGTAGCTACTAGTACGACAAATTTAGGTATCTCTCTATTGGAAGGGACTTGGAAGTGATTGTGAAACCCTGAAATAGATCTGAAATAACTCTGGAATGGTCCGCAATCACACAGGTCCAATTTACGGGGCATCTTAATGATTTCAGAGCTAGGAAGGATTGCCAAACCCATACAACGTAATATTTTGTTTACCCTGAGTTCGGCCTCATGGTGGTATACCTATCGGATAACCTCAAAATCGTGTCATGTCTGGTCACGGTTTTAATTATGAATATGGCCTACAGAACATTACACCTTTCTTTAACTTGAAATGGTTAGTTTTGTTTCTTCCGGAGGTATCTAGTCTTGTAAATAGAGAAGATATCAGTAAGGTGGTAGTAGGGGCTAAGGTGGGGGATGTAGAGGGGCTGGGTTCTAGGCTCCTCAACGCAGCCTCTCGATCTCACTCGTACATAGGCGCCGCCATGCGCACAATGTCAGGTCAATACTTGACAAACCAAGGGGAGAAATATCGATATCACCAGTGGAGTGCCGCGTTGAAATTAGCTAGTACTAGTAGCTGTTCACAGGACTCCAAAGCTAAGACCACCAGGGAGTGCAAGGGCAAAGGAGTTACACCGCCGCTACCACACTGAAGAACCAGATAGGTCTCTGAACAGGAGTCATATATTTATATGTGCACAAGCCATGGCGCCCAGGGCCTCAAAAATGTAAAGGATTGCTCACATGCTCTGGTTGCCTGCATGGTATTGCGAGGTATCTTGGGTGGTTTTAAAAAAACGTGTAGTATATACTGGCGGTTGCAGAATATTAATATGGCGGTTATGCATATGAGGGCTGCATACATGATAATACAGCAGTTGGTGAATAGTTCCGCAATGGGGCGGTTCGTCCACGATGACCCTCATATCTCTCAAATAGGTAGCCCATGCGTACCTCCAAGTAGGATATTGCCATTCCAGTAATGCCCAAAACCACGCTAGCACCCTTCCTGAGTTATTATATTCCTGCGGGATCAGCTGTAATCTGTATATATCCACCGTAAAGTCCATACTAAATATCGACCATCCCACTGGTACTGAGTATCGCACAAAAGTCTTCCTCTTTGAGAAACCTGCATATGCACAGCAGCTGAAGCTCAACGGTATCTACAAACATATGAAGACCCCAGCTGAGACCTCTTTCCAAGGTCTACCTCAACCCAGCTCACACACCCCTCCCAGCTCACACACCCCTCCCAGCTCACATCCCCCTCCCAGTGCACACCCTCCCAGGCCATACCTGGTGTCAATGATGACATACATCGCACCTCGTATGTCGGAGAGCCTGGTTTCCTGCAAACACCGTCTCTAGTAGCCTACTTCCTTGAGCTCCTCCTAGGACCTAAGTGTGCATTTTGCGTGCTTCTTACATCTTGTGTCGGGGATGTGTTTGGCACCGAGCTGACGTCAAGGTTGACAGGCACGAACTATGTACATAAGTACCTACTTAAGATCCCTCTCATAGCCTATGGCTCCCTTCGGGGGGGACGACGTATAGGCTCAAAAAAACTAAAAAAAACTACTTAAGTCTTAAGGTGTGAGCACAGACTGAGGTTGCACGAAGAATAACTTTGGAATGGTTGAGAATAATTCTGGAATAATTCTAGAATCAGTGCATAGCTGAACTCGGGGTCGGACAAAACACACTACTTAAAAGCCATCTCAGAACAGGGAACCCCATGCACGGGCACATACAATTTTGTAGGGATAAAAAGTCTGGCGGAAAAATAGGTAGGTACGTGTAAGTAGTGTCACAACACCATTAACAGCAATAACACTCTCAAGACGTTTTCTCATACTTCGAATTAAACCAAGAAGCCAGTCCCGCTGGATTTGCGTCCATTCCTCCCCTAAATTTTCCTCTAGGTTCTACGCGTTTTCATGGCTGAACGCTGTGCTGTCAAAGATATGGAAGCATACAAGTGTGTAAAGGCCATACCACCCAATCCCCTTGTGCAGCCCCCTGCAGCAAATTTCATATCTAGGTAGTTAGAGTTCGTCAGACTTAGCACCGGCCCCAAGTACACTGCCAGTGGCATTGGAGTACTGCCGTGTTATATTATGTAACAAGCATTTCGATACTGTAGTTAATTACCCCACATTCAATTCCTTTTCACCTGATAGTCGACATCCAGATCATAGGTGTTTTATAGTCAACGAAACCAAACGTTTTGAGCAAAGTTCTCATAGTACATATGTACAGCTAGGTATTGCACCAGGGTATGCACCACTGGGTGCAGCCGATACCCTAGGGCTGGTTAACTAGCAAGCAGTTGTGGAGTAATACTGAAGTATTTATTTATTTTTTAAGTCTGAAATAGCTTCAGAATAAAAGTTGAGCGACTTTTTCTTTCTTTACAGGATCCGGGAGTGATTCCCGCGGTGGAGTTGTTCCGTAGCTCGGCCCCTCGGTATGACGACAATCATTACTCGAATTATCTAATATATGATGAGGGGCCCGCTCTTCCCTCATTCAGTTACATAGGTACAAGGCCTGGTTGGCACAAGCCCCTCGGTAGAGGGAAGGTCTGCCACCGCTTTACACCCCTCCACCGTCCGGGTCCTGCCACACCTGAGTGACACCTCCTCTACCATCCCCCTTCTATCCCCTATCTTCGGCCTCTCCTCAAGTGTATCTGTACCACCCCGCACTCTGGTCTCCTTCGTCAGTCATTCTGAGGCATTCTGGACATCTTGGGTTTCCCTAGTCGGGTTCTCACTTTTCCATTCTCCCTATGTATAGGGGCAAGGCTTGACGGATACCTGCCGTGTCGCAACTTCAGGCTCTGATATCCATGCTCCTATCCATCCGGCCCGCCTCGCCATCGAGTCCGCCTCCTCGTTTGAGTTGTTTCCCCTTGCCCTGTTGTGCCCCTTGACACACATTAGCTGTCGGGTGTTCTCCTTGGCCAGCCTCTGCAACTCCTCCTCTACCCAAGATCGGGCACTGGTGTAGCCCAGCTAACTGACCCTCGTTATCGCCCCCTGGCTGCCCAGGGCTATCCTGCGTGCCTCCGCCCAGGCTAGCATTATACCAGCCTCCTCAGCGTCCATCACTGTCGCATAGCGACCCAGATAACAATCAGCTCGATCGTGTGGCTGCCGCCGCCGCCACGATTCCCGGTCCCATCCGAGTACCATCCATCACGTGGTAGTGCATCATCACCGGGAAGTGCATCAGCCCCCACGCTATACCTATCTCGGCTTTGTCAGCCGGCATGCGGGGGAAATATCAACCAGATCTCTACCGGCGTTATTAATTTTAGGTCAAATACAACCCAGAGAATCCCATAGAACCAATGGTAGGTAAATTCTGACCAGATGCGCTCGAGTTTAATGCTAATAAAGCACTAGTAGGAGCAATGGGCAAGCTAAAGCAACGGGGACTTCAGGTGGCCAAAGAGGAGGCCGATCGAGAGAAAGCAATTAAGAACGCATGTGATGGAGTACAACAGGGGCGGTTTGCATCAATTCGAAAGGCAGCGGAAGCTTATGGGGTTCATTATTCTACTGTGCGCAGGCGCTTAAGAGGTGCAAAAGCTCGGAAATTAGCACATGTGCATCAACAACTCTCGACGCCAGCAGAAGAGAGAGCAATTGTTAGATGGATTGTCCGACTGGAGGAGTTTGGATTCCCACCTCGAGTGAGTCATGTGAAGGAAGCAATTGTGCTATTGAAGCATCCAGAGCTCAGTTTGGAGGAGGAAGCTATAGAAGGATATTTTGAAGGAGCAATCGGAAAAAATTATTTGACCCGCTTCCTGAATCGACATCCAGATCTAGTTTCCAAGCTCAGCAGTAACTTTGACAAGCGGCGCATCAAACAAAGCGATCCAGGAGTTATTCAGCGTCATTTTGCCAGGGTTCAGCAAGTGCGGAAGAAATATTCCATCACCGAGAGAAATACATACAATATGGATGAAAAAGGATTTCGACAAGGAGTCTCCGATCGAGCAAAGGTCATATGCCTACGTCAGGAACGTGGTATGACTGGGAAGATGGCTACTGATGGTACACGAGAATTAATTACTGTGGTGGAGACTATCTCTGGTGATGGAATGGCTCTTTCTCCATTGATAATTTACAAGGGTGTGGCATATTATATGGGGTGGTATCAGCACTTGGATTCCCTAATAAATATCTGTAAGTCTAGGAAGTTTACTTATAGCAAGACGGGATGGAATAACAGTTTTTTGAGTGTTAAATGGTTGGAGCATTTTGATAATATCACTAAAGAGCGGTTAGTTTCCACATAACAATACTGATTTCTCATTCGTGATGGCTGTGAGATTCATATCCATATTGATTTCATTGAATAGTGTATTTCTCATCGTATCATTGCTTATTGTCTTCCTTCCCGTACAACTCATCTTCTTCAACCGTTGGATGTTGGTCTTTTTTCTCCAAGGAGATAGATCGCCTAACCCGTTTTCGAAATGTGGCTATCAACAGAGGAAATTTCCTACCCCTGTTAGTCAAGGCGGGAACAAAAACCTACATGAAGGAAAATATTCTGGGAGCCTGGCGAGGCAGTGGTTTAATTCCCCCGAATCTACGAACTGTTTTAACCAAGTTGCCAGCCTATCGAGATCCAGAAAAACAAGCGAAATCTACATCACCCCCGCCAGTACCACTACACCTCACAACTCAGCTGCTATGCTCCGAAAAGTAAGGCAAGCTAAGCTCTTGCTACAACGCAAAGATGAAGATCTTGATCGTGCTGAGTTGGCTGGAGTAATCGACTCGTTGGAGAGGTTTGCAATCAATACCGACAAGAACTTGCAGCTGGAACGAGATACACTAAGAAAGTGGCAACAAGCACAGAAGTTAGCAGCTCCTGTGAATAGGAAGGAACTACAGACCACAGAGGGCACCGTACTTGATGGTGCAGTCCTTCATAAGCTCTATCAACAACGAGATCGTGCTGAGAAGAAGAAAGAGGCTGCGAAGGAGGCCCGTGCGCAGCGCATGTCTCAGCCAGTGTCTCGGAAGAATAAAGGCAAGGCACCCCAACCACAAGAGGTATCCGTCCACTTTGAAGAATCCGAAGCATCCTGGATATCTCAGGAAACACAAGACGAGTCGGGATATGTCATGGGGGATTGGGAATCGGATCTTGAGGCACCAGCAAATCCGGACTCCTCACTTGAGTCCGTTATTATGGTGGCTACCCCCTTGCCCACTCGGTATCAACCTCCCACATTGCCCCATACTCCGTCCAGACCTCGTCAGGCATCTCCTATTGTTATTGGAAGAAGCGTTGGATCTCCTATGTATCGTGTAACTAGGTCTCGGGCTGCTAGAAGTTAATGACGTGAATTGATGCACTTCCCGGTGATGATGCACTACCCCGTGATGGAGGGTATTCCTCTGCGCACTGTTCGTCGAACTCCACCACCTCTATCTCCATCGCCACTTTCTCCCCCTCCCCTTGCATCCACCTCAGCTCCACCTCGGGCTCTAAGTACTCTCTCAATATTTTCTCCGCCGTCCCCCGGAGCACTAGTATGTTCTGGACGCTTAGTCTGGCGGCATCCCAACATCCAAAGCTTAATTATGTACATAGGTATCGGCTCCCCAAGCGCCAGGTGTTTTTTTTTCTTTTTTTCTTTTTTTCTAAAAAGTCATTAATCGCATTTAGCCCATCTAGACTATGGCGATGGGCTGCAGCTTCCCAGTTGCCCAGATGCCTCTCTCAACTCCCGGGCCAGTCCCTGCCCTCCCCATCTATGTACATTTGCGATCTACGCACCAGTCCCAGTCCCTTATGCCAAAAATCTCGCCACCGCCGCACACCACTCTTCGTCACCATGCGCCTGCTCCCATGACCTCCCAATTCGAATTCCGTCTCCCACCCATGGACATACAAACAGGTGTGCCGCGTTTTGCGGAGTCCGCAGCTCGGGTCATCCACTTTCCCTATTTCCTTCAACCCTTGCCTCTGGGGGCCTTTGTCCGTCACAAGCATGTCAAGCCTCGCAGTGCTGAGCGCCAGGTGTTCTTAGTACAGTACTGAGCAATTATCTATCCATGGCCCATGGGTAAGCTTTAATATTAATGGCACCACGTCCCCCGCTACATGGCAGCGAGATCCTGGGTCGAGGAGAACATACAGGAGCTATCGCGAGAGCAACCCCGGGATCTAATGTGGGTCAAAGGACACAACGGCACGAATGGGAGTGAAGAGGCAGACAGGATGGATGGGAGCTTGGATCCAAAGGCTCGAAATAGCTACACCGGCTGGCAACAAGCTTTCCCCATCCACTCCAAACCGTCACACTTGAAGTGGGACAGAGAGGCCGTACGGGGGCTTACCCAGTCGCGCACTGCGGGCCTCTGGAGCGGTGGCTGTGTTGACACGACTACCACCCAAGAGACAACTGGTGCAGGGTCAGCTGCTACCAATCCTCATATATGGAGCGGAACTACACCAGCACCCGAAAAGACTGACAAGGGAGTAGGGAAGGTGGATAGGGGGAGTATGGAGGGGAGCATCAGCGGACAGGGTGGAGGTCCTGAGTGGCATAAAAGAGCTAGGCAGCTTGGTAAGGAAGAGGAGGATAAAATCGGTATATTGGAGCGCCATCACCGTACTAAGGGAGGAAGCGGAGAGAATCCTACGCCAGGAGATTGGCCCAGGTAGAATTGAGGTGGATGGAGGGTACACAGGGGGGGAAGCGTGGTTCGTGAAGGTGGTGGGGAAATATTTGGATGGGGGCCGAGCGAGCGGGGCGACAGCAGGCAGTACGAGAACGGCAGGACTGTACCTAGGACAATACGCAACAGTGATGGATGCGGAAACAGTGATGGATGCGGAAGAACTAGGGGTCAGGTTGGGAAGGAGGCGAGAGGACAGTCACCTGGATAGCCAAGGAGCAATAACCAGGATATCCCAGCTGGGCTAGCCAAAAGCCAGGCCGTGGATAGGAGAGGGACTGCAGAAACTCTCGCAAGACGGGAGCCGGAAACTTGCATGGATCAAGGGCCACAACGGCATGAAGGGCAGCGAGGAGGCAGATAGGATGGCGGGAAGGGTGGGATGGATGGGAGCGTGCATGCAAAAGGCTGGGATAGCAACACCAGCTGTCATCAAAAAAGCTTTCTCTATCCACTCCAAACCGCCACATCTAAGATGAGGTAGGGAGGCCGTATACAAGGGGGCTCAGCGACATAACCACGGGCCGCGGACTCCTGAAGCGGTCGCTGTGGGCCATCGGAAGGGGGAGATGATAAATGCGAATGCGGGCTTGCTGAGAACGCGGCACACCTGGGGCGGTGCGCTCTGATAGGGGATGGGAGAGGGAAGAGACATGGCCTGACCCGGAGTGATGCTGGGGGGGTGGCGAAATTCCTCCGGCGCTGACCTATATATTATGTACTTTCCTTCGGTATCTTTTTTTTTTAAGTAAGCATTAATCGCATTCAGCCTATCTAGACTATGGCGATGAACTGCAGTTTCCTTCGGTATCTGATGTACTTAACGAGGGGATGAGGGAGCAGAGGTCAGCTACGGGGTGGGGAAACCTACATGTAAGTGCAGCCTCTCACCATAGTCTACCATACATCACGGGGAATAGGGCTCATCACCGGGAAACGGTGCACTCGGGCCTTTGTCGGGTTTTTTGCATAGCTCAGTCATCAATGGGCCAAATAGGCTCAAAATTTGGGAAACTCTTATCCATATATAGTATTTGCTTGAGACAAGTACCGAAGGGCCCATCTTAAGTGATTGAACTAACCAATAAAACCATATATTGCGGAAATATTGGTTCTGAGGGATGCTGTATAGAAAGCAGAGGATATGGGGCATGCAACAGGACTGAGTTATTTCTAGACCTCGTAAATAAAATCAAGGACCCTTTGGCTGTATCTGAAATATGATAGTGCCCTATTTCCCTGGTGTTGTTTGGGGCTGGGGGGGGGCATTTCCCAACATACCCCCATCAATAAATGCCTCAATCTTACATGCAATAGCTCAAAAGCTTTGCTATGCTACAGGCTTTAATTAACATAAGTGGGTATCATGATGGGCTTAGTCATATCTTAGAGTTTATCTTTTACCTCATTTGGACATTCAGATATTGTACGATAGGTGCAAAAGAATGTATTTAAAGAGTCTATTCGGTTAAGCTATTAGCTGCTTGATCGAGGTCCTATTGAATATTCTATTGCTCTGATTTATCCCCGTTTGAGCATGCGCCCCAGTAGAGAGACCCTACGCAGAGTGCATCAGTGTTCGTTGCTTTGGTAGGGTGGAATACTAGCTGAGTAAAGCATATTCTTTTAAGCTATTGGGCTGTTCATTTGGACCTACTCCAGGTGGTATATTCCAAGAAATACTCCTCCCCTACTGAGGGCCACCATGCTACCACAAACGGTAAATCAGAGCAATAATGTATTCAATAGGACCCTGATTACGCAGTAGTAGCTTAGTAGAAAGTATCTTTAAATAGATTCTTTCGCACCTATAATACAACGTCTTGAATTGGATTAAGGTGATTTTTATGGTTGTGATCTCCAAATGAGGTAGGGGGTAAATTTTGTGACATGACTACGGAGTAGAGGGTGAACATACAGGATGATTCCTACTTATGTAAGTCCGAGCCCACAGTACAGCAAAGCTTCTGAGCTATTATTGCGTGCAAGATTCAGGTATTTATTGACGGGGGTATGTTAGGGGATGTCTCACTTACCACACCAGGGAAATAGGGCACTATATATACCATATTTCAGGTACCACAGCCAAAGTGTCCTAGATTTTATGTACGAGGTCTAGACAATAATTCTGGCCTATCGCATGCCCCCATATCCTCTGCTTTCTATATAGCATCCCTCAAAACCAATATTTCCGCAATATATGGTTTTATTGGTTAGTTCAAACATCACTTAAGATGGACCCTCCGCTACTCTTCTCAAGCAAAAACTATATATGGATAAGACTTCCCCAAATTTTGAACCTATTTGACCCATTGATGGCTGAGCTATGCAAAGGAACCGGCGGAGGCCCGAGTGCGCCGTTTCCCGGTGATGAGCCGTATCCCCGTGATGTATGGTAGATAGATTGATACGAGTAATGAACCCCCCCGCCAAAAAAAACGTCCCATCCCAATCCCCACTAGCGCCGCCCCGTGGGCCCCGGTCCCAGGTGGATTACTCGCCAAAGGATCCCCGAGTCCTGGTCGTTATCAGAAATCGAGAGAATGACAAACCGGACAAATAAAACATGAAATAGCTGTTAGGACTGATGAAAGAGCTCTATTATCCTCTGTTGGTTTGTTGGGCCTTTTCTTGATGTAAATAGCCCCAAATCAATGTCAAAGGGCCAGTAACCTTGCGTTCACAGCCGCCCCATAGCCTTAGGCTCCATAGACTAAAAAAGATTTAAAAAATAAAAAGAAACCTTGGTTCACATGAGGATTTCTTATCGATAAACACCCCTGCAAGTGCCATGTAATCCATGCTAGCACACATTCGTTTGAGTTTATGCTTAAAAAGTACCTTTTTGGATGGGGGGACCATGGGGTATGCTTATAACGAGAGTTTACTGTACACAACTGGTCGCTTCCAACGGATAGCGCACTGGATATGGCTGGTGGTGACCATGACAAGCCCTATGGGCCGTAGATGTATAAACGCGAGGGGTCTGCCTTTTGTGCTTGGATGTAGCCTTGCTGTGTATTTGACCCCAACTAGGTAACAGGTGACCATTATCACTACTAGTTAAGGCCCGTCCGTCCCTCCCACCTTCCCAAACCTTTGGATCGGCCTCCATAAGCCTATGGTAGATCTAGATAACGCTATCACGGTCTTATCGTGTGCGCGCGGCATATCGAGCGCAGGGTGGAATACAATTCTGGAACTCATATATGTATAGCTGATATCTAGACCTATACATATCAGTATAATGTTGTGTTCACATCCGCCCCATAGCCGTACGCGCCTCCACACACGTATAAACTCAAAAAAAAAAATTTGCTCGCACGCGATACTGGGAGTGAAAGACCTTAGGCGGTGGCAGGGGGCGGTCGAGCGAGCTGATGTGGGATGACGAGGAGTGATGCGGACGGGTGGCGGATTTCCTTCTGTAATTTTGTAGATAGCTGGGGAGAGCAGGCCCGTGAGGGGGAGAGAGGCCACCTGGGATCTCCCGGGAGTTGCAGCCCATCGCCATATTCTAGATAGGATAAATGCGATTAATGAGTCCTTAAAGAACAAAAAGTGAAAGACCTTTAGGACTTCTAAATGGATTAACAGATATGTAAAGTACATTACCATCTCAAAATGCAAAAAAAACATCCCACACCAAATATTAAAATAAGCCTTTAATATAATACATGTGCACACAACCGAGCTAGGAACGGGACGATGAGCGACGAGCATGGGCGCTACGAGACAGACGAGGAGAAATTCAGAGCGTTCCAGAGACACAATTTGATAACAGAACCAGCGGACCCACGAACCCCGGTAGGCCACCAGAGAAGACGAGCGGTAGACGAAACCTGGATTCGAAGAGCCAGGGAGGCACTAGGGAAAACGAAAAGTGGGAGCGCACCGGGACCGGACGGGGTAAGCTGGAAATTATTGAAAATGATAAAAGACATGAACCTTGGAAGAGCGATCATTGAGGACGCAGCTCAGGTCGCGAGCATGGAGAATACAAGAATGCCGGAAGAGTGGAGGCAGATGAAGATGATCATGCTACCGAAACCAGGCAAAGACCACACGAAAGTCAAGGGATGGCGACCTATAGTCCTCGCAAACACAGTGGGAAAACTGGCGGAAAAGCTAGTGGCGCAAAGACTGCAAGAGAGAGAAGAGCTGTGGCACGAGCGCGCATTCGCAGGAAGGAAGGGAAGAGGGGCTATCGATAGCATTATGCTGATGAACATGCTGATGGAGAAACACAGCGCAGGGGAAATAATTGGGAGAGACGCGCAGACAGCATTCAACACACTACGTCGAGACCACACTAAGAAAATCCTGGAAGAGACCGGGTGGCTAGGTGAATGGATTGATGACTGGCTGTCACCCAGGGAATTTATAGTTGAGGTAGACGGAAGAAGAATTGGAAAGACCCG
>Ga0307514_10004483_pt1 | contig 12837 bp, 17 predicted proteins | sample 16_EM_MG_FD_203088 | JGI IMG/M metagenome (GOLD analysis project Ga0307514, IMG submission 203088) | Populus trichocarpa ectomycorrhiza microbial communities from riparian zone in the Pacific Northwest, United States - 16_EM | ecosystem: Host-associated > Plants > Roots > Unclassified | place...
GGATCGGGTCTATTTGCAGACTCTGTGGTCTCAGGAAGGTCTCAGCCAGGCCGAGGTCCTCCCACGGCCTCCGGAGGTGCGATCGGCTTATGTAGGAGTGCATAGAATCTCAGGAGACTGAGGGTGTATATAAAGGGACGCTATCGTTGGAGAGAGGGGTCAAACATACAACTCCTCTGCATCGCTTCTATACCACTCAACAATCCACCATCTCGCATTTTATGGCTCAATCTATAGAAAACGCCGCTTCCACGGCCAACTTGCACAGGGAGATCAGCCAACTTCGTCATGAACTCAAAACCACGACGAGGTCCCATCCCGCTTCTTCAGAACGGATCAGGGTTGGCGATTATCTGATCGAACGTCTCGTCCAGCTTGGTGTCACGGTGAGGCCCCCATCCGAGCCCGTCACGCAATATGCTTGGCATTCTGAATTCGTGTTCGGTAGACCCTCTTCGGCGTTCCGGGAGATTTCAACCTCGGTGAGTGCGCCCCGGTGTTCTCCTGAGCGTTGGCCACTGCTGACCGCAGTGACCAACATAGGTTTCTTGGTACGTGCGCTGTCCTGTTTGATCGCACTCGGCTCACGTTATCTTATCAGGACCTTGTCGAAGACCACCCCAGGATCCATTGGGCGGGAAACTGGTGAGCGAAACAATTCAGCCCCTAACCCAAACCATCATCACACATTTCGCCTGATTCTCCTTCTCAGTAACGAGCTAAATGCCGCCTACGCCGCCGACGGCTTCGCTCGCGTCAAGGAGGGTAGTGTCGGCGCTGTTGTCACAACGTCAGTGATCCACGTCATCTAGAATTTCGCCTGTCCAACTATATACGTATATTCAGATTCGGTGTCGGAGAATTGAGCGCTATCAACGGTATCGCTGGATGTACGCACCTTTTCGAGTTCACTTGCTCCCCCGCTGAGCCCATCGTGTGCCCCGCCAGCCTTCTCCGAGCATGTTCCCGTCGTCCACATCGTCGGTACACCAAGCACCTTGCACCTCAAGACCAAACCCATGTTGCACCACACTCTTGGTGATGGGAGGTCCGTAAATTTGACATCCTTTCGCATCCTGTATTCGTAATGCTGACCAACATACACAGGTTTGACGCGTACCAAAAAGCCGCCGAACAATTCACCATTTCTCAGGCCTACCTCACCCGAAAAGAGAACGCAGATGTTGAGATCGACCGCGTGTTGACCGACTGTGTTATTTCCGTATGTCAAACACACCACCCACGTCACAAGACAGGATCTGTTGACATGGGATGGTGCTTGAACAGGGACGACCTGTGTACATCACCCTCCCCACCGATGTAGCCTATGAAAGGATCTCTGCCGCGCGGCTGAGCACCCCTATCAACAATGAGCCACCTGAAAACGACCCAGACATCGAAGCTTCCGTCGTCGAGAGCATTTACAAGCTGGTCAAGGAGGCTGATGGTGATGTTGCTGTCCTCATCGATGCTTGTTGCATCCGTCACCGCATCAAGAAGGAGCTCAGGGAGTTGTTGGAAAAGACCCAGTTCCCGGTCTATGCTGCGCCTATGGGAAAGACCGCTATCGATGAGGATTACCCGAGATACGGTGGCGTATGTTGCCGATCGTTAGATCATCACCGTTGGAGACTCATTCGTCGGTCTTAGGTTTACGTCGGGTCTATCAGTCACCCTGAAATCCTTGAGAAGGTTGAGGGTGCGAAACTACTCATCTCCATCGGATCGATGCTAAGCGACTTCAACACCGGAAACTTTACATACCACATCCCAAGGAGTAAGACAGTCGAGGTGCGGGACCAACGCCAGACTTGGCCACATGTTGCCGACCGTTGATTGATCCTTCCTGATTAGCTTCACACTGGCCATTCCCGAGTGTTACACGCCCTATACCCCGGAATCGGTTTCAAGAAGCTCCTTCCCAACCTGACCGCCAAGTTGGCCGAGTTCAAGGCAGTTTCTCAGAAGATCCCGGTTCCTCCGTTCAACTACACCCTGCCCGATGAACCCAACGACATCATTTCCCAAGCGTACTTGTGGCCTCGCGTCGGACAGTTCTTCAAACCGAAGGACATCATCCTTGCTGAGACTGGAACTTCAGGTTTTGGCATCATCGATGTACCCTTGCCCAAGGATGCCACGCTTATTACCCAGGTCTTGTGGGGTAGTATCGGGTTCTCCGTCGGAGCTACTCTTGGTGCTGCTTTTGCTGCTAGGGATCTCCAGCTGGGAAGGACCATCCTTTTCGTCGGTGACGGAAGCTTGTGAGTACACGAATTGATGTTATGCCCTCATCACGTATTGAGGTTTTCATTTAGGCAACTTACCGTCCAGGAACTGTCCACGGCGATCACAAACAAGTTGACACCGATCATCTTCGTCTTGAACAATAACGGGTACACCATCGAGAGGTTCATCAGAGGAATGCATAGGCAATATAACAACATCGCCTCGTGGTGAGTACTCCCCCGAAGCTCAACCCGCTCTCGTGGCACACCTTTTAACCTTCTCGATAGGGATTACACACAGATCTTGAAGACATTCACGAGGGACAAGGACGCCACCGTTTCATATACGGTCAAGACTAAGTCCGAGTTGGATGCTCTTCTCAAGGATGAAACGTTCAACAAGGCCGAGAAGATACAGTTGGTCGAATTAATCATGCTTGCCGAGGATGCCCCCGCCGCCTTGTCTAGGCAAACCGAGCTGGGTGGAAAGACCAACAATTACGGTGAACCTGAAGCGAAGTAGCTCTTGTATGAACCAAAACCGAAGTAAAATACTCTTTCTGTGTTGTAAGATTATCCTGTATTGTTCTGTTTGGTTTGTAAAGATTAGGACGCTTCATCCCATCAGGTCGATTATGCCTCTCTTCGTCACCTCCGGCAACAAACTCCCAAGATAAACTTCCACTCTCTGCATTTCCTGCACCGAATTCGTTTGTATAAACCTTGGTCGAATTGAACGCGACTCCCAAGATTGGACCAGGAGGCGATCAAGCTCTGACCACCGCTCGCAAGCTTCTTCTCCGGTAGCTTCCCGAATGTCGCCGTAGAAAACGCCGTAGAACAAGTCTTGCATGGAAATCGATATTTGTCGAAGATCTTGATGTTTGGGTGTGATCGTTTGGAGAGTCGAGGTGATCCATCCAACGCTCATTGACCCTGGCCGAAAAATCACATCTTCAAGTTTCGTTGCCTTCGAGAGGTCAATAGAAACCGGGCAGAAATCGCCTATAAACCCAGGGTAAGTTGCGGGTTCGGCGCGTCACCAAAACAAGATCGTACTGGGCAAGTTATGTCCAACATCGAGGCATTTGAGGGTGTTGGAACACGCCGCCATTAATTCCTCAACCCACGGGAGGTCGTCGTAGTAATGGCACCAGAAAATCTGTTTTCTAAAGTGAAGACCGTTCGGCAGGTCCAGCAATTGGGGTGTGATGGTTTCCAGCCCCTCGCACACAGTAAGCTCGAGAGTCCCAGTCAAGGTGGGTGAGGTCGAGGAACTGATTATCGGCGGCTCGTACCATTCGATGGAATCGTAATCGTCCAAGCACAAGTTCTCGAGAAGGGGAAGGGAGAGTATGAGATGAAAAACCTGCGGGCGTACGAGGGTGAAACCAGTCACACGGAGCGACTTGACGGAAGGTGAGAATGCGTGGAACGGAGAGGTAGTGTGATTGTTAATGGGCGTTGAGGTGGCGTCTAGCTCCAACCACACCACCCGGGAAAAGGTCCAAAGTAAACCGCCCTCTTGCGCGTCTTCTGGCCTGATGGCTTCAACCCAGCGAATACTCAGTTCGCGGGTGTAACGGGCAGGAGATCTGGTAGGATCGGGGAACACCTTATTCCACGCCTCGACTCTGTCCCTGGAATCGAGGGCGACGTCCGCGAAAAGGTGTTTTTGAGCACGTGGAACCCATGATCTCGAGACGAGACAACATTCCTTGAGCGTCTCTGGTTTGTCGTGGAGGAAGTCGACTGTGATCGAGAATTTCTGGTGGGAAGCGGGATGGATGTCGATGAGGATTCGACATGGCGGTTTGAATCAAAAAGTTGCCACTTTCGTTCCACCCCTCGAGGTTCCATTCGATGGGGACGGTCTTTGCCGCAGATGTGGTTTAGCAAGCGCTGTTAACCAATCATGAGTAACGCGTCTCCATTCCCTTGGATAAACCACGCGTCGCATACCACCCCCGTCAGAACACTAGTGATTGGATGTCGTCCCTACTCCAATGGCTCGACAGAACTCATGATACCGTAGTGGTCCGTGACATACTGCCCGTTCCGCATCTTCAACCCGATTCCCAACGTCCTAATCTCGTTCACCCAAAATCTCTTGCGATTCTGCCAGTATAGGATTTTATCCCTTCTACAAGGCTGCTTCCCACTCCTCCCAGGATGATACCCCCACGTAAATGACGTCGAGTCGTTCTCTGCCCTTGTCTCCGCGTCCGAAAGTCCCACGAGCTGGGGCATCCCGATGTCACCGAAATGGGCGACGTTCATGTCTCCCGCGAGGACTGCGCCGTCAATTCTGTTGTCTATTATTTCAGAGGAAACGGTCTCGAGTTGGTGTCTTCGGCTGAACACTCCTAGTTGTCCGGATTCGAGCTGGGTGCATGCGAATCGGAGTCTGGCAGTTGTGCGTTTTTCGTGCCGGTAAGGAGCGGTATTGGTTGACCGAGGGTTACGTGGGACGCTGAGAAAGGTGTCGAATGCGATGGCTGTCCTCTGTTCTGTTGTGTCTGCGAAGCGGATGATCCTGGGTCTCATCACTGGCAAACTCCTCGTCACCAATATCACATTCCCGTACTCCGCTTTCCTCTCCCTCCTCGACTCCTCTCCGTACGATCGTGGTCTTGGCTCCGGTGCCCACTCATCTGGAGACGAAGGGACGATCTGGTAATACTCCTTGACCCACTGATCGCTCAAGATCGCCTCGAAAGCTTCCCTCGTAACCTCCTGTAGCATGATGACATTCGCCGGTGGCGGGGTGGGATAAAACGATCCCTCTCCGACCGGTTCTCCATGGACATCCGAACCTGCACTCGTATCTCTGCATGAATCGATAACTCTCCTGAGATAGTCCAACAGGAAAGTCATCCTTTCAAACCCAGATGCCGGGGCGGTCCCTGATCGGGACGTCGGAAGGGTGATGGATCGAGTGGAGGGAGGGGGAGAGGCGCAGACGTTGTAGGAGACGATAAGGACGTTCCGGGGGAGGGATCGAATCGTTTGCGAGTCGTATCCGTGTGGGTTGTGAGGGTGTTCGTACTCCCAGTATCCTGTGACACCGGAGAACCGGGAAGTAGTGATTGTGTGTGGAGGAGATTGATCCATTTTTGTGAGTGTTTTCCCCTTCGATGGTGGAGGGCCCTACTGAAGGGGCAGGCGAGGGAAGGGGACAGAGGGTTTTGTGGGCTCGCGTGTGGCGGAAACTGCTGGCCTGATTTCGTAAATTGTCATAACGCTGCTCTAACCGCTTAAGAAGTGAATTGGATCGTCTAGGTTCACTAACCTGCCTCGTTCCGTGATTCTGGGACGTCCATCGAGTTATCGTAGACTTATACCCAATGGTAAACTGAGGCCGGTTGTAACTGATACTGTCTATGGGTCCAACGTCATGAAGAACCTCAATCCCTCAGCCGTTTGCATAACCGAAGCTGAAAATTGAACCATTGTTGGGCCACTGCGAGAGACCATGAGTGATATCGATACATTCTGCCGTAAAGAAGTCACATAGATAGGTAAGTGTCGTAGTGTACGAGATGTGAGACGAGTGACAGAAATAAGGATGATTACAGTTCATCGTCGGCCCGGGAAAGTTTTTCCTCGTCCTTCTTGACGAAAGCAGAGAGAACGTTGAACTTGACCTTGATCTCATCGAGTTTCTGGGGTCCCAAAGCACCCTTCGCGAGTATAGATTCCAGTCTGTCATGAAAGAGCGTCAGGCATGACTGTAAACCGGGTTTGGAGGGTGAACAGAAAATGGCATACCGCTTCAGCTCTTTAGTGATATAGTCGTTGGACTTCTCCACGACCTTCTCCATGACACGGACGTAGTGTTTGGCGTCTTTACCGAGGTTGGAGGCCTCACCAAGGATGGTCTTACGAGCACTGGCGGTGGCATCGAGGAACTTCTGGGCAAGTTCATCCAAAGATGGAATACGGCCGGCCAAGTTGTTAAGACCACCTCCAACAGCGCGGTGAGTACCACACTTCTCGTTCAAGAAATCGACGAATGCCTGCTCGGTTCGACCACCATTGTAGTCGATAGGGTTTTCCTCGCCCTTTCCAAAGAACTTGATAGTGGGATAAGAAGACACGCCATACTTCTTAGCGGTGGCCTTGTTGTAAACCGCGTCGGCATCCATGTTGGCAACGATACAGTCCTTTTCGTCCTTGAAGTACCTCGCGACGTTCTCGTAGATGGGTTTCAGAGACTTGCAGTGTCCACACCAAGGAGCGGTGAAGGTGACAATCACGTTTTTACTGTCATCCAACACGATGGAATCAAAGTTGGTGACGGTGAGGGACGTGACCTCGGATGGGGGAGGTGGTTTCAAGTTGGACTTGACGCCGGTCTTGTCGGTGATACTGTAAGGTGGTCAACGCGAACCGGGTGAATGAATGAATGTGACACACAATTTAATCAAGTCTTCCAATTCGCGACCACCTTCATAATCTTCGACGAAGTTACCATCTCCGTCGAACCACTTGAGAGCTAGAGTTACAAGTAGATGTGTCAGACATGCATTGAGGTACGAGTGGTTCACTTACTGGGAAAGCCCTTCACGTCGTACTTTTGACCCAAGGGCTTGCCCTCACCGTCCGCATCGACCTTGGCGATGATGACCTTGTCTTTGGCGTGTTGGAACGCATCCGCGAGTTGTTCATACTTGGGTGCGAGGTTTTTGCAGTGACCGCTGCAAGTATACGTCATTACACCGAACTTTCACGAGTGACTACACGACGCACCACCAAGGAGCAAAGCTAAAGTCGCATGAGTTAGAATTCTAGAGGATGAACGAACTTTCATAGCACGTACAATTCGACAAGTGCTGGGGCACCTTTTCCGATGGTACTGTCCCACTTGGATGGAGCAGAAAGGTCGTTTACGTTTGTACGGGTTTCCTGGCCCGAATGTGCGAGAACCAGCGCGCCGAGACCAAGGGTGTAGAAGAAAGAGGTGACCTTCATGGTTAGTGGCAAGAAGGTACAGTCGGGGTGATGACCGGATGGTGGACAATTTCTTTTGTTTTTAAGCAACCGTCGGCTTTGCTGTAATCCACGTGGCGTGCAAACACAGGCTGACCCAATGAGAGAGATTAGATCATTATTTTGCGAATTTTAATCAGCAATCTTACTAATCCCTCAGACTCATCCAACGGGACCGCCTCGGTTCCCACTCGAGAAAGCCCGGTATATAACTTGGCAGGTTCTGAAACATCGCCCTGCATCCACAGACACGACACCAAAGGTCACCGACGATCAATGGCTTCCAACCACCCAGATCGAAAACACGATGCGGTCGCAGACGAGGAGAACGATCAGGAAGAATTCATAGACCCTAACGACGTGCTCGTCGAAGTGGCCGAGGATGAAGGGGTAGACTACCCTATGGACGAGGACGACGAGGACGGCGAACATGGCGCAGGTCCTTCTGGAGCAGACATCATCTATGAGGACACTTCGATTCAACGTTTCACAAATCACACGAATTCAGTCTTTGCAGTTGCAGTGCACCCTTCGGCCCAAATAGCGGTGTCCGGCGGCGAAGACGATCTCGGCTACATCTGGGACTATACGACTGGGGAGGAACTCGTGAAGCTGACTGGGCACACTGACAGCGTAACGCACGTCGGGTTCAATCACGATGGCGAGATGGTCGCGACTGGTGGTATGGATGGAAAAGTCCGGGTGTGGAAGAGAGTCGGAAAGGAGGACTTCAAGAAATGGACTTTCTTAACCGAGTTACAGGGACCCGATGAGGTCACGGTCAGTTTCTTGTTTTTGTTTCAACCCGAAATTCTTGGGCTGACCTCCGACTGTTGTAGTGGATAAACTGGCACCCAAAAGGAAACGTGCTACTTGCTGGATCCAACGACACCACCGTGTGGTTATGGAATTGTATGTGTTCACCCCTGGGATCCGCCGAACGATTCTGACCCCATCTCCTCAGTACCTTCTGGAGATACCATGCAAGTATTCGCAGGCCATGTGTCACCCGTTGTCTGTGGAGAATTCACCCCAGATGGTACGTTGCCTAGCCCCCTTCGTTATTATCGCATTCCCATTTCCGCATGATAGGAAAGCGAATCATAACCTCAGACGCTGATGGCACTCTCATCTTCTGGGACCCCCGCTCACCAACACCGCTTTGGAAACTCACGTCGGAGGACGGACGGTTCGATCTCGATGGAATCATTTCATTGGGTGTAAACCCTGCATCCACAGTCGCTGTGATCGGTGGTTCATCGGGAGGGGTACGAGTCGTTAACCTGAATAAGGGCGACATTGTTGGCGCCTTGGCTGCTCATAAGGAAGGCGAGAGCGTGGAAGCTATCGCTTTTATGGGATTCGCTGGGACAGCCGAAGTGGTTGTGACCGGTTCAACAGACGGAAAGGCTTCCGTGTGGGACCTGAATACATTAAAGGTCAGGAACACATTAGAACATGAGGTAGGTCCTAGTCTTCGACGATAATCTGTGGATGTTTGACCAAAGAATCAATAGGAACCTGTGACGTGTTTGGTCCCTCTCCCGGAACCTAAATCGCACTTGCTCGTCTCGGGATCTGCCGACGATGTTCTTCGAACGTGGGACACTCGCACCGGTAGATTGATTAAAGAACATAGAGGTCATCGCGGTCCCGTACTTGCGGCCGCTGTTGGGCATGACGGCAGTTTCGTGATTAGTGCTGGAGACGACGGTGCATGCCTCGTCTTCGCCGCCGAGTAGGATAGACTATCTTTCAGCACAGTCTTGTTGTTGGTGAGCGGTAGTCGTGTAAGCTGGGTTCGGCTCAGCCTTGTAGACGAGAACCGTATTGAAGACCGGCACCGCGGATGTAAGTGGTCGTATCCCCACGATCAAGGCACGAAAGATCCACATGTAGAGTTGTTTGGGAGGGAGTAAACTTCGTTGAATTAATGGATTTCAGTCACGTAGTTCCAGAGGATTCGCCCATGAGATCTATGTCCCCGAAACAACTATCAATAATACGGGAAACCTTCCCGACTGGGCGTGGGGCTCGGCGGGTTGAAATAAACTTCTCCGAGGGCCCCCTTTCAATCCCATGACCACGCCGTGTGCTTAGGCTGCGGGACGGACAGCCGTAATTCACGTTCCGGAATTCGGCCGCCTTGTACAGGATGTCGTAGATGCAGTGGTAGGTTCTGGGGAGCCGCAGTTATGGCAGTGTTCTATCGTAGTAGGCGGCGGAATGTGAATGACGGTCTCGCTGCGGGGGGAGAACACGTCGGGTCTTGGCGCGTCGGAACATCCTCCGCGGACAGGCACGGTCGCGAACTTGGGCAATTTTTTCCAAGATCACGCTGATGGCGAGGTCTGCTGGCACGAAGGTCAGATTTATCTGGGCCGTTCAAAAAACGGCGACTGGTCGGGTGTCGATGATCGGCCTGTTGAAGGCCTGATCAACAGCTTCGAACGGCTCCGATCCGTCCCTCTGCGTCATTTGTCCTCTGTCCCAAACCACTTCAGCCTTTTCAATCTCATGTTCCTACGCGTTTCGCCGAACCTCTCGAGACGGTCATTCCTTGTCAATGGAACCGCCGCGTTAAGATACAATCGCGAGTTCAGATTCCGCATAGTCGGTTCGCCGGATGTGACCTGCTGACAAACGTTCTGAATCAAGGTTTTTACTCGGGGGTGCACTCACCCGTCGTGGATTTAGAGCATGATCTCTTAGCACCCAAGGAGAGTACACCAGGAGGTGATGGGAAGGGACCGGTGGTCATTCTCCACGGCCTGCTGTGAGTGATAAATTGTTGTGCTACTAGGGCACCTTCTCGTAGCTCACACATGGTGCGGTCTCCAGAGGTTCGAGGCGAAATTGGCTGTCGTTGTCGAAGGCGATGTCCCGAGAACTTCAGAGACCGGTTTACGCCCTTGTACGCACTTTTCGCTCAGTGAGTTACAGTCGGATGACGGTAATGACTACACTTCCTTGTAGGATTTACGAAACCACGGCTCGTCACCCCATGTTGAGCCGATGGACTACACCGTTATGGCAAACGACATCCTGCATTTCCTTCGAAAACATTCCTTGTCCAACATCTCGTTGATTGGTCACTCGATGTGGGTTTGTCCGTCTCCAACTCGAGACGCTGAACAAGCGTGTTGAATGTGCAAACAGGGGTGGAAAAGTGGCGATGGCAACAGCGCTCAGCCCAGAATTGCCTCCAAATGCACTTTCAAACCTAATAGTTGTGGATATTGCACCCTCCCGAGCCTCATCTCTATCTGACGCATTCGCGGGGTACTTCGAAGGAATGAAAAAGATCGAAGATGCCCAAGTCAACACTCGACAGGATGCACACGCTATCCTGACAGAGTACGAAAAGGTGAGGCGGTGAACTGGTCACATTTACTGGTTTAACCTCCTACCATAGGATCCGATGATCCGCGCATTCTTGTTAACGAACTTGCTGACGGCGCCGAACGAGCCTGCGAGGTTCAAGGTTCCTTTGCGGATCCTGGGGAACTCGCTAGGAGAGCTGGCGGACTTTCCCCAAGGCCCTGGGGGACGTACTTGGAAAGATGGCCAGGTCGTAGCGGTAAAGGGAAAAAGGAGCAAGTGGGTATTTCATTTTATCGTTCATTTCCTCTGCTTGACCGACTCGTGAACCCGACAAGGTATATCAACAAACGCAACTTCCCTGTAATGCAAGAAATGTTCCCCGGGGTTGTATTGGAGGAGTTAGACACTGGACACTGGGTGCATTCTGAAGCGTACGTTTCATTTTTCGACATTTTCATCTTTTGAACTCACGATAAGGTACAGACCTAGAGAATTCCTCCAAACCGTCTATAAGTATATCAAATAACTCACGGTGGCTGGAGGATTGGGGTTCGATATATGTCCCATCCAACCGCTTAATCACAATGATAGAGCTTGGACCGAAAGATTTGTTTCCTGACGGACAGGAGTGGCTTCCGAGGCCCCCCCAATTGTTTACGTTCTTCCGTTCACACGTTTGTTTATGTGGATGGGCGAGGTTAAGATCGTACGAAGAGGTCACACCGCGTACAAATAAGTAAAGTAACACAAGCAAGAAATCGTACATCAAGAACAAATAGGATCGTCAGATGAGGAGAGCGACACTGGGAATCATGGTGTACATCCTCAACTTCTGCCTCCACTCGACCCACACGAGAGTCATGACAATCATATCGAGGATATCCTCAGAACCCTGGCGGAGCTCGAGAGTAGCCTTTGCCAGGGCGATGGGGCATGCCCGGTGGAACTTTGCGATGATGGTCTCAGTGCCATCGTTGAGTTTGAGCTAGTTGGTCGCGTGAGTCCTCAGATCTAAACGGATATCGCGGGGAACTTACTGTAGGAGAGTCGAATCCGACGAGACCAAGGTCCCATTTGTAACTGACCCCGTTCACTTTGAACGTCCTATCACTGTTTGTCGACGTTAGCCTTGGCATCAGTGATGCTGTATAGGACGAAACCTACAATCGCAATGGCCGACAGCCAGCCTTCTCCATGATCTCGTTCACATCCTTCGTCTGGGAGTTGTGTTCGAAGAGCGTATCATGGAAGAATTTCCACTGGATCTTGGTAACCTCGACCTCGTGTCCTCCCTCTTTCAGTTCCCGGTTGCTTTCGGGAATGTGGTGGGGTAGAGAAGCGACCTTGGTGGATTCAGATGAAACATCGTCTAGAACAGACGCTTTCTCGAGAAGGCTTGGGGAAGCGGGTTGGGAGATAGTGGTGGAGCCGCTTTGAGACCCGGAAGGGTGGTTCGTGGATGGCGCGTGGCGAATTAGGGTGGTGACACTTTGCCGGGTGAACCACACCTTAGGCGTTCGGGTGCTGTACAGCACCTCCTTGGTGTTCAAATCAATGAACTGGGTGTTGAAGACGCATCGGGAGGAGAGGGTCAGCTCCCTCATGGGTTGATTATCGGAGGCGAGGGACATCTAGTGAAGATCTAATGGGAGCGAGTTGAGCGAAGTGCTACCAGGTGGTTTGTGTGCGGGAGGGTATGTAAGGGGTCTGCAGGCACCACCCACCGGTCTTTTATATCAACTCGACCTCACCCGCCGGGTGCCTTATGTGAAGAGCGAGTACGGAATGAGCTGCGAACCTACCATTGACGAACATGGTGACTTCTGATCTCATGGTGTGCGGCAGTGAGGCAAGGTCACCTGCTGCGGGACTTATTGCCGGCCGTGTGGAAGCGACTGACGATCTTGGCATCATCAAATTTTCTCGTTAAAGTTAACCAATGGATGGTCACCTCCCGGTGAGCATCACAGCAAAGCACAGGCGGCGTTGAGAATCCTCGTCTTCTTCGCAGAAGGTCCTTGTCAAAAGTTTAGACACCGCTTGGGTTCGGCATCACGCGCCACTTACGCGTTAGGGCAGTGCAGCGTTGGAACATTGCGCAAAACAGCAGAGGACTGGGTCCTTCGAGTGTTCCACCAGTGGTCGAGGCGATGGGTGTCAGCGCACAGTGAGTCACACAAAATCACGCCCAGCAGATATTTATTCGCTGGCGTGTCATCGACGCCGCGGTACGTATATTACCCGCAGATGATAGAATGGGCTGGAGCAATGGGAGGGTGGTATCACAATGCTA
>Ga0307514_10004484_pt1 | contig 12837 bp, 9 predicted proteins | sample 16_EM_MG_FD_203088 | JGI IMG/M metagenome (GOLD analysis project Ga0307514, IMG submission 203088) | Populus trichocarpa ectomycorrhiza microbial communities from riparian zone in the Pacific Northwest, United States - 16_EM | ecosystem: Host-associated > Plants > Roots > Unclassified | place...
AGAGCATAAACCAATAAATATTTAGCAATTTAAGACAAAACCAGCAATGCAGCCTGCCTTAGGTAGGACGTTTAAGAAGTGATAATATCTTTCCTTTTACGTAACCAGTCCCGAACCATAGAATTCATGTTGACTAGTTAGGGTTTCTAGTGACCATAATACTAGGTGGCGACTCCTTAAACAAGACCATTCCCCATCAAAGAATAGGATGCCAGAAATCCATTTTTTCCAAAGAATTATTTTAATTTTAAAGCCGCCGCGATGTCGGGTGCAACATAGGGTTATTATAATTTCATAACTCAGGTTATAAATTTGACAAGTTATTCGGATCGACTTAATATGTCGCTTCTCAATATTTGAAAAAACAATATATCATTCAATATGTCGTTGCATCACTATTTTAAAAAAAAATGTTCAATATACATCATATTTTGAGTTCATGATTTATAAAATATATATATTATTAAAAAAAATCAACAATACTTGAATACTTTTTTACATTAAAAAAATAATTTGATTGGCGTTGCAACAGTAGCCAAGAATCTAGTTTCTTTTATTAACTGTAATAAGAAAAGGAAAAAGCCCTCATCCAAACCTCAACTGAGCTCAACAAAAAGATGGGTTTCTTATTATATTCACCGTTATTATTTAGGAAAAAGCCAATAATCCCATTTTTATTTCTTTCTCGTCATCTGACTAGCAATTTCTTGGTCAGTCACCATCCTTGCTAATTTCTTTATTTAATATTCAATAGTCGAACCGGTTACTGCTATTCTCTTTCTTGATTTGATTCTGACCCAACTAAGAAATCGACACAGCATACAGTGAAAACAAAAAATATTATGGTTTCTTAATCTTAAAATGACAGCTGAATTGTAAAAAAGAAAATGATTTAATAAACTCTACATATCAATACTTAATTTTTTAATCTAATAAAAAATAACATACACAATTGTTTAAAACAAACCTATTTTTTTTTAAAACTAAATCAAATTGTAGAAAAAGTTAATGAGGCCAAGTCAGTTACAATAGATGAAGACTCAGTGTACTGTGAATTGTTACAGTTCAATTATGATTTTGCCCTCCATAGTACTAGTCAAGGAAGTGCAACTTGAGAGGCAAAAGGTTTAATTGATATTATCAAATTTATCAAGGCTAAATATGTATATTTGCAGCATAATTATCAAATGTCAATAGTACAATTTTGAGTACAAACAAAAGTCATCTTTAACCTAAATCAGGCATTCATTTTATTACTAAATCATTGGGTTCTTTAATTGGTTATTAATCAGGACACTAATCTCATTCACCAGAAAATTAGTTTCCTCAATCGCTTATTGATCTCATTAACTAGGAAATTAGGTTCTCAAATCATCCATTAACTAGGACATTAATTCTATTAATTAGAAAATTATTTTCTCCAATTTTTTTCTTTTTACATTTTTCAATTAAGATCAAGATACAATTAAAGAAAATTGTGACTACCACTTAGATAATAAATTAATTCTCATTAAAGTGTCGAACACCTACCTGATGTTTGCGTGTACGAAATGGTCCCTTGTTGTTAAGTAGGTTTTGTGGCCTCTCGTATACTAGCAAAATCAATATATCATTTATCATTCATCTACCATAAAGGTCAATTTCATTTTTCATATAGATTTTTAGTTCTCAATTTAATCGCATCGAAAATTCCAAATTTTTACCATGTATAATTGTCACAGCCTCACATTAAGTGTTTCATCCATAATAATTAAACATACATTTTATGCTAAATGCCATCAAACAATTACCATCTCCATTAACAAACCTAAAAGAACCAAAGAAAACTAGGAAAAGATAAAAAATTCCTAAATTGGATAGTGGCAAAAATGGTCTAACCGTTTTGTGAAATATTCTAACTGTTTTCTTAAATCGGTCTAGTTATTTCTCAAAAAGGCTAAACCATTTTTGGTTCTGGACAATTTCATTTTTTATTTCTCTCTCTAGCTGAATGCAACATCAAAGAAGGAATATGAATAGTTTTCTTCTCATTTGTATAATTTAAGGCTCTTAAGCATATTTATTACTCCTTTTCTCTTTAAGATTACCTAATTTACCATTGGAAAGTCCTAAAAAAAAAAGAACTTTTATAGGTATCTAGAGGCATTCATCGTGAGAAAATTCCCTTTACTTTAGAGAAAAGAGTCATTTGAATGGACATTTGATCAACATCTAATTTAACCACCAAAGAACCTTATTCCAAAGCACATCGGATTTTTAAACATAATCAATTGGCATCGTCTATGGGAAAATGATTAAGAAAAACCACAAGTTTTCTTTTTACAACTTGTGTTTGACATTTCAAGATCATTCCATGACGGATAACCAAGACGCACCTGGACTTGGACACGTAACAGATCAACATCTTAATGCATGTACTTTTACGCAACTAGAATTCTAACAACTTATTAATCAAGTACAACTCCTGATTCAAATGGTGTTAGCTACTTAGGGGAAAATCAAGTCATGTTGCCCCAACAAGTCTTGACACCCTTAGTAACATCAGAGGCCTTGATACCACCATAAAAGGTCGCTCCCAGCGCTTGCAAGCAATAACATTACTTTAAAAAGTCTAGGCAAAACAATATTCGAGAAAGTGTCATGCCTTAATGTTCATCAAGTTCCACGAAGGATCGCTCTCATCATCATGATACCCCTATATAAAGTGGGTATTCAAGGCATGTTACTTATCATTATCCTGGGATGGGTAATAGCCACCAATCTCATCATTCCACGCCAGAATACTCAAGTTCCCCGAAACCAAGCAGACAAAAGGCTGAACGGAGGTCAACCTTTGAGCACATCTAAGAAGATGTCTACAACCCTCATCAAGTGTGGGGCTCTCCCTCGTCTAGACAAGTTTTGAATACCCGAATTCCTCAAGACTATATCTCTATAAAAATGATATTGGATAAATATGATGGTCTTGCCAATTCGAGAAAACATGTGCAAAATATGCATATTAGCTTGGAGTAGGTAATTCATGAGAGTGGGAGAATATAAACCCCGATTGAAAATTTGGCAGAAAAGCAATCTATATAAGTGCTTATATAATAGATTTATCAGAAGAACCAAATAAGCATTAGAACGAACCAAGAAAAATAAATAAATATAGAAATATGAATAAAATATTATTGGGAGTGATTTACTTGGAAATAAAATTATCAATAAGTAACTAAATGAAATTCGAATTTGCCTGGGTAAAATTTTTATGAAGACAAATGTCAGGATCCAAGAATTTTATCCCAAGAACATGAAATTTACTATTTGGGATATAGAGGGAATTTGGTAAAAAATTAGTGTATGTATATATAAGTGTGCATGTGTGTGCTCGAGCAAGAAGAAAAAAAGAGAAAAAAAAAATAAAGAGGGGAAACTACCATTTACATGTGAGAGAGATAAAATGGTAAAGGAAACATAAAATCTTAAGAGAAGATCTTGAGGGAACACTAACCAAGCTTAGTGAGTATTAATTGGAAGGAAGAAAAATTAAGTGTAGGTTAGTAGAAAAGGAGAGGGGAAGTTCGACCAAGATTAAAGAAGAGGAGGAGTTGGAAGCTTGATTTGGGTAGTGTTTAGAGTTTAATTACTTACTTGGTAAGGCATTCTAAAGACTTTTTATCTGATTTTTGTAATGGCTAAAGTCCTTAATTGATTGAAATTTTTGGAATTTGAAAAGCTAGGGTTCTTGAATAAATTTGGGGGATTTCAATAGATTTAATTAATAAATAAGGTAGTAAGTAGAACTATTTTTTTTTAATATCTCTTTACAACTTCTTAAATTTCATGGAGCACTTGTGTTGATTCTTGAGATTGTGTGAAATATTACTACCATGAAAATCGAAGAAGGAATGGATGTTTGATGAGAAATATAATTGATTGCTGGTCCTTATTAGATTTTGTATGTAATGGAGTCATGAGACATTAAAAATTCTTGAGAGATTTTAAATTGGTAGCTAAAATCCATGAATTCAACAGGACTGTTACAAAAGGTGAGATATGTAAAACAGTAACAGTCAATGTCTAAGACAGTAACGGTTAAAACTAGGGATGAGCAAAAAAATCGAAAAACTGATTAAACCAGAAAAAATAACCAAAAAAACCGAACTGTGAAAAAAAACCGATTAAAATTTTGAAAAAACCGACTGGTTCGGTTCCGGTTTTATAAGCCTGAAACAAAAAAAACCGAACTGAACCCGAATCAAACCAAACCCAAACTGAAAAAAAAACCAGAAAAAAATCGAGCCAAAACCAAGCCAAACCGAGCTAAAACCAAGCCAAACCGAAAAAACCAAGCCAAACCGAAAAAACCGAGCCAAACCGGAAAAAACCAAGCCAAACCGGTTTGAACCGGTTTTTATCCTAAAAAATCGAACTGAACCGGTTTCGGTTTGGTTATTTTTTTATAAAAACCAAACCGAATCGAAAATGATCGCCCTTAGTTCAAACAGTAACAGTTCAGGTCTAAGCCAGTAACAGTACAGGTTTAAGACAATAACGGTTCAAGTAGTAACAGTTCAGGTCTAAGACAATAACCATTGAAACAGTAACAGTTCAGGTCTAAGACAGTAACAATTCAAACAGTAACAGTTCAGGTCTAAGACAGTAACGGTTCAAGTCTAAGACAGTAACGGTTCAAACAGTAACAGTTCAAGTCTAAGACAATAATAGTTCAGACAATAACAGTTCAGATCTAAGACAGTAACAGTTCAAACAGTAACAGTCTTGGTCTACGACAATAACGGTTCAAACATTAATAGTTCAGGCCTAAGACAGTAACAATTAGACTTTCATATGAATACTATATATATAAAAAAAAACAAGTCGTGCGGACACTTGCACGTTGATATACTAACTCTGAAAATATACATGATATGTGTATGTATGTTATGATGAGGAAATGACTATGCATAGAAAGTGACATATGTGTAATGAATGAATATGGATTCTCTATAACATTTGGCTTGAAGAATCATGATCAAAGACTTCCTTGTGATTAAGGATGAGCGACCAAGATTGGATCTTCTAATGGAGGAGGTCACGAGATAATCGGAGCAGGTGTGTGATTTTCCCTCCTTTTTGCAGTTATGCAATTTAAAGTTTTTCTAGTGAATGCAATTACAATAATGTCATGTTTAATGTAAATAAAGTCTAATGTATTTACAAGATTAGCTTCGGCTAATGGCATCCGTAATATGATTGCCAGGAAATGAATAATAAGATTAGCTTCGGCTAATGGCATCTGTGATAGGATTGCCAGGAAATGATTTACAAGATTAGCTTCGGTTAATGGCATCCGTGTTAGGATTGCCGGGAAATGAATTACAAGATTAGCTTCATCTAATGGCATTCGTGATAGGATTGCTGGGAAATGAATTACAAGATTAGCTTCGGCTAATGGCATCCGTTATAGGATTGTCGAGAAATGATTTACAAGATTAGCTTTGGCTAATGACGACTGCGTTGGGACGCCCGAGAATGATCGATAAGACTTGATTTATAAAGGGTATCCGTGTTTGAATGACCTGGGGAAATTGATAAATATAATTGCCCAGAGATGTCCAAGTTGGACTATGCAAAGTCATCCGGTTCGTGCAAGTAAATAAGAGTATTCAAATTAAAGATATGCAAATGAGTTCTAATTGGGTTTAAATGATTTATAAGCAAATTATATGTTGATTGTTAGAATTCCTATGGATTCAATAGAAAATTTATAATTCATTCGTATACATTACATGATCATCTAATTTATTAAAGATCAATTTTACAAAATAAAACTTTTTTATAGTAAAAAAAAAATTAAAAGAAGAATGATCAAATTTAACAAATATAACTGTTATAACTCAATTTTGGGCCCGTTGGCTTGTAATTTAGTTTTACAAGGTTAAAATGTAAAATTAAAAGATCAGGGATTTATTTCGATGAAAAGTGTGATTTGTCAACTTGCGCGAATACTAGGGACAATAATATATTTTTGTCATTCTATCCTTATCATCAAATTAATGATAGTTATCCGCTTTCGAATTTGATTCTTAATTAAATTCAAAATTCAAAGAGGAGAATGAGTTTGTCTGGGACTTTGTTTATCATACATGATGGGACTCTTGCACTATAAATACAGATCTCAGTGTATACACATAAAAGAGGCCATTACAAAAAAAAACCTAGATGGGGGACTTAGAAGAAAACCTAAATCCAATGCATGAGGCCGCCCCTCCCATAGTAAAAAGCTCCTTCCTCACATCCAGTAACCCATTCCCTGTCATCATCTTCAACCAAAGCAGACCCCTCCATCCTCACTATCACCGTCCCACCATGGTCACTTCTAAAACCAGCAGCCCTCACTCCCTTTTCTTTTTCCTTCAGCCAATACTGCCACCATCTTGACCAACCCGTGACAGCCCCTGCAACAACAACTTCTCTTCTCCAGCTGAGAGCCTCCCATGATAGTCCCTCATCTTTCCACTGTCAAATAAAAACCTAAACCACTGCAAACCCAACTCCAAAACATTTGGGGATGTTGAAAAGATTGAAAAGAGGGGTCAGCAGTCCGTATACTTGAGTTGAGTGGTAGTTTGATTTTACAGAGGGAGCGTAACATTATAGACCCGAGAGTGGTACTTAAACATCAAGTCAATTCTCAAAGCAGCATAGCACGTCATTGCCCTTCCCTTACATAAAAAACCTTAGCCATTCAAGCATCATCCTCAAGACTTCAAAAAGGAAATGGTTCAACATCTCATCTGAACAGGAAACATCCCTTACTATCATCACAGGAAACTAAAAGGAGGGAAGAAAATACGGGATACTGTGAGAAGCAGAACCAAGGAGAAGGTAGAGAGGAGGAGAGAGACCTAGATCGATGAATAAAAAAAAAACAGAGAACAAAGGGACCTTCTGGGCTTCCTTTCAGAACACTAACAAGGGAATGCCTATTTTCCCTTAAACAGCGAAACGCAGAACCAAAAGAACAGAGGAGAGAGCAAAAACACTAAAAACCCAAAAAACAAACGAAAAAGGAGAGAACCAGTGGGTGCAGAGAAGACGAACGAACAAAAACAGGAGGATAGAACCAGAGAAAACGAGCACGAGAGGGAGACAGAAACGAGCAGAAGGAAAGAATGTAAGGAGAGGAAATCGTTGAGACCAGAACCAGCGTTGCTATCATCGTCATTTCAAAACCAGGTACGCTCATTTCTCTATTCATTCCTTGCAATTGATGTTTGAACACTGTACGAAGGTAATTTTAATTAATTACCTTCGCATTGTTCATGCAAGCGTGAATAAATTCACGCGTGCTAAGCTATTGCCTAGCCGGATCACTAGTTTGGGCTAGTGACCAGGCTGGGCTGATTGGGTCTCGCTCAACCTGTATAGGCTAGGTCAGACCCAACACGCAAACCAAAAAAGCTGAGAAGATAAATTTATTTGTGGGTCTCTCACATTTCTTTTAATTATTTCACTTTATAAATGATATGTGGATTTTTATTGTGAAATACAAATCTAAGTGTACGCTAATTTTTTTTTCCTTTAAAAAAATATGCATGCATTGATTTAAAAATCATTTTACTGGTTTATTCACTGACGCCAGAGTCAGGAATACCATATGTTTTTTTACTACGTAATATTTACTAATGTTGGAGTTGGAAGCATCCATAGTTGAATATTCACTGACGCAAACCATCCACTACAAGATTTCACAGTTTTACCTACAGAAATATTCCGTCGGTCAGTGATTCAGCGTTCGTCGGTAATTTTTTTACCGATGACATCCCCGACGGAAAACATCCGTCGGCTTTCCTTTCATCGGTAATACCTAATTCTGTCGCTAAAGCAGTCGGTAAAAAAAAAACATTTGCCGATGGTTTTACAGACGGCAATTGCGCGCCAAAAAAAAATTTTCCCGCTTGAAATATACCGACGACTTTATTATGTTAGTGATTATGTGAAATACCGACGGAATAAGTCGTCGGTAACGTTGTTGGTGAGTGTGTGAAATACTGACCGAAGATATCCGTCTGTATATTCGTCGGTGATTGTGCCAGCTACTGTGAAATGCCGACGGACTAATTCCGTCTGTAAATTCATTTGTGTCCAATGCCGACGGATACAATCCGTCGGTTAAACCCTCTGTGATTATTTTTAAATATGTTTTTAAAAAATCATTTAGAATACATAATATAAAATTATATAAATTAATAGTAAAAAAACAAATTATGCAAATAAAAGTTTTATTAAACATCAAAAACAAAAAATAAAGTTAAATAATATTCATTACAAATTGAATGTGTTTCAAAAAAAATATTAAATTAACTATTAAAGTTAAATAATATTCATTACAAATTAACATAATGGTGGAGGTGGAGGAGGAGGAGGTTGGTTGTTATATGGCCAAAAAGGAGGAGGCACACATGTATCACCACTCTGTGATGCCATGTTCATGACCATTTGGCGAAGTTGTTCATAATTCGCTAAGAGTTGTGTATACCCCGTTGATAGGTGGTCGTATTTTTCGGTGAGCTGAGTCGTGTGTTCCTTCAAGGCCACGAACTTCTTAGATTGGGTGCTTGATACTGATTGGGAGCTCCCAACGGTTGAGACACTACGGGCCGCCCGCAAGTTCTCGGCCGTAGTGTGGAGAGCCCATACACCCGATTTTTATTGGGTCCACCGGACGATCTAACCTCCATCTACAAATCAGAATTGAAATCTGGATGGGTCGAAGGATCGTCCCCATATCTCTCCCTCAACTAGCTATTATAGGTCTCCTGAAAATGAAAAAAGTAATCATCATATTCAATTCAATAAAAATAATAACTTACGAAATAAAATGTTTGAACAAACATACCACAAAGTGTTGAGCACGGTTGTCAACGAACTGTTGCGCCCCCTTTTGGCAGTCTTGACTCCGCATGTGCATCTCAACAAACAGCTCCATTAGGCTCGGCTCATATCCAAGAGATGTAGTCTATAATGAAAAAAATTAATTAACAACAAATTAATTTAACGCATTATTTCATTTAAATTAATCTTACCATCCGTTTCACATGTGCAGCAAACAGAACGGAGCCGCTGGTGTGTGTTGTCACTTAGCCATGAATTGGCTGATTCCGGTTGCCAGCACCAGACTGTGAGCGTCGTGTGAACCGCTCAGACGTCATGTGCTCAAGATAGGGCGGCCATATATCTGTCGAGATGTGTATCGGTTTGAAATACCTCCTAACCGCCACGTCATTCCAGCCTTGGAGACCCTTATCTCTCGCGGTTTTTTGTGCTTCATACCAAAAATCACGCAACCTACTTCCATAGCTAGAAATTAGATTTTGAAACATAAATTTTTTTCTAAAAAAATCTTGTATTGTTTTCGATGTTACCTAGTTGCCGCGTGATTTTCCCACACCCTCCTCACAACTTTGTCATGCACCCTGTCCCAGGCGAATTTGTCTTGTGTATAAATAATTAGTTAAATAAAAATAATAATTTATTTACAATTATATTAATAAATTATTAGAAATAGGCTGGAAATTTGAAATTAACACCAACCTCAAATCTGTCAAACCATGCATCGATTTGAGGTATCCATTCAGGATGTCTGGATACCTGACTCCATTGAAATAATAGAATCTCCATCGATGATTTAAACATCAATGATATTACTAATTATTCCAACATATTCAATTACTAATTCTAAGGTAAATTCAACATTAACAATTACAATTCAACAAATTATTCAATTATTATGGCAATACAACAATAAAATATATTCAATAAATTAAAAAAAAAATAGACTAACAATTAAAATTAATGGAAATAATTAAACACAAATCATGCAATAATATAGTGAAATTACTAATTATTCCAACATATTTAATTACTAATTCTAAGGTAAATTCAACATTAACAATTACAATTCAACAAATTATTCAATTATTATGGCAATACAACAATAAAATATATTCAATAAATTAAAAAAAAATAGACTTTAGGAATGAAATATGCTTACCTTAATAATGGGTTTATTTCAAGAATTTATATACATTATAAAAATACACCAAAACAAAAAACATAATAAAAATAACAATAGCTAAAACAAAAAACAAATAAAAAAATAAAATATTAAAGAAATGAAGAAGAGGAAGTACATACCTTTTAATTTGCTAAAGATTGAACTAAAGATTACAAGCCAAAAACACAAAAATCTTGAAGGAAATGAAAGGAAAAAACGAAATTGTGAAATGAAGCAAACGAAAAAATGAACTGAAAGGGTGGTCGCTGGGATTTATAGCGCAGTTTTACCGACGGAAATAAAAAATTAATATTATTTTAAATTATTCCGTCGGTGAAGCTTCGAAAATCCATCGGTAAATTTTGAATTTTGCACCATCATTTTTAATTACCCTCCATATTTTTCGCGGTCCATCGGTAATTCCGTCGGCAACCTGACGCAGTCAGAGATGCATTTAATGCACCACTTTTTGGAATTCGCACAGTCCGTCGGTGATTTTGTCGGTAAAATTGACCCGCTGACAACATACCGACGAACTTAAATCCGTCTGCACATTCGTCGGTGATTGTGGCATTTCCAGTAATTATTTTGCAACTCTTTGTGAAATGCAGATGGATTGTGGGTCGTCGGAAAGTTCGTCGGTGATTGTGGCATTTCCAGTAATTATTTTTCAACTCTCTGTGAAATGCCGATTGATTGTGGGTCGTTGGAAAGTCTGTAGGTGATGTGACATTTCTAGTAATTATTTTTGAACTCTCTGTGAAATGCCAACAGATTGTGGGTCGTCGGAAAGCTCATCGATGATTGTGGCATTTCTAGTAATTATTTTTGTACTCTCTGTTAAATGCCGATGGACCTTAGTCCGTCGATATTTACGTCGGTGATAGTTCATTGTACAAGAAAGATTATATTTGGATTGCCTATTTACCTTCCTGCAAACACTTAAATGATAAATTGTCCATCGCACAAAACAATAACAACAGTGCTTAAACAATACATATATAAACTTATAAAATAAATATTTTGTGTTACAAAATATATCATCCATAATATATATTACATGAATAAAATGTTTTACACAGGGTTTCATTCTGATAGTTAGTTAAAATTTTCTTATTCTTCGTTGTCAATTGAATAGTCATCACCTTCAATGCAATCTTCAATATGGATATCATCATCTTCATCGATATTTGCTTGTCTGCTAGAGCTCAAAACAACATTCAACTCCTCTACATCAACATCAACAAGACTATCATCGAAAACACGAAAATTTGAATTTTTTTCCAATTCAATTGAAGGAGCAATTCGATATGGTTCAACCAACTCATTAATTTGAAAGACTTCATCTCGCACACTTGTGTCTTCGTTCTCATCTTGAACAAGCTCGACACGAGCCCTGGGTTTTGTTTTTTAAAATGGACAACCAATCCACTCTTGATCGATCCTTTCTAAAGGAAGGGGTGTATGTGTAATAAACTTGTTGACATTGCTTTGTGAAAACAAAGACATCGTTTACGTTGCAGAGTCTAGCTTTTGAGTTGATTTCGACCAGACCATAGTGTGATCAACTCTGATTCCTCTGTCAGTCGTGTCATACCAATGACATTTGAATAAAAACACTTTATTCTGCTCGCTATGATATTGCAGTTCGACGACCTCTTCTAATCTACCATAGTAGTCAACTTTTAACTCACTACTAGTCGATCCTTTAACACAAACACCGTTGTTGTGTGTCTTTCTTCCATGCATGTATTCTTCAGTAAGGAACACATATCCATTCACAAAATACCCATTGTAGCACTTAACGTTTCTTTCAGGGCCCAGACTTAGTGAAGACAATGACTTAGCAACACTTCTTCCCATTTGATAAACCTTGTATGTAATGTACATCAATGAACAATCTATATTTTTCTCGTAATGACATGCATACAATAATTTTGCAAGTGAGGATGAGTTTGTGATAGTACTTACATATGTTCTGAACCACGTGGCAAATTGTTCATCTTGTAATTGAAAGATCTGGGATTCGGTCAGCTGTGAGTTATTAGACAGCAAATATTGTCGATGTTGTCTGCAAGTGATAATGACAGTATGATATTACAATATATAATAAATAGTATATTATTGACAAAGTTTAATTAGTATTACAAACATATATACTTACTTAATAAAAGGTCTCAGCTCATCACAGTTAAATAGAACATAATTGTGTGCTTGTCTAAACTATATTTTCGACAAATATCTTCCTCTTACGACATTTTTTAGTGTGGGTCGTCCAAGATTGGAGAATATTGACAAGTTCCCACTAGAAGGCACTTCACCGCCATCATTATGTTGTGGAACGCGATTGATTCTCGTTCTCAGATGAGGTTTGAAATAGTACGAGATAAATGTTGAGATCTCCTCAACAATATAGGACTCACATATCGAAGCCTCAACATGTGCCTTGTTCTTAACCTTTTTCTTGAGATTGAACAAGTACCTGCATTGAATTAATCAAATATTTTCAATTAAGAAAAACAAAGAAAATACTTTCGTATATGAATTACATTGCAACTGTAATATCTAACCGTTTGAATGAGTACATCCATCTATACTGGACCGGTCCTCCAACTTTTGCCTCGAACAGTAGATGTATAGGGAGATGCTCTATTGAGTTAAAAAATGATGAAGGGAATATCATTTTAAGTTTGCATAGTGTCTCGACGATATTCATTTCAAGCCTCTCAATGTGATCAACATTCAACTTGCTGGAACATATATCTCTAAAGAAATGACTGATCTCCGTGAGT